>Ga0172367_10006545_pt1 | contig 13646 bp, 9 predicted proteins | sample Lak10m_FD_114542 | JGI IMG/M metagenome (GOLD analysis project Ga0172367, IMG submission 114542) | Freshwater microbial communities from Kabuno Bay, South-Kivu, Congo - kab_022012_10m | ecosystem: Environmental > Aquatic > Freshwater > Lake | place: Democratic Republic of the Congo: South-Kivu...
AAACTCGTATAGGCCGTAAAGCGCTGTCCAAAGCTATTTTACAACAAACGCCGGTGGTGCTGCGCACCTACGATATCCTCGAGTGGGAGGGCAAAGACCTCAGAGAACAGCCCTTCTGGCAACGTCGAAAAATACTCGAACAACTGCTTGAATCGCTGCCCAACATCCCGGTATTGCAGTTGTCGGAACTGGTGCCTTTCTGTGAATGGGATGAACTCCATCGGGAACGGGCGCAATCTACGGCTCTTTCCTGTGAAGGGCTGATGCTGAAGCGCCTGGACTCCACATACCGAAGCGGCCGGAAAAAGGGCGACTGGTGGAAATGGAAAGTAGATGCCATGACCATCGATGCGGTATTGATATATGCACAGCAAGGGCATGGTCGCCGAGCTAGCCTGTACACCGATTTTACCTTCGCCGTTTGGGAAGGCACTCGGTTAGTGCCATTTACCAAAGCCTATTCCGGGCTAACCGATGCCGAATTTCAGGAAATCACGTATTGGGTCAAGCAACATACCCTGGAGCGTTTTGGACCCGTGCGCAGCGTTACGCCTACGTTGGTTTTTGAAATAGCATTTGAGGGTATCCAGGAATCAACCCGCCATAAATGTGGATTGGCACTCCGTTTTCCGCGCATCCTGCGCTGGCGAAAAGATAAACCCGCCTCCGAGGCCAATACACTCGACGACCTGAAAGCTAAATTGTAGCTAACCCAATATGTATCCGTTAGTCATGGTCGCCGTACGATAACTCCCCGGCCCGAATGGCGAAGGGCAAACTATTTTCGGCCGGAGGCAACAGGCAGGTTGCAAACTTGGTAAACGCACAGGGCGGGTTGTAGGCTTTATTGAAATCGATGATGGTTTTCCCGTTGGCATCAGCCGTGGGGGCGTATAAGTAGCGACCGCCACCGTAGGTTTCTTTTCCGCTCGTGTCGTCAGAGAAAATGAGGAAATATCCTTCGGGGTCTTGCAGCGCCTCCAGTTGGTACTCCTTGCCCTCCCAGGTAAAGGCCAGGGTGCCGGCAGAGGCTTGGGTAATAGTCATACCCAACACGTTCTGCATGGTAACAGCGCGATTCGCATCGGCCGGACGAAGGGTGGCTTCCACTCGCCAACGAGGATTCACCGGGAATTGAGGTATGGAGTCCAGGGAATGGATACGTACGCTGTTGGTATCCCACAGACGGATGCCATACTTGCCTCCCCGCTCTATCAGAACCCACTGAAGACTTCCCCAGGTGTACATGGTCGGCGGAGTATCCGGCAATAGCTTTAATACCGCTCGCTCGAGTACTTCCGTCTGACCCTTTTCGCGGACACTGGTGCCTGGAAGGATAGTCATGCGTACCGAATCACCTTCCAGCGTTAAGGTTCCTATTTTGGCCGGGGCTACTACAGGGAATTGTATTTTATTTTCAGGGCCGGAGCCAAATGTATTTTCTCCTTTTTCCAGCCAGTATAGCCCAGCTAACGCTAGCCACCCGTCGGGCGCTTTTAGTTCGGCCATCCGTTCGGCTCGCCAGTCCGACAGCTCCTGCAAATAGGCGGGGTCAATCGGCTGTGAGGTCTGGCAAGCGCTCAGCAAGAGCAAAAAAACAGGAATAAATAGATAAATCCGGGTCATAAATAAAAAGTTAGGAAAGGTGCTATTTAAATGAATACGGGTATGCTAGGAGACTGGAATATTTTGACAACCTGGTTTTGAGGAAAAGTGCAAGGGGTAATGGAGCTATAAACTGCCACGGGCGAAGAAGTCGCATGGCCACCATCCTTCTGGCTTCTATTTAATAGGCTAATTTAGTATCTTTCACAAAAAAACACCCAAATCATGAAACGATTCAATGGCATTGTACTACTAATTCTTTGCACAGCGGGCTGGGTGCACGCGCAGCTTCCGTCTGTGGCAGAAAAAACCCGGGCAACCAAAGCGTATCCGGGGTATTTCAATTTCTATTGGGATGAAAAGGAGGGGAAGATTCTGCTTGAAGTGGATAAGTGGGATACTGAGTTTTTGTATGTAAATTCTCTGCCGGCCGGTATTGGTTCCAATGATTTAGGATTAGACCGCAACCAGTTGGGTAGTGACCGGGTCGTGAAATTTGTGCGCAGCGGCCCTAAAGTTCTGTTGCAGCAGCTAAACTACAGCTACCGCGCAGAGAGTAGTAATCCCGACGAACGCCGGTCGGTGGCAGATGCGTTTGCCTCTTCCGTACTTTGGGGGTTTAAGGCCGAAGCAGAGAGCGACGGACATGTCTTAATCGATGTAACCCCTTTTCTGCTGCGGGATGCGCACGGCGTGGCAGCTCGATTGCGCAATGCCCGACAGGGGAGCTATGTGGTAGATGTCAGCCGCTCCGCGGTATATCTGGAGCAGACCAAAAATTTTCCCAAAAATAGTGAGTTTGAAGCAACCGTAACGTTTACCGGAGACGCCCAAGGTGCATGGATTCGTTCCGTCACCCCGTCGCCCGACGCAGTAACGGTTCGTATGCACCATTCGCTGATTGAGCTACCGGACAACCAGTACCAGCCCCGCTTGTTTGACCCGCGTAGTGGGTATTTCGAGTTTAGCTTCGCAGACTACGCTACGCCAATTGACCAGCCGCTGGTGCGTCGGTTCATTACCCGTCACCGCCTGGAGAAAAAAGACCCGTCGGCCAAAATCAGTGAAGCGGTCGAGCCCATCATCTACTACCTCGATCGGGGTGCGCCGGAACCCATTCGTTCCGCACTCATAGAAGGAGCGAGTTGGTGGAATCAGGCCTACGAAGCCGCCGGCTATAAAAATGCTTTTCAGGTAAAGGTCTTGCCCGAGGGCGCAGATCCCATGGACGTACGATACAATATGATCAACTGGGTACACCGCTCAACAAGGGGTTGGTCCTATGGTAGCTCCGTAGTAGATCCCCGTACCGGAGAGATTATCAAAGGACACGTCTTGTTGGGATCCCTGCGCGTGCGGCAGGATTTCTTAATCGCCCAGGGCCTGGTCGAAGCCTATGATAAAGGTACCGTAGCAGACCCCCGGATTAAAGAAATGGCATTAGCCCGGCTCCGTCAGCTTTCCGCACATGAGGTGGGTCATACCCTCGGCTTGGCACATAACTTTGCAGCGAGCTTCAATGACCGCGCTTCGGTGATGGACTATCCACACCCCTATATCACCTTGGATGCCAACGGAGCCATCGATTTTTCCAACGCGTATGCAGTAGGTATTGGTGAGTGGGATAAACGCATGATTCTGTATGGCTACCAGGACTTCCCTGCAGGGGTAGATGAAGCGGTCGGACTCAAAAAAATAATAGAGGAGAATATAAAACGGGGATTGTTGTACCTATCTGATCAGGACGGACGGCCTTCCTACGCAGCACATCCTTATACCCATGTTTGGGATAATGGATCCGACGCGGTGGCCGAACTACACCGGCTGATGAACGTACGCTCGGTCGCGTTGGCTTCTTTTGGTGAAAAAAATATCCCGGTAGGGGCTCCTATGGCCACCTTGGAGAGCGTACTCGTGCCCTTGTATCTGGCACACCGTTATCAGGCGGATGCGGTTGCCAAGTCGGTTGGCGGCGTGAACTATAGCTATGCTGTTCGCGGCGACGGGCAGGTGACCAACACGCCGGTGACCCCGGCAAAACAAAAGGAAGCATTACTGGCTTTACTCGAAACGATAGACCCCGCCTTCCTGGAATTGCCGGAGCGAATCATTGCGCTAATCCCACCCCCGCCGTTGGGCTACTCCCGCGATCGGGAGATGTTCAAAATAAACACGGGGATGACGTTTGACCCCATAGCCGCTGCAGAGGCCTCCGCAGCCAATACCATCGCACTGATTTTAGACCCCATGCGCCTGGCAAGGGTGCTGGAGCATCATGCCCGCAACAAGGAACAACTTTCGGTTCCACAGTTGCTGGATCAGGTGTTTGCTGCGATACAAGGCCGAAAAACAACGACCCCTATGCAGGAGGAAATAAACCGAATGGTAGAGAAAAATGCCCTGCACCACTTGCTCCAGCTGGCAGGCGATGCTGTGGTGCAGCAGCAGGTTGCTGCCGCTGCCCTGGCGAAAGTGGCCGCGCTCGAAAAACAGTATCAGGGCGCTACGACAGCCAATCCAAACGCGGAAGCCCATCGCATCTATCTGCTGGCTCAGATAAGCCGTTTCAGGGCCAACCCCTCGGAGTATAAAGTACCGGATATGCCGGCATTACCCGATGGTGCACCCATCGGTTGTGATAGCTACTAACACCGGGTATCCCCGTGGGCGCAGGCTGCCGTTATTTTCCGTCCGATGAACCTAATGGCAGCCTGTACCGATACCTGCAGCGCACCCGTTATAGAACTATTTTTTGTAAAATTCATAAAGCCATGAAGCCATCCCTCCTTGTTGCTATCCTGTTTTTTACAGCTGCTGCCTGTACGCCCTGGGAACAACCAGCCGATGTCCTGTATATCAACGGTACTATCTGGACCGGAGATCCCGATCAGCCCAGTGCGTCTGTGCTGGGTATCGTGAAAAATACGATTTTGTACGTGGGTGATGATGTGAATCTCCATAGAGGAAAGCGAACCCGAATCGTCGATTTGCGGGGCAAATTTGTAACGCCTGGTTTTATCGACAATCACTCCCATTTTCTGACAGGTGGGTTTCAGCTCGCCAGTGTCAATCTGCGGGAGGCAAAAACACCTAATGAGTTCATTCAAATCTTGGCCGACTATGCCAAAGGATTGCCGGAAGGCCAATGGATTACTGGTGGCGACTGGGATCATGAAGCCTGGGGAGGCGAATTGCCGCGACGCGAATGGATAGACAGTGTCACTTCTAGAAATCCCGTATTTGTAAACCGGTTGGATGGGCACATGGCACTTGCCAACTCCCTGGCCATCCAACTGGCTGCAGCAGATAAAAAAATGCCGGATGTAGAAGGAGGAACCATCGTCCGCGACGCCCAGGGTAATCCCGCAGGTATCTTTAAAGATGAGGCTATGGCCTTGATAAACGGAGCTATCCCCGCGCCGAGTGAGCCACAGTTGGACGCCGCACTGCAACGTGCGGTAGACCATTGCCTCTCCCTCGGCATTACGCAAGTGCACGATGTAGGTAGCCTCGGAGGATGGACAGATCTAAAAACATACCAACGCGCACAAAATAAAAACAAGCTGCGCCTTAGAATCTACGCGATGATTCCGCTGGCAGACTGGCGAAAATTGGATGCGTATGTCGCCCAAAACGGGAAAGGCGATGATAAGCTGCGCTGGGGTGCTTTGAAAGGCTTTGTAGATGGCTCCCTAGGCTCAACAACCGCCTGGTTTTACGACCCATATACAGATGAACCTCAGACTAGTGGCTTGCTGGTAACTGATACAGCGCGTCTGCGGACCTGGATAGTACGCGCCGATTCTGCCGGCCTGCAACTGGCGGTACACGCTATTGGAGATAGAGCCAATGACTGGCTGTTGAATACCTATGCTACCCTGGATAAACAGAATGGAAGCCGCGATCGCCGGTTTCGGGTGGAGCACGCACAGCATTTGACCAGAGACGGCATTAACGCATTCGCCCGCTTAGGTGCTATCCCTTCTATGCAACCATACCACGCGATTGACGATGGGCGGTGGGCAGAAAAACGCATTGGCCCGGAACGGGTCAAAACGACCTACGCCTTCCGGGATCTGCTCCAGGCAGGCGCCAATTTGACGTTTGGATCCGACTGGACAGTAGCACCTGCATCGCCTATGGAGGGAATGTACGCGGCGGTTACCCGCCGAACCCTGGATGGTAAAAACCGACAGGGATGGGTGCCGGCGCAAAAGATAAGCGCGGAAGCCGCGTTGCGTTGCTATACCGTAAACAACGCCTATGCTGCTTTTCACGAAAAGCGCACGGGAAAACTAAAAGAAGGGATGCTGGCCGACTTTGTCGTACTCTCCGAAAATATTTTGAAGGTAGAACCCGAAAAAATGCGGAAGGCAAAGGTGCTGCGTACGGTGGTAGGAGGTAAAGAAATGTATGTGTATCAAAAAAAATAACCCTTCCGGCTCGCTATGGCCGGATTACGACCAGCCGCTTGGTGATGATGGTATTCCCCCGTTCATCTTTGAGTGCATAGAGATAAGGACCTTTTCGTAGGTCGGATACATCTATGCGCTCCGTTCGGTTTCCGTTAATCTGGTAGTGCTTCTGTATCAAGGGCACGCCCAGCAGGTTGTAAATACTCAGCTCGTAGTCACCCGGAGGAAGGTTGAAAAACTCGAAGCGCGCAAGCGCAATGACCGGGTTAGGATAGGCAAAAACATTGGGTCGGGAGGATATGAGCAGCGGAAAATCTTCTTCCACATTATGCGCCTTGAACTCAACCCGCAAAACCGTTTGGTTGACGGGATTGACCGATACGTTTGCGATGGGCTCGGGTAGCTCGTCGGTGTAATACAGGTAATTTTTGGTGTCTTGCTTCAGCAACAATTGCGACAGGGGTACCAGGTGCGTGATATGCTGCCACTTTCGATTGCCAACGCGGGCATCTATTTGAACAGTAAAGTGTTCTTCCTGGCGCTCGCGCAGTACGTTGTGGATACCACCCGGAATAATCATTCGCCCCCACGCATCTACCTCTACGTAGCGCTCTACCGCCACACGAAGCCGCAGCGAGTCGGGGCGATAGGGTAGTTTTTTCAAAATAGCGGGCGCAACGTCGTTGCTTCCCGACGTAATAGTCATGGTATATCGCTGGGTATGCTGGTCCCGGTAGCGCATGGGATAGCTACGGATTTTGAGTGCGGGTGAAAAAGAAACTTGTGCGTTGCGGCTGAGGCCCAGAGGATCCTGTCCACGCGCACTCAGTAGGAATAGTCCGTTACCTGTTCGGTGGTAAACGGCCTCCGTAAAGACGTCTGTCTGACTTTTTAGCAAAGGGGTACCTGCGGCATACTCGGATTTCCAAAGGTAGGCTCTGGAATAGGGCGCCAGTAAGGTCGTGAAGTCCCAGCGCTGGTTGGGGCCAGGCGACGTAACTTGTATGCTGGAGGGCATTTGGTCGATGGCGAGATAAAACGTATCCCCGTCTTTAGGCATATGGGATAAGGGCAGCACAAGCTGGCTTCGGGCAACACCGCCCGACAGCGTAGAAAGCAGGAAGGCCAGCAGCCAGCGAGCTTTGCGGATACATAGGTCTAAGTGCTCCAGGGTATTGGATTTTTACGATGGCAAAATTAGGGGTGAAATACTGGATTTCCCAATCCAGTCCACAAAGGTATATGTTAAAAGGCTTGCAACGCAACCAGTTTTCGGTATTCTCCTTCTTCCTGCAAAAGTTGTTGGTGCGTACCTTGCTGAATGATGCGCCCTTTTTTCATAACTACAATAGTATCGGCATGTTGGATGGTGGATAAGCGGTGGGCGATCACTATGGAGGTACGGTCTTTCATCAGATGAGTCAGCGCTTCCTGAACGAGCTTTTCCGACTCCGAATCCAGGGCACTCGTCGCTTCATCCAGAATGAGGATAGATGGGTTGCGGAGGATCGCACGGGCGATGGTGAGCCGTTGCCGTTGCCCGCCGCTCAGCTTGGAGCCCCGGTCGCCAATATTCGTCTGATAGCCTTTTTCAGTGGCCATAATGAAGTCATGCGCATGCGCTATCCGGGCAGCTTGTTCAACAGCTTCCCGGGTGACTCCCTCTTCCATGCCGAAGACGATATTATTATAAATGGTGTCGTTAAACAGAATAGCCTCCTGGGTGACAATACCCATCAAGGCGCGTACATCGCGCAACCGAATATCGCGGATATCTATTCCGTCGATGGTAATACAGCCTTCCTGTACATCGTAAAATCGGGGTAGCAGATCGACCAGCGTAGATTTGCCCGCACCGGATATTCCAACCAGGGCAATGAGCTTCCCTTTGGGAATCGTAAGCTGTATGTTTTCGAGCACCGGGCCGTCTTCCGGGCGATAGGAAAAATGTACCTGCTGGTAGCAAATCTCCTGCTTAAACGCAGCAAGGGGGATGGGGGAGCCGGGATCCTGAATGTCTATCGATGCGTCCAGCACTCGTTCTACCCGTTCCATGGCAGCCACTCCTTTCTGTATGTCATAGAATGCTTTAGAAAAAGATTTGGCCGGGTCAATTACGTTGTAAAAGGCAAACAAGAACGAAAAAAAAGTACCTGCTTCCATCTGTCCGCCAAAAACCTGCTTAGAGCCAAACCACAGCAGTACCGTCACTACGCCTATTCCCAGAAACTCGGATAGGGGAGACGCCAGGTCTTTTCGCCACAACAACCGAGTGAGGGTAAAGCGATAGGCGTTGTTTTCATGCGCAAATTTTTGTCGCTGGTAATGTGCTGCATTGAATCCTTTTATAATGCGCATTCCCGACAAAGCCTCTTCAATGACGGAAACAATATTGCCAAGCCGTTCCTGCACCTCGGTCGAGCTGCGCTTCAGACTTCGTCCAATACCTCCTATGACAATCGCGGTAAATAAAATCAATATAAATACAAAGCCAGTAAGCGAGGGGCTGATATAAAGCATAAAGGCCAGGCTGAGCGCTACAATCAGGGGTTCCCGAAAAATAGCTTCCAGTACATTTAGAATACTCCACTCTATTTCCTGTACGTCCGATGTGATGCGCGACATGAGGTCGCCTTTGCGCGCTTCCGAAAAATAACCCAACGGAAGCAGCAGCACTTTGTCAAACAACTGCCGGCGGACATCCCGGGTGATTCCGTTGCGCACCGGGGCCATAAAAAACATAGCTAGGTAGCGGAACATGTTTTTTGCAAAAAAAACCAATAAAATGGCCAGGCATACGAATAGGAGTGCCTGCTCCCGCCCTTGTTCCAGAATGAGCTGCGACAAATAATAGTTGAAGTGCTGTTCAAACCCTTTGACACTGAAACTCGCGTCCGGCTTTGGAAACTGCCTGACCTCCGTTTCAAAAATGAGTTCTAAAAAAGGACTTATGAGTGGAATACTCAGTACGGTGAAGATGGCCATGAGCAAATTGCTCAAAATGCTCATGGCCACTTGCAGACGGTAGAATTTAAGATAGCTTAGTAAACGCCAGAAACTTCGGTTTGTCATAGCCTTTTTCCGGCACTACTCGTCCTTCATTTTGAAGTCGTTGAGAAAACCGGTATGGAAATTTCCTTTCCGGAAGTTTTCATCCTTCATCAGCCGCTGATGGAAAGGAACGGTGGTGTTAATACCTTCTATGATAAACTCATCGAGGGCGCGCTCCATTTTGGTGATGCATTCTTCCCGGGTTGGGGCACGGCAGATGAGCTTGGCGATCATCGAGTCGTAGTAAGGGGGAATCGTATAACCGGCATATACATGCGTATCTACCCGTACACCATGTCCTTTGGAGCTATGGAAGGAAACGATTTTGCCCGGACTGGGGCGGAATCCATTGTACACGTCCTCCGCATTTATCCGGCACTCCATAGCGTGTCCGTTGGGATAGAGACTTCCGCTGGTGAGAGGTTCGCCGGCTGCGATTTTGATCATTTCCTTTATGAGGTCGTGATCCGTTACTTCTTCCGTTACCGGGTGCTCGACCTGGATACGGGTATTCATTTCCATGAAATAGAAGTTGCGGTACTTATCTACCAGAAACTCGATGGTACCCACCCCTTCGTAGTTGATGGCTTTGGCAGCGAGTATAGCGGCGTTGCCCATGGCTTCCCGTAGTTCGGGAGTAAGAAAAGGAGAGGGCGTCTCCTCTACGAGTTTTTGATGCCTGCGCTGGATGGAGCAATCGCGTTCGGAAAGGTGGATTACATTCCCAAACTGGTCGCCGGCAACCTGTATTTCAATATGGCGTGGTTCTTCGATGAACTTTTCAACATAGATCCCGTCGTTGCCAAAAGCTGCTTTAGCTTCCTGCCGAGCCATATTCCAGGCCGTTTCGAAGTCTTTATCCTCCCAAACCACCCGCATACCTTTTCCACCACCCCCTGCGGTCGCTTTGACGATGACGGGGTAGCCGATATCAGCAGCTACTTTTCGGCCCTGTTTGACATCTTTGATGAGGCCTTCCGAACCGGGAATCACCGGCACTTTGGCTTTTATCATGGTCTCTTTGGCCGTGATTTTATCGCCCATCTTGCGGATTTGATCCGGGGTAGGGCCTATAAATTTGATGCCGTATTCGGCACAAACCTCTGCGAAGTCTGCATTTTCTGCCAGAAAACCATATCCGGGATGTATTGCATCGGCATTGGTAATTTCTACGGCTGCCATGATACGAGGAACACTCAGATAGGATTCGGAGGAGGCAGGTGGGCCAATGCACACCGCTTCATCCGCAAAGCGAACATGCAGGCTCTCCCGGTCGGCCGTAGAGTAAACGGCTACCGTTTTAATACCCATTTCCCGGCAGGTACGGATAATCCGCAACGCAATTTCGCCGCGATTAGCTATCAGAATTTTGTTAAACATACGCGTTATAGTTTAGCAGTTCCCTCCACCAATATGCTCCAGGTCGAGTTGTCGTGCCAGGTGTAAGAAAGCTATTTTCGGGTGCAAAGAACAACGCTGTGTTGACTTGGCCGTGCGAAATCAAAAAACAAGGCTCTCCGCCGAAAAGCACCTGATAAAGACAGTAAATACCCATTGAGCAGCCGGATCGACAGGAATCGCTGTGATGAGCTTAACCCTTGGGATCTACCAGGAAAAGCACCTGGTCGTATTCTACCGGCTGAGCATCTTCGACGAGTATTTTTACAATCCGACCAGTGGCGTCAGATTCAATTTCGTTGAATAGTTTCATCGCCTCGATGATACAAACGGTGGTGCCTGTCTCGATTTTATCGCCCACCTTTACATACGGCCCTTTGTCTGGAGACGGGGAGCGGTAGAAAGTGCCCACAATAGGTGATTTAATAGGCACATAGTTGCTGTCGCCCGAAGGCGTGGGGGCAGCCAATACTTCCTGAGGGGCCGGAGAGGCCGCAGCCTGTCCGACAGGCTCGGACACAGCGGGTGGAAGCGCGAAAGTAGCCGCAGGGATGCCCGGACTCATGATGGGTACCCCACCTTTCGAGCTGGTGAAATTCTTGGTACGTACCGACAGCTCAAATTCGCCTTCTTTGAGTTTGAACTCAGTAAGTTCGAGCCTAGAGATGAGCCGGAGAAGCTCCTGGATTTCTTTAAAGTTCATAACTACGCTTTTGCACGCTCGATGTAAGCGCCGGTTCTGCAATCAATCTTGATATAGTCACCCTGATCTACAAACAAGGGTACCCGCACCTCTGCTCCTGTTTCTACGATAGCAGGCTTCAGCGTGTTGGTTGCGGTATCGCCTTTCAGACCAGGTTCGGTGTATGTAACCTGCATGATAACCCACTGGGGCATTTCCAGCGTCAGCGGAATCTCTTTTGCCGCATGGTATAAGATATCTACCTCCATGCCCTCTTTGAGGAGCTTGGGGTTGTCAATCATTTTCTCTTCCATCATGACCTGGTCGAACGTTTCATTATTCATGAAGTGATAGCCCTGTTCGTCGGCGTACAGAAACTGGAATTTCCGGCGTTCAACGCGCACTTCATTGATTTTGTGACCAGAAGGGAACGTGGTTTCAATCACCCGACCTGTGGTCATACTTTTTAAGCGTGTACGCACGAAAGCCGCACCGCGGCCCACCTGGGAATGCTGAAATTCGACAATGCTGTAAATATCGTCATTTAGTTCCAGGCACAATCCGTTGCGGATATCTGCTGTGGTAGCCATCTTAAAGTGGTGTTTATGTTAAAAATAATTCGCAAAATTAGAAAATATCCGTTCATTGTCTAATAATCCACTTTGTAGTCTTTTTTTACTGGTTTTCCAGCCCCTACTTTTTTAGATGTCCTTTCGACGGGCGGATCCGTCCGGAAGGGGTGTTGTGCGGGTAGTCCCAGTGGAAGGAACCCGGTAGTGCACGGATATAGGCTGCCCAGGCTGCCCGTGGAAGTATAGGTGTCCGCTATATCCGGCTGATGTCCTGCCAGCCCCAGTTGTAGCCACCCGGCGGAGTCAAAGGTATCAGGGGTATCGAATAAGCGGTGGGGTGTAAGGGGTAGTTGCCCCGGCCAATACACCAGGTACTGGCAAGAAGTAGGGTGGTGTGTAGGATTTTTTCATTGTTTTTGAATAAAAAAAACTGAACCTGGGTACAAAAACGAGCGTTCAGCCTTCAAAGAAAAAACATCCAATGAAAACATATGTCATGGCAGGAGCGGTGCTCCTTTTATCCTTTTCGTCATGCACCAACGATGCCGTTGTGCCTGCTTCTACTACCGAGTGTGCGTCGCTGGCCGCATCTTTTAAAACAGATATTCAGCCAGTACTGGTGTCAAAATGTGGGAGCTGCCATTCCAATTATACGGCATACTCAGGCGTTAGCCGGATTGTTTCCAACGGGCAATTCCAGCGCGAAGTGATTACTACGCGCAATATGCCTCCCAGTGGAAGCCTGAGCAGCAGCCAACTGCAGTTGATGAGCTGCTGGCTCAACTCGGGGGCTCCCAACAACTAATCAGGCAGCCCTGCGGGATATCAACAGTAGGCCTAAAAAGGTAAGTAACCCGTTCAGCAACAGTACGAGAAAGCCAAACGTGAACCCTGCAAACAACTGAACAGAATATTTGTCGAGGATATAGGTCATCACCGGAGCGGCTACGCATACCAGGATCACCCAGTTGTCCCGAATCTGTCGCTTGGTGAGTATGCCGAAAGAAAACAGACCGAGTAGCGGCCCGTACGTATAACCCGCTGCTACAAAAAGTGCACTGAGTATCGCCTGGTTGTTGAGCTGTTTGAAAATCAGAATGATAATCAGCAACAATAGGGAAAAGCCCAGGTGTACGATAGTGCGCTTTTTCTTTTTCAGCGATTCGGATTCGTCGGATTTTTCAAAATTTAGAAAATCTATACAGAAGGCCGTAGTGAGTGCGGCAAGGGCGGAATCGGAGCTGGCATAGGTCGCCGCTGTGATACCCAGGATAAAGAAGATACCCACCATAGGCGCAAAGTGCTGGAGTGCCAGCGTTGGATACACCAGGTCCGTCTTGGCAGGCACCTCAATCCCCGTTTGCTGCATATACAGGTAAAGCATTACGCCAAGGCTCATAAACAGGATGTTGGTCACTACCATCACGATGGTAAAAACAAACATATTCTTTTGTGCTTCTCCCAGGTTTTTACAGGACAGGTTTTTCTGCATAATATCCTGGTCGAGCCCGGACATGGTGAGTGTAATCAACGCACCACTGAAAAATTGTTTGAAAAAGTTGTTCGGGTCACTCCATCCACCTTCGAAGAAAAATACCTGAGAGTAATCACTCTGGCTGATTTTGGAAAAAATGTCTCCCAGTCCGAGATGCATCGTCTGTGCCACGCTAATAATGGTGAGTACCAGGGCGGAAAGTAAAAACAGGGTCTGTAAGGTATCGGTCCAGATAATTGTGTTCATACCACCTCGGAATGTATAGGTCCAAATTAGGGCAATGGTAATGAATACGGTAAGCCAGAAAGGCACGCCGAGCGGATGCAATACGAAATCATGCAGGATGGAAGCCGCTAAAAACAGGCGGAAAGCAGCACCTACCGTTCGGGAGATGAGAAAATAAGCCGACCCTGTTTTGTAGGAAAAAA
>Ga0172367_10006546_pt1 | contig 13645 bp, 10 predicted proteins | sample Lak10m_FD_114542 | JGI IMG/M metagenome (GOLD analysis project Ga0172367, IMG submission 114542) | Freshwater microbial communities from Kabuno Bay, South-Kivu, Congo - kab_022012_10m | ecosystem: Environmental > Aquatic > Freshwater > Lake | place: Democratic Republic of the Congo: South-Kivu...
CTTCTCAGGTCTTCCGGGCGGTAACCGCAACTACTATGGTTCATTCGGCATTGGTAAGTACGGTTACTGGTGGAGTTCGACGGAGGCCAGTGCATTCAATGCCTGGTCCGGCTACCTGGATTACAGCAATGGCAATTTAGACAGGTACTTCAGCTTCAAGAAACACGGTTATTCTGTTCGTTGCCTCAGGGATTAAACAAGCGGCGAAAGTCAATAACTACTTGCGTATAAATGACATAATAAAGCTTTTGATACTTGATTAGGGATTTTATTAGAAAATATAACTAATGCCTTCTTTCAACTCCTGGTCAGATATTGAAAATCATCTTGCCGATGCCGGTAACCATGTTAAGGGGGAACTATTTGAACAGCTCTCAGAACACTTACTGACCTGGGATCCCAAGTACCGAACATTGCTGAAACATGTTTGGAGACTAAAAGATACTCCTACCACGGTATTGTCAAAACTCAACATTCCTCAACAGGATCAGGGTATAGATTTGATTGCCGAAACCTTTGATGGTAAATACTGGGCAGTACAATGTAAATACCACGGAGATGCTGATAAGAATGTTACACACCGCGAGATTTCTACCTTTCTTGCGCTGAGCAACACCATAGCAAGCAATATTTCCTTTTGTTTGGTCATAACCACAGCAGATGATTATGCCAGGTTGTACAAAGGACAAAGCAATATGGGGTTTGTGTTGTCTAATGTGTGGGCTGAATTACCGGGTACTTTTTATACCGATTTTGGTAAAAAAGACAAACCGGCCAAAAACACACCCAGACAGCCACGAAAGCACCAGCAAAAGGCTATAACGGAAGCAATTCAGCATTTTCAGGATGAGAAAAGAGGAAAACTGATTTTCCCTTGCGGTGCCGGTAAGTCACTTACCGGTTACTGGATTTCCAAAGCACTGGATGCAAAACACGTACTTGTGGCGGTTCCCAGTCTTGCATTGGTAAAACAAACACTGGATGATTATTGCAGGGAGTCGCTGGCAGAAGGTAATCCCATTGCACCATTTTGTATTTGCTCCGATGAAGGAATTGGCAAAAGCGATGATGTTGCCATTTTTAGCCAGGATCTGGGTATTAACTGCACCACAGACCGGGAACAGATAAAAGAATTTTTACGGCAAAAAACCGACAGAAAGAAAGTCATTTTCACTACCTATCAAAGTGGCAGGGTGTTGGGTGATGCTATCAAGGAAGTATCCTTTTCTTTTGACCTTGGTATATTGGATGAAGCCCACAAAACGGTAGGTGCTGCGGATAAACTCTTTAGTTATCTGCTGTTTGATGAGAATGTGCAAATCCAAAAGCGCATTTTTATGACCGCCACTGAAAGACGGTACAAAGGTTCTTCGGATAATATCCTGAGTATGGATGATCCTGAGGTTTATGGCGACACATTTTCTCAGCTTTCTTTTAAAGAGGCCATAGACCTTGAGATATTATCTGATTACAAGATTATTACACTACTTATTACCAAAGAAGAGGTAAAGGAATATCTGAAACAGAACGATATCATTTACGGAACAGGGTTGATTGATAAAGAGGAGGTGGATTTCAGAACCTATGCATCGCTGATAGCTCTAAGGAAAGCTATGGATAAGTACCCCATCAAACATGCAGTTACGTTTCATGGAAGTATAAAAAGAGCAAAACTATTCAGCGAACTGCAGGAGCCATTTGAGGAAATATATCCCAACTTTTCCAAGGTAAGTGCGTATCATGTAACGGGTGCAATTCCTACCGGCATCCGAAGTAAGATTGTAAGAGAGTTTGCCGGAGCAGAAAAAGCCATCATTACTAACGCCAAGTGTTTAACCGAGGGTGTGGATGTGCCAAATATAGATTGTGTGTTGTTTGCCGACCCTAGAAACAGCACGGTAGATATTGTGCAGGCAGTGGGCAGGGCTCTGAGAAGGTCAGGAGACAAGGAATTTGGGTATGTATTGTTACCTATTTATTCTGAAGAGAAAAGTGGGGAAGCCTTGCTGGAAAGCGAAGACTTTCAGAATATACTGTCCACACTCAGGGCACTGGCATCCAATGATGAACGTATTGTGGAGTTCTTCAGGGAAAAGCAAAATGCCAAGGGTAATACTGGTCTCAGGGATTTGGTGCAGTTTGATGTGAAGGATATTGCAGGTGGCATCAGCATCAATACCAGTGATTTAATTGAGCAGCTTGAACTGAGAGCATGGAGTAGATTGGCAAGATTGAGCTGGAGACCTTTTGAGGAGGCAAGGGAGTTTATTAAATCTTTACAGTTAAAAAATGAGAACGATTGGAGGAAATTTATTAAGTCCGAAGAATTACCTTTTGATATCCCCAAATCACCGCACGCTGTTTACAACAAATGGCAAGGAATGGGAGACTGGTTGGGAACAGGTAATGTAGCTCCTGCAGACAGAAAGTTTTTATCCTTTGAGGAAGCAAAGCAGGTAGTTAAAGAGTTCAATATTAAGACACAAAGGGAATTGAAAGAATTTATTCTATCTGAAAATTGCCCATCTGGTTTTCCATCAAATCCCAATGCAACGTACAAAGATCAATGGGTAGGTCTAGGAGATTTTTTAGGCACAAACACCTTAGCACCACAGGATATGCAATTTTATTCCTATACAGAGGCAAAGAGAATAGTAATTTCAAATAATGTTAGAAACAAAGAAGAGTATTATGTCCTAAAAAAAATAAATCCATTACTTCCAGCATACCCAGCTAAGAAATACAAAGAATTTAAGAACTGGTATGATTTCTTGGGAAAGCCAGAAAAAGAGTTTTATGCATTTGATGAGTTAAAAATGGTTTTACGGCAAAAAGGCATTAAATCACAAAGTGCTTATAAATCCTTTCAACAGGAAGATCCTAAAGCACCTTCACAACCTGAAAGGGTATATAAAGAAGAATGGAAAAACTACGGTGATTTTCTCGGTACAGGCAAAATTGCAAATCAGGATAGGAAGTTTTTACCTTTTGAAGAAGCCGCCACGTTTGTTAGGCAGTTAAATCTTAGAAGTCAACAGGATTTTTACGCGTGGTGCCGAAAAGGATTGAGACCTCCTGAGTTGCCGTCTAATCCTCAACTAGCTTATAAGGACAAAGGCTGGAAAGGTTGGTCAGACTTTTTGGGTAAAAAGTTATCATAGAGATGAAAAGTCCAAGTTTAACAGCAATTGAATTAAAAGGAATAGTTGAAAGACATGGTGGTGTTATTAAAAACATTACATATACCGAAAATGGGAATCCACAGGAAGTTATAATTCAATGTGGTAATCAATTTGATTATTACCCTCATGAAGCACATCCAGAATATGGAATTAAAGTAACACTTTTTAAATACAGATATAAGACACAGAAGAGTTTGTCTTGTCCATATTGTGTAAGGCCTCTATTAGTAAAATCAGAACGCGATAGACAGCGGCTATGGATTGCTATGAATCATCAGGTAAATAGTTTAGGGGGAGTTATTGTATCACCCAATAGTTATATTGATGTTAAAACAAAATATTATATACAACATGATGATAAAGTATTCTATTCCACTCCCCGTCAATTACTGGGTTTGAAAACATACAAGCCTGAACACGGAAGAAGGATATCCGCATCCAGTGGTAAGAGATTGTTTATTAATTACCATGATTTGCAAGAAATATGTAGTAAAAAGCAAATCAAATTAATTACTACTGAACAAGAGTTCTTAACGATGCTCGATTATGAAAAAAGAACTATTGAACGGGATGCCACGGATGGAAGAATAGCAATGACTCCTAAACAAATACCATTAAAGGTCATATATAAAAATCTGCCATTTAACATTACTGTAAATGATTTAATGAGACCTGAATACTTACCCTTTCCCCGAAGACAGTTGTCTGAAGAGCTTTGTCGGTCAGTATTTGAGTATATGTTTAAGTCTAAATTCACAAAGGTTAGACCGGTTTGGCTTAGAAATACCAAAACAGGCAGGAATTTAGAGTTGGATGGATTTGCAGTTATTGAATCGCATAAAATAGCTTTTGAGCATGATGGCTTTTATCACAATAATGACAAAACAAAGAAATTGGATTCCTTAAAAGATAGAATGTGTGAAACTGCTGGTGTTATTCTTTTTAGGGTTCCTGAGTTGTTTTCAAAAACCGAGTTTTGGGATTTGCCAAAGCTAATTCTGGACATTGCAAAACAAAGGGGGATTGATAATTTATTAAAAGAGAAAGCAGTTTCTGATTCTTACTTAACCGATGTTTATCTTTCAATGGCAAAGCCCAAGGATGAGAATATTAAATTAGAAATAGAACAACTTGCCCAAAAACATAATTTTAAAATAATCTCATTTCGCTCAGCAAAAACCAAGGGAGATATCGGTAGACTGTACGTTAAGCTTCAAAATAGTTTAGGTACAAGGCAAAAGACATTCAGAGCTACCGATGTTATGCAAAACTTGGAATTTATTTTGCAACATCTAAATTATACAAATAAGCGGAATGTTGTACAAAGTCAAAGGGTTAAAAATGTATTAACGGGTGAGGTTTTTGATTCAATGGCAGCAGCAGCAAGGTCAATCGGTAAACCGCCAAGTTATCTTCAAACCAGATTAAAGGTTAATAAAAAACACAAAAAGATTGTAACAAAGAATAATACACCGTTCATTTTGCTGTGAATGTTTTAATAATAATGAGTATTATCACATTACTTTAAAAAAACAGAAAAGCATATTCCTTACAAACATAAATGCATATAAATACGATACTATTTTCCTAGAATGAATCATAAAAAGGGGTACTTTTTAGCACCCCTTTTCTAATCATCTATACCTTGTGTACTATGCCAATTTCGTCAATTCTAATCAGTTTAAGGTCAAGAAAAATTCTTAAAAGCAACTTACTTTGTCTTGGACTTATCGAATACATATCCTGTAAATACCCTTCCATTATAACCTCGAAAGCATCATCCCCGCTGAGTATTGAAGAAATATTAATGTAAAAATCTTCCATTGCCATGATAAAGTTTTCATCTTCACAATAGTCTGTCTGGGAGACTTTTTGATGGATTAAACCTATCATCGGATCCTGGATATATTCAGCTATAGGTTCACTTACTGCTGAATTAATAATATCCTCATAAAAACCCTCACCCTCATTTCCTGTGGGTAATTGATGATTGACGGTTGAAGGTACACCATTCCCCTGTTCATCTGAAAAATCACTTTTCACACCATCAAAAAGATCAAATAACTGATTGGAAGAAGTTGGAGCCAAACCCTCACCTTCATTTTTTATTGGGGTTTGAGGGTTGAAGGTTATATCTACATCCGGCAACATATTAATAACAGGTTCACCCTCACCTTCAAAAGATGTACTAGAAATTGAGGTGAGGGTAAGTTCATCGCTCACTTTGGTTGTGCTCTCTTCTTGATGCTGGGATAAATAATACAGCTCTCCTTCCTTTATTATTGCACCCGATGATACCAGTTTACCAACCCTACGTTCCGCGGTTGACTGCGACACCTTCAGATATGCAATAATCTTAGCACACAGAGCAGTAAAGGTCAATCCATTACTCCTGAATATCATATACAAATCACTGTCGCTCAAACTGTTCTTTTCCCTCTTGAAAGTGTTGTCAATCGGTTCCCAATCCCCCATAACTTCAAACGTTAACGTTTCTTCATCGAAGTCCACCGGAAGTCTGTTTTCTTTGTAAAACTTAGGTGTGTAGTTTCCTTTTGCCACATTAAAGAACTTTTGTCCCTGCTCGTTCCTTGATAAAAACAACGCAGACCTTACTTTCTGAGTTAATCCACTTCCTCCTTGAATCAATTCCTGCGATGGGTTCTTTTTGTAGCCTGCCTTGTTAATGTGGTGAACAAAAACTATGGCAACTTTATGTTTCCTAACAACCTCATCAAATAGCTTGATGTCTTTTCGCATCTGGGTATTGTTATTTGCATCATTACCGGAGAAAATGTCACCAAATGCATCAATAACAATGAGGTCAAGTGGCTTCTCCTCACAAAATCTAATCAGCTTCCGCACTAATTCTCCAAGGTTTTCATCAGTTAGAAATCCAAGACAAAGGTTGTCTTTATTGTAATCCTGATGCTTTGTTACTTGACGTTCTAAACTACTTTTTACAGCCTCCTCTCCGTCTTCGGTAGAAACATAAAGTGCTCGTTTGTGTCTGGTGTGTAATCTCAAACCTAGATAGTGCGACATACCTGATGCTACCATTAAGGCTAATTCTTTAGCCATCTGTGATTTTCCGATGTCAGGAGGTCCAACCAATAAGGATGTACCACTTCTGGGAATTAAGTTATCCCACAGATAATCGGTTTCCGCATCTTTAAAAGCGGTTAGTAGTTCTTCAACAGTGTAAACTAATAAGTCACTGCTTGTTTTTACAATCTTCGCTCCATTAGAGTCGAGATTGTCAATTTTATTTTTAGTTGTCATGGTGGGCAAAGGTCATGCCCCCTATTTGTCTAACGTGGGGAATAGTGAATTCCCCATTGAAAATCAATTAGTTAACTCCGAATATATCATCAAAATACTCTATAAAATCTTCTTTTATCCTATCCCAATCTCTTTCTTTATTTACAACAGCATTAATTTTTTTAAGGAATGATGTTCTATTAATGTCCTTGTATTCACTGGTTTTTTGGTCTTTAAACTTAAAAGATTCGAATATGTCCAGTAATTGAAAATAAGAACGAGGCTTGGTTATTCCCTTTTCCAAAAAAGCAGCTTTTCCAATCAAAAGAATAAAAACTGCAGCCAGTTGATTTTGATTCAGCTGCAGATTTATACGATTACTTTTCGTTAACTCATCAAGTATTTCCTCATAATTCTTAAGATAAAAATCAAGATTTGCTTCCAGTGCCCCAATAAAATCCTCAATATGCTCATCTCTAGAATCTGGGTTAATTTGCAGTTTCCATTTAGTAAGCAACCTTCTACGTTTTACCAAAAAAAAGTCTTTGTCAGCCGGGAAAGATCTCAACTCAGATTCCAGTTGCTTTATATCATCATAGATTTGTTGACCTGCAAAAGGTGTGACAATTTCAAAAAGCATTAGATGAAGCGGATCAGCAATATCAGAACATTTATTCTTATTTACTGCGAATTGAATAAAATCGACTTCATTATCAACATCCTCGTATTCTAATACAATAGTTCCCTTTTCAGGATTGAAAGTTGGTTGAGACTCAAAAACCTTCCACAAAACTGCAAGGTCAAAAACATAATCTGTTAGGTTAAAATCATAATCTAATTCCATATTGGCAAATATACCAAAGTCATAACGTTGGATACATATCAGCAGTAATCCCATTCATCGTGCAGTTAAGGCTCCTGAGATAACCCATTGTCACTTCAATACTGCTGTGGTTCATCAGACGTTGTATTAAAGCGATGTCCTTCGTTTTACGGTAAAGCGATACTGCAGCAGTATGTCTTATGGAATAAAGTGTCTGGTGAGGTCTTAAAGGATAAACACCACGTATCTTTTTCCCCCATCGGGTTGCAAAGTAATCAGGATTGACTTTCCCGAAGACATAGGTATCAGGTTGAAGTTCTTTAAAGTAGGAAAACTCCTGGATAACAGCATCCTGCAGCGGTATGGTGACTTGTTTGCCGTTTTTAGTGAAACGAGGTGGTATTACCAGTAGTTTGTCGTGGAACTGGAAGAACTTTACTTTAAGTTGCCGAATCTCCTGGTGAGGTCGCAGAAAGGTGGTATACATCAGCAGTGAAACTCGGTACAGTATGCGGTCATATTCTTTTAAGTAATCAAATAGAAGTCGCAGCTCCTGGTCCTCGAAAGCTACATTGATTATTGCAACCGCTTTCTTATTCTTGATTCCCACAATAGGATTCTTGTCCATATAACCCAAACCTACAAGAAGATTGAAAACACACCGGTAATTACGCTTTACAGTGTTGTAGGTGGTGTTATTCGAAGCATAACGCTTAATTAGATAGGAGTGCAAATCGGTGGTATTAACATCGGAAGTTAACCTATTACCAAAAACCTCCAGGATTTGCGACCAATACCACTTCAGGGTTCTTTTGTGCTTCAAACTGTAGTTGGTCTTATCGATATGTTCAATCAGCTTACCCTTTAGGTAACTAAGTTTATAAGTCGGTTTGGCATCATCTTTAATTAGTTCGTTGGAAGGCTCCCACCCCTGAGAAAGCTTCACAGTAATCACGCTACAGAGGTTACGGTAATACAGTTCTTTTTCCTCAGACATCAAACCACGCACACCCCTCAAACCAAACGGCACACCATTGTAAATACGGTACTTCTGCTTAGTTAGTATGTTTGAGAAATAGACATACGGACGCTTGCTGTTTATGCTGCTAACGACAGGTGTAGTATATAGTAACAAGGTATTCATACGCACTCCGGTACGCACTAAGAAACCTTTGCACCTTGGAAACACTATTAACGCAATGATATACAGCACAATGCATGAGTAGCTCATTCGGTTAGAGCAACTGACTCATAATCAGTAGGTGCTTGGTTCGATCCCAAGTGGGCCCACGAAATAAAGACGCTGTGAAAACAGTGTCTTTTTTGTTTTTAGTTGATTATAAGTAAGCTAAAAGAACAGGTGCGGATTCTTGTGTACGTAAGGCAAAGTTAATTTTTTTTGTTATAATGTCATAAATTAATGCTTCTGTGCGCACTCCGGTGCGCAGTTTGTTTTAACTAAGTGTTTGTTTATCTTTTAGTTAGTTAATTAAAGTAGAATCTTATGTATAAAAAAGCGGGGGTACCTACTTGTGACTCCCCCCATACTTAATTAGAAAACGACGATACCCCCTGGTTCTATTATTAATATCGCTATCCTTACAATACGTGTGTTTTTCTTTTCCATTGTGCATAATAAATAAAGTTATGGAAATACAAAAAGCTCAACGGAGAAGGGCCAAGATTCGTTTATCGATTCAAGGTCCCAGCGGCAGTGGAAAGACGTACTCTTCCTTGTTGGTCGCTAAAGGATTGGTTAATGGTTGGTCAGATATCTGTGTTATTGATACAGAAAATCATTCTGCCGACCTCTATTCTCATTTGGGAGCGTACAATGTGCTTACTTTAGGTAAACCGTTTGCTCCTGAATCTTACATCGATGCCATTGAACTATGCGAGAAATCGGGTATGAAGGTCATCATCATCGACTCATTATCACATGAGTGGGAGGGTGAAGGTGGAATACTCGACATTCATGCTTCAATGGTTGGTAACAGCTTTACTAACTGGAGTAAAGTAACTCCGCGACACAATGCACTGGTACAAAGATTGCTTCAATCTAACTGTCATGTGATTGCGACATTCCGCACCAAACAGGATTATGTGCTGAGTGACAAAAACGGGAAGATGGTTCCGGAGAAAGTAGGGTTAAAATCAGTAACAAAAGATGGGATGGACTATGAGTTCACCGTTGCTTTGGATATGGATATAAACCACAATGCTACTTGCACAAAAGACAGAACTGGTTTGTTTAATGGTTCAGTTCCGTTTAAGGTTAATGAAGCTACAGGAATGCGAATCAAAGATTGGTGTGAAGCAGTTTCAGAATCTTTCGGAGGTTCCGCAGGAAGTTCCGCAGGAGGTTCAGTAGAACAGCTAAAACCCAGTGTGGAAGAAATGGTCTCTGCGGTGAAAACCATGGAAGAACTTGTATTGCTGTGGCAGAAAGTAGAACACAGTGATGCAAACCGCTTAATGTTCACTAAACGCAAGTCAGAGATTGAGTCTGAAGGGAGGTATAGCAATGGAACTCATTAAAATGCCTGAAGTATTGACTCCTTTTGAGGATGAATTGCTGATTGATACTAATCCATCACCGGTGTTTATTGAAGCCAATACAATGGCTGTAAGTCGTTCCACACTGCTTAGGGACTGCACAATACCTGTGTTTGCAAAGGATAATGAATCTACCATATCACATACTGACTTTATAGATGCGGTAGAAGATGTGGTGGGTGAGCATTTTCCAGAGGTGTTGCAGAAAATCAGGGTATCACATCCTGTTAAGGGAAGAATACCGGAAGCAAGACACAAGAAAGCCAGTGAACTAATGCCGCATGAGGAAACCCTGTATTACGAGAGAATGATGTTTGTGCTGGAGATTCCTGCCATACAGAAAGAACTCGGTGGCGATACCCTCAGTCTTACCATTGGAGGTGTGAGAAGCTATCATCTGGACAACCTGCATTCCAAGAAGTCACCGGAGCGATTCAAACTGTTCATTGGGTTTAAGAATAGGGTGTGCTGTAACTTGTGCGTATGGAGCGATGGATTCGTGGAGGACCTAAAAGCATATTCTACCCTGGATATCAGAAACAAGGTTGATGAGCTGATAAGATCATTCAATCCTGTAGATAAACTGGAAGAGTTCAGTCGCTGGCAGCATCAGTATATCACTGAGAAACAGTTTGCGGAGTTTGTGGGAAGATGCAGGATGTACCTTCACATGCCAAAGTCTGAGAAACTGGGACTGCCCAAACTGGACTTCGGAGATTACCACTTAAACCAGATTGTGGATGGTTATTACAACGATGATAACTTCCACAGAGAATCCAACGGAAACATTAGCCTGTGGAACCTGTATAACCTGTTCACGGGAGCAAACAAAAGCTCGTACATAGACAGGTTTCTGGAAAGAAGTGTGAATGCAGGAGATATCGTTCAGAACATATCCCTGTTTGCTTAGAGAAAGACTCCTGCCTTCGGGTGGGAGTTTTTATTCTATTACAAGTATCTACTTGTAAAAACAAGTGGTAATTGATATGTTTGCTGTAATAAACTTATTAAAAATAAATATAATTATTATGACAATACTTAATTATCCTCACTTTTATCGTAAGAACTTTGCCAAAAGTATTGCAGCTTTATTTATGCGATTATGTACAATTTTATTTTTCTGCTTGTGCTCTTTACAACTAGATGCTCAAACAGAATGGGATGAATGTTGTAAAGGATATGAAAATGGTTATAAAAAAGGATTTTCATATCCAGATTTAGCTGCATCAATCACAATACCATCGCCACCTTGTAATTGTATTGGAATTATTGGAACTTTAAACTATGAAGTCGGTTTTATTAAGGGATATGAAGATGGTAAAAAAGCAAAACAAGAATTACTATTAAAGCAAGAAAATAAAAACAGAGAAAATGAAAATCAAAGAAATAAAACACGAGACTATAATGTATACATCGACCCAAATCCATATGCTATATACAGAAACAATAGTACTAGTAAAGGTAATAGTACAGGTAAAAGTATTGGCATATTTTCATTTTTTCCTGAAGCCGGAGCCTCATATTTGTTATATCGAGGTTTTTACGACGCAATAGGTGTAAGCTTTAAGCATGATTTAAATAAGCGCCTCAAATGTGAGTTAGGATATTCTACTTTTTTATATGGTGGCACAGGAACAAGTATGTATAATATTTATCCGCCGGATGGTCTATTGTTAGGATTAGAGTATAACTTTAATAAAAATAGACCTGTAAAAAATAAGAATGGGCCTCAAAAAGCTATTTTAAATCCTGTAATAGGAACTAATTATATACATAACATTTGGGATGGTATTGGTGGGGCCTTTAATGGATCTGCAGGCATTGAATTCTGGTCAAAAGACTTAGAGGGTGCATCGGTTGGAATAGCTGTAAGATATATAAAAGGCACAAAAAATATAAACGTTATTCAAATAAGTATTGGGTTTAAGATAACTAAATAATATTTATTACTGAAGTATACTTTTAATTATATTCTAATCTACAATCACCTAAAAAAAATAAATAATACTCAGGTTGGAATGGTGCTTTTATCTACTGCTAAATACTTGTAAAACAAATGCTAATAGATATATTTGCTAAAGTAAAACTATGACTATCTATACATACCAAGTCCTAATTGAAGATACCGTCAGGAACATATCAAAAGTAATTAGCGTTATGGGTGCAGATGAAAGTGAAGCCAGAGAAAAAGCCAGGAATACAAATCACGGTGACATGATAATTAATAAAGTTACAATCATTGGCCGAAACTAAAACGCATATGTATAAAACACCACCGTTGCTGACAGAATACTTGAATCGATTTCTTAAAGGGGAAAAACTAATTCTTAGTTTAGCTCTATTTTTCTTGCTTAACAGCATTCAAGCTCAAAACAAACTTACAGCGGCCCTGAAGAAGGCTAGTCCTTATGTCCTAAAGATATATACCTACGATTCTGAAAACACCAAGTCCGGTCAAGCAAGTGGTGTTATATTAAGTAAGGAAGGAGTCTGCGTCACTAACTATCATGTTTTTTCAGGTGCTCAAAAAGCAGAAGTTATTACTACAGATGGTTCTGTATTTAACGTAGATTATATCATAGATTATAACAAAGAAAGAGATTTGATCAAGTTTAAAATCAATCCGATAAAAGCTCTACAGACAGCGACTCCGTTAACCTTTGATAACTTGCAACAAGAAATAGGTAACGATGTTTTTGCTGTTGGGTATCCTAGTTCTTTTGAATCTAACAACACATATACAGTTAGTACAGGTATAATATCCGGTTTCAGAACTGAAGAAAACAATAAATACATTCAAAGCAGCACCCCTATAACTCATGGCAGTAGCGGAGGAGGCCTTTTTAATTATAATGGACAATTGATTGGGATTACCACGGGTACATTTGCTGAGGAGGTAAAAGACAGACATGCCAACCTTAATAAAGTGGTTCCTGCTGGATTTATAAATCAACTAAAGCAAACTAAAAACCTTACATTCAACCAGTTTAATCAGGAGGTTTTTGATAAAGACATTTTGGTTCAAGCACATTACTATTATAATAATGAAGACTTCGAATCAGCAATGGGATTATATACTGATTATCTTAGAGTTAATACCGAAGACCCATTCGCATGGTATAGGGTAGGGAGTTGCATGTTAAGATTAACCTTAATTAAAGATGCAAAAAATCTATTAACTAATAAAGAAGATAAACAAAATCTTTATGAGTTAGCAGCACACGCATTTTTAGTATCCGTTTCACTAGATTCAACCAACTACTATGCTTGGTCGAATTTATGTTTAACACAGCTAAATTTAGGGAATCGTTCTAGTGCTGCTTTAGCTATAGGGACAGCTTACGATTTAGCCCCATCATCTTCCAAAGTTTTGGGCATATACGGACAATTTTACAGCTATAATAAAGAGTATGCATCCGCTATACCATACTTCACTAAAGCTATAGAAATGGGTGCATATGACAATAGCAAAAAGAATATAGCAAATATGTACCTTGAAAGAGCTATCTCTAATGCTTGGCTAAACCGAGACTACGATGCAAATAATGATTACCTAAAAAGTCTAGAATATGATCCAGAGCGCGAGCAAACATATTGGGGTTATGCCCACTTTTTAGGAATAAGAAAGCGCTACTCTGAAGGTTGTATTTATGCTAAAAAACTGAAAAGCATAAATCCTGATTACAAAGCTCAAGGCATGCATGTTGACGAGCTGATTAATATTGTATGTGATTAGGTTTTTTTCTCTTCCCATCAATGGAACCATTCATTGAAATCAGGGAAGTAAAAGTAAGTTACAATCCCATTAAAGCTGAGCTTCCGA
>Ga0172367_10006548_pt1 | contig 13644 bp, 7 predicted proteins | sample Lak10m_FD_114542 | JGI IMG/M metagenome (GOLD analysis project Ga0172367, IMG submission 114542) | Freshwater microbial communities from Kabuno Bay, South-Kivu, Congo - kab_022012_10m | ecosystem: Environmental > Aquatic > Freshwater > Lake | place: Democratic Republic of the Congo: South-Kivu...
ATTACGCGCTATCAGCCTGTCTTGGGAGTCAACAATTTCTAGATGAGTAAAATCCAGTACTCGAGCCCGTTGTAATATTTCTGTAGCTAGTTGCTTTTGTTCGGATTATGGCAAAGTGTACCAATCATCATTAATTTTGAGAGTTAAATTACTGGTGCGGAAGTTAGCTTGTATTGACCCTATTAAACCAGAAGCAAAGCGATCGCTAATTTCGGCTACTTGATTTTCAATAGCTGCAATTAATGCTTCTTCTGGTGTCAATTTTAAAATGGGAGTTGGTTCTGGAATTGGTTCTGGAATTGGTTCTGGAATTGGTTCTGGAATTGGTTCTGGGGTTGTTAACTCTGGTGCAATAGTTATTTTAGGTGTTGGTGGTGAAACTTCCTCAACTGGGGTAACTGTAGCTATCTCAGTAGGTTTTTCCGTGAAAATAGTTGCAGTTGACCAAACTATCGCCAGAATAATTACGGCTAAAATTCCCGTTAAAACTATGTCAGATAAGTTGTTAGATACATTTGATGGTAAAAATAACCGGACTTGTCTTAAAAATCTATTCCATTGTCTTTCGAGATGTTGCCAAAAAGTAAGTGTTCCTTCAGTAACTGGTGGCGGTGAAGTCTCAAGTTGCACTACTACCGTGTCTAAAATTCTCATCGTCCCTCTGAGAATTTGGATGATTTTAAGTTTCCAAGTCGGTAGTTGGCGGGATTCATTGACTTGTTCATCAGGTAACTGTGGCTGATTTGGTTTGGGTACGGGGGACGAAGAAGGTTGTGAATTTTGATTGTCTTGTGACATGGAACTTTTAATCAAAGCAGCAATTCAAAGACAAATAACTGGCATTCTTAGCGCTTTTACTTATTTTTCTTTTAATGTATCACCAAAAAAGTGCTGTTAGCTGAACGGATAGTTAGCCTGTGCTGAGGAGAAAAAAGAGATAATCAACAACCTACATAGGATTTGGACTCAGCACTTCTGAGTTTATGGATTCTTCAGCTAAACTGACTAGATATTGAGTTTGGTAAGTTTATGAACCTAAAACGTCGTCAATTCTTATTTGTAGGTGGTCTTGGCACCATTGGCACAGGACTTCTGGGCTGGAAGCTAGCTGATCAAAATCGCCAAACTGCTAATATTGCAGATTCAGCAGTCATAGCTGCCACCCCACCTAAAAAGGACTTGCTATTGCGTTTTACCTCTGTTGCAGATACGGGGACTGGCGCTCAAGGTCAATATGCTGTGGCTAGGGCGATGAATTATTATCACGGGCACAATCCTTATAATTTAGTAATTTTAGCTGGAGACAACATTTATAATGATGGCGAAATTGAAAAAATCGGTGTAGTTTTTGAGCGTCCTTACGAAGAACTATTAACTCAAGGTGTAAAATTTCATGCTTGTTTAGGTAATCACGATATTCGCACCCAAAACGGTGACCCACAAATCAAATATCCCGGTTTTAATATGAAGGGACGTTATTACACATTTCGCCGTGATGCTGTGCAATTTTTTGCCTTAGACACTAACCGTAATGCCGATTGGGAAAATCAAGTAGTTTGGTTAGAGCAAGAATTAAGCCGCAGTGATGCACCTTGGAAAGTAGTATTTGGGCATAATCCATTTTACTCGTCGGGTCACTATGGGGTTAATCAAACATTAATTAAACGCTTCACGCCTCTATTTAAAAAATACCATGTGCAACTTTACATTAATGGTCATGACCACCATTATGAGCGTACTCGTGCCATTGATGGCACAACTTATCTAACTACTGGTAGTGGTGCAGGTGTTCGTCCTGTAGGTAGTTCTCAGTGGACGGAACATTCTGCTGAAACCTTGGCTTTTGCTAGCTATGATGTCTATCCAGACAGAATTGAGGTCAGTGCTATGGGTACTGATAAACGTATTTTTGATCGGGGTGTGATTAATAGAACTTACGCCTTAATAATATGACCGTTTGACAAAACCTACCAAATTCTACTAGTCTAGAAACCTGTAATAGCTTTTGTCTTTATAAGAAAATAGGTTGAAAACCCATTGCCATCTCCATTAGTCCACCCTCTGCAATTGGGTTATGTTGGGGTCAATAATCTTCCGCCCTAAACTGGGAAATTTAATTGCTACAGACAATTTGTTTCCATTGTCAAAAACGTGGGTAATTTCACCAATGCCAAAGGCTTTATGTAAGACGCGATCGCCTACTTGCCAATTTTGCGGTGTATGGGGCTTAGTCCTAGTTTTAGCAACAGTTTTGCTATGGGTTTGACGGCGCTGATTTCCTGTGGTTAATAATTCTTCTGGTAATTCGTTGAAAAACTGCGATCGCATAGCCGGTTCCCGAGAACCATATAAGCGGCGTTCACGAGCGTGTGATAAATATAACAATTCTTGAGCGCGAGTAATGCCGACATAACACAGGCGGCGTTCTTCTTCTAAAGCTGCGGGGTCGTTGATGGAACGGTAATTGGGAAATAGCCCCTGTTCCAAACCTACTAAAAACACCACCGGAAACTCTAGACCCTTAGAAGAGTGCAAAGTCATTAACGATACTGCTTTTTGCCCTTCTTTTAAATTATCTAAATCAGAGTTAAGGGCGCTACCTTGCAAGAAGGCCGTTAGGGAAACATCCTCACTTTCTTCTTGAAATTGAAGTACAGCGTTGTAAAGTTCCTGGACATTTTCAATTCTATCTTTAGCTTCATCTGTGCCTTGACTGTGCAAGTCTTGAATATAACCAGACTCATCCAGGAGTTCTTGCAAAAGTTGAGACACTGAAACCGTTGCTGCTTTTTCTTTGCAGTTGGTAATCATTTTAGCAAAGTTATTCACAGCTTTAGAACACCGTCCAGCTAATGTATTAACTGATGTTTCATCACTCAGAATTTCCCACAGGGTTATTCCTAATTCCTGGGAGGCGTTAGCTAAGTTTTCAATGGTGGCTTTACCAATACCACGGCGGGGAGTATTGATGACCCGCAGTAAACTGACTGTATCCGCAGAGTTGGCGATCACTCTGAGATAAGCTAAAACATCTTTAATTTCTTTGCGATCATAAAACTTCATTCCTCCCACTACTGTGTAAGGAATTTGATTCCTGACTAAAAATTCTTCAAAAGGTCGTGATTGGGCGTTAGTACGATAAAGGATGGCAAAACTACCCCAGTTTAACTCAGGATTTTGTTGTTCTAAACAGCTAATTTGACCAATAACAAACTCAGCTTCTTCAATTTCATTATCTGCTTTGTGACAATAAATCAGATCACCGGTTCCCCGGGTAGGTTTGAGGACTTTATCAATGCGTTGAGTATTATTTTCAATTAGTTCATTAGCGGCTTGTAGAATATTTTCACGGGAGCGGTAATTTTCCTCCAGTTTTACCATTGAGCGGGTATCGTCATCAGCTAAACCATCGCCAAAGTCTTGCTGAAATTCCAATAATATGGTGAAGTCAGCCATTCTGAAACTATAAATAGATTGATCTGCATCACCCACCACAAACACTGAGCGATTTTGCCATTCCCAGGCACTCTTGCTTTCTTCGCCATTAGTTACCAACAAGCGAATCAAATCATACTGAGTACGGTTAGTGTCTTGATATTCATCTACAAGGATATGGGCAAACTTGCGATGCCAGTAGCTTAATACCTGTTCGTTTTGCTGAAACAATCTTGTAGGTACTAAGATTAAATCATCAAAGTCGAGGGCGTTATTTTCTGCTAATTTAGCTTGATAACAATTATAAACGTCCGCTATCACCCTGCCCCGATAGTTAGGCTGTTCGCACTCGAACTCTGCTGGGGAAAAACCTTGGTTTTTAGCGTTACTGATAGCGTAGCGTACAGAACGAGGGTCAAACTTTTTATCGTCTAACTTTAGCTGTTTAGTAACAATTTCTTTTATCAGACCTTGTACATCGGATTCATCAAAAATCGAGAAATTGCGAGTCCAACCTCTGGCTTTTTCGTCTTGGTATTTGTCGATATCAAAACGGAGAATGCGAGAAAATAAACTGTGAAAAGTGCCACACCACAAGTGCTTGACTATATTTTTATACACTTGCGATTGCAATTGCACTTGTTCGTATTCTGTCAACAAATCAAATTTTTGGCCATGTTGTTTCATTGCCAAATCTTCAGCAAATAGCTTTTGAATACGTTCCTTCATCTCCCGTGCGGCTTTGTTCGTGAAGGTAACCGCCAGGATATTTTCTGGATTAACACGGTATTTGAGAATCAGGTTAGCAATACGATAAGTGAGCGCTCGTGTTTTACCAGAACCTGCGCCAGCAACAACTAACAATGGGCCGCAGTAATGTTCAACGGCTTGACGTTGGCTGGGGTTAAGATGGCTGAGAAAGTCAATAGTTGCTGTCATCTACAAGTCTCCGGGAGTCTGGAAAGCGTGTACCTTGAGGTCACGGAGGAAACACGACACGGGAAGTTTTTTTGTAGTTCACACCACTTAGTGGTTAGGGGGTCATACCCGCACCGTGGTGGCTAGAGCATATTTAAATTCCGTCAATGTCAATGTGCGCCGATATAATTCTACCCACGGGCTACTAATCTTGCATAGTCACTGGCAGGTGAACAGTGAAAGTAGATCCCAGCCCGGGCTGACTTTTGACAAAAACTTCACCACCCATCATTTGGCAAAAGTGGCGGCTAATTGCCAAACCTAGTCCAGTACCACCATATCTTTTTGTGGTTGATGTATCGCCCTGTGTAAAAGGTTTAAATAATTGTTGCTGCTGACTATGTGACATCCCAATACCCGTATCAGTCACGCTGAAAGTTATCACCCCAAAAGGGGCATTTTCTAGTGAGTTTGTTTTTTCTTTCTTGACTGTTAAGGTTATCTTGCCATTGGTGGTAAACTTAGCTGCATTGCTGAGTAAGTTTAATAACACTTGCCGCATTCGAGTTTGATCTGCGTACATTGTGCCTAGTTGCTGATCACAATATACTTCTAGGACATTATTATTTTTGTCTATAGCGGATTTGACTGTGAGAACAACATTATTGATCAGCATTGCAATCTCAAATGTCTCTGGGTAAAGAGTCATTTTTCCCGCTTCAATTTTTGATAAGTCGAGAATATCATTAATCAGTTCCAGCAGGTGCCTACCAGCAGAGTTAATTGTTTCTAAGTCTGTGATAAAGTCTACTGATAAATCTAAATCCGTAGCATCGTCTTGTAGCAGTTGACTTAAACCAATAACAGCATTTAATGGAGTGCGTAATTCGTGGCTAACGTTGGCTAAAAATATGCTTTTGGCTTTACTAGCAGCTTCTGCTAATTCTTTAGCTTGCTCTAGTTCTTTTGTGCGCTCAGATACACGTTCAATTAATCGATTCAGAGATTTAGCTAATAAACCAATTTCATCTTCAGTGGTAACAGGGGCGCGTAAATCAAAATTAGATTTTCTCGCTACTTGTTCAGCCACCTGAGTTACAGTGATGACCGGTTCAGCGATGGCGCGGCTGGTACGCCAAGCGACAATGGCAGCTATGGCCACTGATACCAGCATACTCATGATGACAATCAATCTCTCAACCTTTTTGGCCTGCTCTAGATCTTTTTCCTTTTCTTTTTCTTGATGTTCGGCAATTTTGAGGATATTGCTTAATCTTTGGGAGAGTTGATCGAGTTGCATGGCTGTTTCACCACGCATAATTTTTAGTAATTGCTCTCGTACCAGGGCAGTTTCTTGTGGCTGTAGTTGCTGAGGGTTAATTTTCTCTAAAACAGTCTCTATCTCGTCAACGTATAATTTTAGACTAACGGTATAATCCTGCAATAAAGCTTGTAAGTTAGCACTTTTTGCAGCTAATCTACCAGGCTTTTTGTCTATATATTTGCTAATGTCTTGCTGTAAACTTTTAGCTGTGGTAATACTCTGAAAAAATTTCTTTTTTTTATTTGGTAATCGTTGTGAATTTTCTAATACTGCAACTAAATTAGAGCTATATAATTGCGCTTCTAATACTGCATCTTTATAATTTGTCAGTAGTTGTCTTTGCTCTTGGGCTTGATTAAATTGCCTGATTTCTCTGCCTCGGTAGTAATTGGCAATTACTAACCCAGTAAGTGACCCGAAAAAGCCAATTCCAATAGCGACAAAATAACCATAGCCAATTTTTTGATGTATGCGCCAAGAGGTAGCTTTGAGTTTCCCACGGGAAGGAAATTCTATAGTCGGGAGTTCATTTTTTGAAGGCTCTTCGTCTGCTGCCACTTTTTTGGTTTCTGAACTGCTGTCAACAGGAATCGGTTTTTGAGTTGGCATCCCTCAAACCTCCTTAACCTCCCATAAATATGACCGCATCAGTTTTGTTTGTACGATCACATTCATTGATAATTAGCATTGAACACCATCTTTTCTGAGAGAAAGCTCAAAGAGTTGCTGACTAGATAATTTTCATGAATATATTAGTATTTGATTGCTTTTGATAAAAATGTTTACAAAAACACTCAATATAAGTGAAATAACCTCTGAGTAGTCAAACTTAGTTACCACTTAATGTCCTAGCACTCAGTTAATTGCGACAATAGTCCGCCCACCGAGGATATACTACTCTATCTTACTCTAAGCCTCAGAAATCAACACACAGGCTTTATTCTCCCATAGTTTTTCACTTTTTTGACGGTTTTGACTAGACAGTAGAACACAGATTCAGGGGCAAGAAGATCACTATCGTTTCTTACCTTGCCCCTTCTACTTAACTTTTCCTAAGCTATCGCTGCTGAAAGCGACTCTGTTACTAGTTGCTTCAACAATTCAGCTTTATCAGTACGTTCCCAGGGCAGATCTAAATCATTCCGCCCAAAGTGTCCGTAAGCTGCGATGTCCTGATAAAAACGTCCGCCTCGTTCACTTGGTAAGTTACGTAAATTGAAAGCATGAATAATCCCTGCTGGACGTAGTTCAAATTGCTCTAGGACTAATTCCAGCAAAATTTGATCATCTACTTTGCCAGTGCCAAAAGTGTCTAGAAAAATGCTCACTGGTCGTGCTACACCAATGGCATAACTTAGCTGTACTTCACACTTTTGAGCCAACCCAGCAGCCACAATATTTTTAGCTACATAGCGGGCAGCATAAGCAGCAGAACGGTCTACCTTCGTGGGGTCTTTGCCAGAAAAAGCGCCGCCGCCATGTCGGGAATAGCCACCGTAAGTATCAACAATAATTTTCCGTCCTGTCAGACCAGAATCTCCTTGAGGTCCACCAATGACAAACTTGCCAGTGGGGTTGACCAAGAAACGTGTTTCTTCACTCGGCTTAATGTCAATGTCACTGAAAATTGGTTCAACTACTGTTGACCAGAGGTCTTGTTTAATTTGGGCTTGTATTGCTGCCTCATCAGTGATTTCGCCAATTCTTTCTGTGTGCTGAGTGGAAATCAGAATAGTATCAATACTTACCGGATATCCGTCTTCGTAGGCCACAGTTACTTGTGTTTTGCCGTCAGGTCGCAGGTATGGCAATTTACCTGTTTTGCGAACTACTGCCAAGCGGCGAGCTAGGCGATGAGCAAGACTGATGGGTAAGGGCATCAATTCTGGTGTTTCGTTGCAAGCAAAACCAAACATTATACCTTGGTCACCTGCGCCCACAGCATCGAATGCTTCATCACTATTCTGCTGACGTGTTTCTTGGGCGGTATTAACACCTTGGGCTATATCGGGTGATTGTTCATCTAAAGCTATGAGAACACTCGCGCTTCCTGCAGAAAAACCATTAACCGCGTCTATGTAGCCTATTTCGGCTATTTTTTGCCGGGCAATGTTGACATAATTGACATTAGCTTTACTGGTTATTTCGCCAGTAATAAGTACCAAACCAGTATTAACTACTACCTCAGCAGCTACACGACTGTTAGGATCCTCAGTGAGTAAACTGTCTAAAATTGTATCAGAAATCTGATCGCAAATCTTATCTGGGTGACCTTCGGTAACTGATTCGGAGGTAAATAAATAGCGTTTAGACAAAGAGAATTCCTCCTTTGCAAAGATTTCTGCTGAGTAAATTTTGGTTATTTATTTAGTTCAGCAAGTAATGTATGAAATCATAACAAGATTTACGCACTCAGTAGTTACTATTTGATTTATTTTTTCAAACTTAGACAATAGAATAAGATTTAATTACTGATAAGTAGGCGGGGGTAAATAAAGTTAACTTTTCTTCGTCCATTATCTCCTATGGGAGAGAGTCGTCATTTCTATTTTGCTATTCCTATGAATTTTAGTCTCGTTTACCTTTCGTAACGCTGAAGTGTTTATTTGAACATAAAAAAAGGGGGAAACCGAGAAGTACCCCCCAAAATCGTAACGCAAGTGATGCTTACTTAAACTTGAACTGCTATTTGCGCTTCTTTTGCTGTCAGCCGTTCATAGGTAGCGCGCATTTTCAAACCTGTTAGCACTTGGAACAACCCAGTTCCATTGTTGGAACCTGGATACTCACGATGTTGAAGTAACAAGTGAGTCATCTCACCTTTATATTTGGTGGATGTGTTGCTCAGATGAGTTTCTATGTAAATAACTTCATCCAAGTTGTCAAATTGACCGTCTACTTCCAGGACTGATACGTAGCGGCCGTAGTAAACATCAGATCCATAGTACAATTGCATACCAGGGTATGAACAAGTTAGTTTGCGTCCGCAGGGAGTCCAGTGAATTGTTGAGCCTTCATCAAATAGGTAAGTTGGCTCAAAGTCTTCCTTGTCTTCACGTTGAAGCATGCGTACCCTTAGCACTTTGCGTTCTGTATCGTTTTTAATCAGGTTGGTGGGAAGTACCTGAAGAACGACATCAGCAAATTCTCTTTGCGGCTCGATGAATTTTTCAAAATCTGGTTTACGAGAATTGATTTGAGCTAAAACATCTTCATAGCGATGTCCCCTTTCAGCCATATCTCGCTGGATTTTCCAGGCAATTTTCACTTCATCACTAATGTCGAAATAGACACTAAAATCCAGTAGTGATCGCACACGTTCATCATATAAAGGGTGCAAACCTTCCACAACTATGATGTGATTTGGCTCCACGCGTTCTGGTGGATCAATGGTACCGGTTTCGTGGTTATAAATCGGCTTATTAATTGCTTGACCTTCCTTAAGGGCTTTGATTTGCTCGTACATGAGGTCAAAATTGTTAGCCCTAGGGTCAAGTGCAGTTATCCCAGTTTCTTTGCGCTGTTTGCGATCTAGAGAATGATAGTCATCTAAGCAGATGACTGTCATGAATTGTTCACCAAATAAATCTATTAAACGACGCAAAAAGGTAGATTTACCGCATCCAGAGTCCCCCGCTACTCCAATCAATACCACGCGTTCCGGCTTAGTTGTCATAAATTTCCTCTAAATACTAAATGTGTCAATCAATATTTTTTCACCAAAACCTCCGCATTGGGGAAGCTCGTGGGTTTAGAAATGAGGGTAAGGTGCGGGTGAGTTTTTTCACCGTTTTCCTTGCAAAGTTGGATAAGCAGAGGAGTAGTACTTAGCCATTTACATGTGTGCCGAAAATCACATTGCTACTCCAGTAATGTTAGTCTAACTAATGATTAGGGTTAGTAATTTCCCAACGATAGTGGTTTAACCCCTGTGAACCTTTTGAATCGTTTGCTTTTAGAGCAGGGAACTTGGCACTTGAGACTAAATTGCTGTTCAGATGAGGACTTTTTCAAGCCGTGGGGTTTCTGAAACAGAGTATTTATAAACCAGGAGTTTACCCCGTTAGTTGATCCTGTGTTTTTGCTATTCAGCAAGGCTATGGAACATCTAAATGGGCAGACAACCAAGTTATGGTCATCTCTCATCCGACTTATACTTAATTCCTTGCTAGTTGGTAAGTATTTAATCCTAGTGGTGTATTTGATTTTAACAGAAGGCGGTATTCCATAACAAGATTTGCTTTCACAAAGAATCTACTGTTTGAGGATTTAGTGATCAATTGAATGTGTACCTTAGAAAGATTGTTAAAAACTGACCAAGCATACCTTCAGACAAAATTGCGGTCCCTGGGTCACACATGTCTCTCTTTGGTGGGTTTTATGATGGGTTGGAATCAATCTCCCAGTACAACAAAATTTACCAGGAGTTATCTGGAAGTATTTAGATAGAGGTTGACAGATGTTTCACATCAAGTGAAACTTATTGTAGGTGTTTCTTGGTTATGACCATAAGTCCCAACCCTGTTGTTTTCAGGCAGAGATGTAAGACTTTTAAGAAGTGTTACCGAAGGGTAGGTCTATATATTAAGAGTCCCATAAACGGAAACTGCCAAGCTATAAGTCATGGAATCTTGCCCGTTGGGTGGGTGGAAACTGTCTCCCTGATAGGAGTAGTAATTCACGAAAAAAAGATTAAATTGACTCAATATTAACATTTTGCCAAAGACTTATCCTTTAACTTAGAAGGAAAACAGGTGTCTTTTTTGCTATCCTTGCACGTCTTTGGTGAGTGAGCCAAGCACGGCATCGCCTTGTGATGCCACTTTCCTGGAGCATCAGTCTTTGGTATCAGAAAATTCGGTACACTAAAACTGGCAAAAGGAAAGAATTTTTTTGAGAAACGGTTAAGTAAAAATCGGAGTGTTAGAACGAATGTACAATCAAGGTGCTGTTGGGGGTGCTGCCAACAATGAATTAGGTAGCCGCGTCTTCGTTTACGAAGTGGTGGGTCTGCGCCAGAACGAAGAAACTGATAAAACTAACTACCCAATTCGTAAAAGTGGCAGTGTGTTCATCAGAGTACCTTACAACCGCATGAATCAAGAAATGCGACGGATCACTCGCCTAGGCGGCAAAATTGTTAGTATCCAATCTGTAAGTGCTCTAGAACAACTTAATGGTACAGCCTCGTATAAGAGTGCTGAAAACAACAAGGAGTCTTTAGTTACATCTGAAACTGCTGCTAACAGTGATGGAAATGGTAAAGCTACACCTGCAGATGCTCATAGTGAAGTCAAAGGCTTTGCTAAACCACCAGCTGAAGAACAGCTTAGAAAGAAGGACAAAAAAGGCAACACCATGACTCAAGCGAAAGCCAAAAAAGACGCTGAAGTTCCTGTTAATATTTACCGTCCTAATGCTCCATTTGTTGGTAAGTGTATATCTAATGAACCATTAGTTAAACAAGACGGTATTGGTATTGTTCAGCACCTCAAGTTCGACCTATCTGGCAGTGATCTGAAATACGTAGAAGGTCAAAGTATCGGCATTATTCCGCCGGGTTTAGATAAGAACGGCAAGCCTGAAAAACTGAGACTGTATTCAATTGCTTCTACCCGTCATGGCGATGATGTGGACGATAAAACAATATCGCTGTGCGTCCGTCAGCTAGAGTACAAACACCCAGAAACAGGGGAAACAGTCTACGGTGTTTGTTCTACTTACCTCACTCAACTGGAACCTGGTGCAGATGTGAAAATCACTGGCCCAGTGGGTAAGGAAATGTTGCTGCCCGAAGATCCAGAAGCGAACATCATTATGATGGCAACTGGAACAGGTATTGCTCCCATGCGGGCTTACCTGTGGCGGATGTTTAAGGATGCAGAAAGAGCCACTAACCCAGATTATCAGTTTAAGGGATTCTCTTGGCTGATATTTGGTGTGCCCACAACTCCGAACATCTTATATAAGGAAGAACTGGAAGAAATACAGCAAAAGTATCCTGATAACTTCCGCCTCACCTGTGCCATCAGTCGGGAACAGAAAAATCCCCAAGGAGGCAGAATGTATATCCAAGACCGTGTAGCAGAACATGCGGATGAACTGTGGGGGTTGATTAAAGACGAAAAAACTCACACTTACATCTGCGGTTTGCGTGGTATGGAAGGTGGCATTGATGAAGCTTTGTCTGCTGCTGCAGCTAAGGAAGGAATAGTGTGGAGCGACTACCAGAAGGAACTCAAAAAAGCTCATCGCTGGCACGTAGAAACTTACTAAGTTATTCCATAGTTTTAGTTGTTTAACTGAAGTGATTAACAAAGTATAAACATTAGGGTGAGTGAACAACTCGCCCTATAATTTTTTTGACCTTCTCTTCACCTCTGGTCATGAAATTCACAACGAGATGGCACTGCCAATTTTGCACATCTCGTCCGATCCGATAATAATGCTAGGATAGTTGTAAAAGTCAGGGTAATTAAACTTTATAAAACCCTATGCTGCCTAACGGCAATCTGATAGCTTGCGTGGCGTAGCCACACCTTGACAATTAAATCATCTTTATGAACAGCTGAGAACAGAGTTCTAAGTGTTTGATTCACCTACAGGAATTAATTCCTGTAGCTATACCAACAAAGCCGTGATTAGCAGGCTAATGAGTATAAAGAAGGAAGCACTCAGCACTCAGGACTCAGCACTCAGAAATTAGGGTGCAAAATTTGTGGGAGTGAAACTAGGAATATTAGGTTTAGGCACTGTCGGCACAGGTACAGTCCAATTGTTGCAAGATATGGTGGGACGTAACCCGTTATTGCAGGAAATAGAAATATATCGCGTGGGAGTACGATCACTTGACAAAATCCGTAATGTAGAATTACCTGCACAGGTATTAACAACAGATTTAGCAGCCATTGTCAACGATCCAGCAGTGGATATAGTGGTTGAGCTGATGGGTGGACTGGAACCAGCGCGATCGCTGATTCTCAAAGCTTTAAATCATGGTAAACACGTTGTCACCGCTAATAAAGCGGTCATCGCCCGTTTTGGGGCAGAAATTTTTACAACTGCCAACCAAGCCGGGGTGTATGTCATGTTAGAAGCTGCTGTGGGTGGCGGCATCCCGGTGATTCAACCTCTGAAGCAGTCCTTAAGTGTTAACCGTATTAATACTGTTACTGGCATCATTAATGGTACAACTAACTACATACTCACCAGGATGCAAACGGAAGGTAGTAACTTCAGTGATGTCTTAGCTGATGCCCAAAGATTAGGTTATGCAGAAGCTGACCCTACATCTGACGTGGAGGGTTTAGACGCAGCAGATAAAATTGCTATCTTGGCATCATTAGGCTTTGGTGGACGCATTAACCTAGAAGATGTCTATTGTGAAGGAATTCGGCAGGTCAGCAAGACAGATATTACCTATGCTGAAAAATTGGGATTTGTGATTAAATTATTAGCGATCGCAAAAAAATACACAGACTCATCTGATCTTTCCGTCAGAGTTCACCCCACCTTGGTACCGAAACCACATCCGTTAGCTAGCATTAACGGTGTATATAATGCCATTCTTGTAGAAGGAGAACCCATAGGGCAGGTAATGTTTTTTGGACCCGGTGCAGGTGCGGGTGCAACAGCTAGTGCTGTCACCTCAGATATCTTGAATTTAGTTGCTGTCCTCAAAACCAGTACGGCTAACCCAAATCCCCTATTTACTTGTGCACACCAAGATTATTGTCAAATTGCCCCAATCACCGAATTAGTGACGCGATTTTATGCCCGGTTTCTAACCAAAGACCAACCCGGTGTTATTGGTAAATTGGGTACTTGTTTTGGCAACTATGGGGTTAGCTTAGAGTCAGTAGTTCAAACAGGTTTTCAGGGAGGACTAGCAGAAATTGTTGTAGTCACCCACGATGTTAGAGAGGGAGATTTTCGGAAAGCTCTGGCAGAAATTAAAAACTTAGAGG
>Ga0172367_10006550_pt1 | contig 13637 bp, 6 predicted proteins | sample Lak10m_FD_114542 | JGI IMG/M metagenome (GOLD analysis project Ga0172367, IMG submission 114542) | Freshwater microbial communities from Kabuno Bay, South-Kivu, Congo - kab_022012_10m | ecosystem: Environmental > Aquatic > Freshwater > Lake | place: Democratic Republic of the Congo: South-Kivu...
ATTACAGGCTGTTGGCTCACTCGAAACGAAAGGTTTTCCGGCTGTATTAGCAGCAGCTGATGCGATGGTTAAAGCAGGTCGCGTGACTCTAGTCGGTTACATCAGAGTAGGTAGCGCTCGTTTTACGGTAAATATTCGCGGCGATGTTTCTGAGGTGAAAACTGCTATGGCAGCTGGTGTTGAAGCCGCAGAAAATGTTTATGGCGGTACTCTTGAATCTTGGGTAATTATTCCGCGTCCCCATGAAAACGTAGAAGCGGTTTTACCTATTGCTTATACAGATCAAGTCCAACAGTATCGGGATTCTGTAGAAAATCCGATTGTGCGCTCATCCAACAGGTTATGAGGTTACATTGATTAGTTATTAGTCAAAAGTTAAGAGTTAAAATGTTAAGAAGTTATTAACAATTAACCTTTAACTGTTGACTAATGACCTGTGTACACCAGGATAATTCAAAAAAGCTCTTATTTCCCTGGGTGTAAACTTCTTCGACACAGAAGCTAAGAATCTACGGGGGAAAGTCTACTGGAGGGGTGTTATTTTCAGCCAAGTAGATACAATTAAGTGTAAAAATTTAATTAACTGAAGTTAAGTTGATGTGAGAAAAAAATTCCTGATCTGGAATTCCCATTGGAAATAATGGGAACACAACCCCGTTATTTCGCTATTAGTTATTGACCTCTCCCCTGCCTAAAGGCCAAAGGATTCTAAACTCTTGCTACCCTGAGGGCTAAAGTCGCTCCCTTCTGCTTTGTTTTTTAACGGTTCTTTTCCTAGTTGCGGAAATACAAAAGAACCGAACTGCCCAACTTTTTTAAAAAGTGGAAACTCAAAATTGGGATCTTAGTAGAAAAGTGAAAGCATTTTCCAGTCTTTTTGGTTTTTCTTGCAATACCCGAGAATGGAAACTTTTTAATTCTAGGTGTTGTTCCTTTGCTTTACTTAATGATTTACACTGAATTGAGCAGGTAGGACGTAGTGTATCTGGGAGGATAGTGTATTCAGAATGCAATGAACAAGCATTGATGTGACATGAGCGTGATTTATAATAAGCTTTGAGCTTAGTTGTAGACTTTGGGCTTAATTTCTAGCCAGTGTTGAAGGATTTCTATTTGCTATTTAGTTGGTTTTAGTGGAAAGTCAATAAGTCAAAGAGAACACCTATCCATCACCTTCCATAGGGAATTGTACAGTATATTTATCTAAAGTGAAAGCGAAAGATAAACTCTCTGTGGCTAAAGCCATACAAGGGTTTCACAGTGGCTTTAGCCACAAATTGCCTACATCCCCATGTCTAAGGCCAGAGGCTTTGGCTCGTTTTCCGGTAAGTGATGCCGGTAGGAACCAACATTTAGTACATCTAGGTAAGAGCAGAACTAAAATTTAGAGGATTGAAATAATTTTCCCTAAATGTTGCATAAACTGAGTAAATCCAGAGGTAATAAGAACATAACAGGTGAGATGTGTTGATGGAAGAGATATCCTCATGGGCAAAATCCAGAAGATAATTTCAGTGTGACAAATGGGGGTTGTAATGCCAAGGTTAATACAGGGTTTTGAGGAGTGCAATCTCACTATGACGGCGGAGGCACAAAAATTAGCACAGTATTGGAGCAGTCGTCTAGCGGCGGAATCCCCAGAGCAAAGTGTGGCCCATAGAGAAAGTATTGTTCTTTGGCTGTTAGGAAGTGACTTACAACGCTTTGCTCAACTCAATCCTGAAGAACTCAACATTGCTAACCAAGGGATAGAATATCGATGGAAAATTCTACATCAACGCTACTTGGGGATTGGGCGAGAACGTGCCTATGGTAACTTGCTTACTCGCCTGGGGAGCTTAGTGGCATTACGCAATAAGATTCAGAGTTGGGTTTCTCTGAGCCGCGATCGCCAGCGTAGTGTGATGGATGTATTGCAAGAAGTGTTACAAGAATTACTGCAAAACGATAAATACATGCAGCAAGAAATGGCTGCTATCGCTGAACTTACCAATGATAAACGACTGCGGGATAGTTTATTATTTGCCAGCATAGAAGAGTACTCTATGCGGCCAGTACGTAATCAACCATTACTGGTATATAGATTTGTTAATTACCTGCGACGCATTCAGCGTGGTGGCTTAACCCAAGTACCAAGCAATGAATTAGTAAAGGTTGTTTCGGAAGAAATATTGTCAGAGGATAACGAGAATGCAGTGAACTTGACTGATAATCAAGCGATCGCGGAATATGAAGCAGCACAAGAAATAGAAGACCAACAGACACTGCGGCAGGTAGTAAAACAGGAATTTGCCGATTATTTACAAGCAAATCTTGGAGAAGAGGCTGTGGAGTGGCTGAGATTGTATCTGCAAGGCAAATGCCAAGATGAAATTGCCAAAACATTACATAAGCCAATCAAAGAAATTTACCGACTGCGAGAAAAAATTAGCTACCATGCGGTGCGGGTTTTTGCCCTCAAGGCTAAACCAGAACTTGTGGATAACTGGTTGGCCATTTCCCTACAAGAACATAATTTGGGACTAACTCAAAACCAATGGCAGCAAGTATATGAAACATTAACTCCTTTGGGGCGAAAGATCCTAGATTTGCGTAAAGCAGGTAAGTCTATGGAAGCAATAGCCCAAGAGTTAAAGCTTAAAACTCATCAAGTGATGGGTGAATGGACAAAAGTTTACTTTGCAGCCCAATCTTTAAGGAATCAGGATTGAGATGATTAGTGGTGGGGAATTTTTTTCTGTTAAAACCCAAGAAAATACTAAAATTACCGATAATCAATGCAGCCCCAGACACTCCGGTACAACCATTGTGCTTACTCATTTGAGGTCGAAGTGATTTTAGGGGTACACCAATGCCTACAAATGCTTAACTCAAAGGTGATTATGGCTCCACCTCGATTGGGCAATGTGTTATCTTGACCCATTATTGGAACTTGATTTTAGTGGCGCGCTCAGGGGTGGTTTAACTTACCCAAACAGGATTTGTGTCTGGATGACAGCTAAAAAGAAGCCTAATAACATTAATTTATCAAGCACTGCGATGGTGGGGTTTACCTCAGTTGACCAAGTGTTGTCCCGTTGAAAATCCCCTGATTGACTTCAGGGGAGCAGTTTATTTTTATGGATATGATAAGTATTTTGAACATGAGATTTATTAAATGTGGGAAACTACTTATTATTGGGTAAATCTCAGGTTAGTTAAATGTGTTTAGAAGTTAACCGTACTCATCTTTACTTAAATTGCCACGATACTCAGGTCTTTCTCAGTGGAGAATGTAGCATTGCTGTAGGTTACACGGTGAATATGCTTGCAGGGGCTAAATTATGGGTAATTGACGTGCAGCAAGAATTTCTTGGCTTTTGAACACGGGGAGTGTCAATTAGTCCTAAGTTTACATTTGTTAACTATTCACTATTGACTATTGACCATTAACTATTGAGTATTAACTATTGATTCAAAATTTATAACTTTTAATTACAGATGACCGAAGCAACAGCACCTCGTATCAAGATAGACATCCAGGATACACTACCGATGATTCATTACCTGGTGGCAATGCCTCAACCAGAAACACATCTGTTTGAAGTGACATTACGGCTAATCAACCATTCATCGAACATTCTTGATTTGAAAATGCCTGTGTGGACACCAGGCTCATACTTAGTTCGAGAATACGCAAAAAACCTGCAACAATTTACCGCTTTTGCTGGGGATAAGCCTTTGACTTGGAGAAAAATCAGTAAAAACCACTGGCAAGTCAATACAACAGGTGCTTCGGAATTAATTGTAACTTACCGGATATTTGCGAATGAACTAACGGTACGGACGAATCATTTAGACAGTAGCCACGGCTATTTTAACGGTGCGGCATTGTTTTTTAGACTTCCTGGTTGGGAAAATTTACCAATTCAGATTACTGTTTTACCACCTCGCCCAGATTGGCGGGTGACTACTTCCCTACCACCAGTTGGTGACCAAAGCCATAGTTTTTGGGCTGCTGATTTTGACACTTTGGTGGATAGCCCTTTTGAAATTGGTAGCCACGAATCATACTACTTTGAGGTTTTGGGAAAACCCCATGAGCTGGCAGTCTGGGGAAAGGGGAATTTAGAATCACAACGGGCAATTGCTGATCTCGAAAAAATTATCGAAGTGGAAGCGGAAATGTTTGGGGGTTTACCCTACGAACGTTACGTTTTTCTGGTGCATTTATTTGGCCAAGGTTATGGAGGTTTGGAACATAAAAACTGTTGCTCATTAATTTATCAGCGTTTTGGGTTTCGTTCTCAGGATAAGTATGAACGCTTTGTACAATTAGCGGCACACGAATTTTTTCACTTGTGGAATGTCAAGCGTATTCGTCCCAAGGGTTTAGAAGTTTTTGATTACGAGCAGGAGAACTACACTCCTTCTTTGTGGTTCTGTGAAGGAACTACAAGTTACTACGACTTACTAATTCCTTTGCGGGCTGGCATTTATGATGCTAAGTCATATTTAAATCATTTGAATAAGGAAATTACCAGATTTCTCACAACCCCAGGGCGCAAGGTACAACCACTTGCCGAGTCGAGTTTTGATGCTTGGATTAAACTTTATCGTCCAGATGCCAATAGTAACAATTCCCAAATGTCATACTATCTGAAAGGGGAAATGGTTTCTTTTTTGCTAGATTTGCTGATCAGAGCAAGACATGGCAATCAGCGATCGCTCGATGATGTGATGCGGCAAATGTGGCGGAAATTTGGTCAACCAGAAATTGGCTACACCCCGGAACAGTTACAAGAGGTAATTGAATCGGTGGCGGGTGTGGATTTGACTGATTTCTTTGAACTTTACGTTAATGGCACCGAGGAATTACCTTTTAATCATTACTTGGAACCTTTCGGCTTGCATTTAGTGGCGGAACGGGAAGAAGAACCTTACATGGGTATTAAGGCAAAAACTGAACACGGGCGCGAACTAATTAAATCTGTGGAAACAGGTTCACCTGCACAACTAGCGGGAATTGATGCAGGTGACGAGTTATTAGCCATTGAAGGAATCCGATTAACAGCTCATCAACTGAGCGATCGCCTTAAAGATTACCAACCAAAGGATACGATTGAAGTAACTGTTTTCCACCAAGATGAACTACGTACTTATTCTGTTACCTTAGAAGCCCCACGTCCTACTAAGTTTCAGATCCTACCATTACACAATCTTGATACTTCACAAAAAGAGAATGGCGCAGGGTGGTTAGGTGTACCGATTGCTAGTCTTCGTTAAAGGTAAACTACCTACACTGATTTATCGGTGTAGTGTAGGCTTCCCAACTCATTGGCAATGGTTACATCCTTAACCCTGTCCAGTTGTCCACGAAAATATAAACGATATAACTCACACGCAGGAGTACAGCGGTGGCCTTCAAGATGTACTAGACCCATACTCTGTAATTTATATGCTATGACTGGCTGTAATTTCAAATGATTGCTAGCAGTAATAATTTCATAGAAAGCAGTTGCCAATTCTGGCTGCCTTTGCAGCAGCAATATATACTGTCTTAAGTACTCGTGATAAATTCCGACGGTGGTTGGAGCTTGTTGTAGTAGTTGTTGTAGGTTGACTTCTAAACCTCCCTTACTCACAAGATGATACAAAGCCAATCTGATCAAATAAGGATGTCCCCCGACCATTGCCATTAATTTTTCAGTATTGCCATTATTTGCCCAATTTAACCCGTGACGTTGTGCGAGATCCTGCACTTGCTCTTTTGTAAAACTTGGCAACTTAATTAGCGAACCCAAATTGAATGGGGATTTTGTTGATTTGAGAGGAACTAGTATTTCCTGAGAATAAACTAATATCAGGCGGAGTTTTTGCCAAATTTCTAGCATTTTGGACTGTTCATACCAAGAGCGCATTAATGGCAAAAATTCCCCAGCAATCTCAGGATACTCAAACACCCAATCTATTTCGTTTAATATCAAAAGCAAAGGATTTTTAGCAGCAGATAGTAAATACTTTTGGAAATAGATAGAACAGCTAACTTTACTACCCATATCCTCATCCCAGTAATCATTGAGTTTTGGTTCTAGCTGTAACTCCCGACTGACATTAGCACACAACCAGCGTAAAAATTTATCCAAACTGCCAAAAACAGCTTGATCGGCTTGCTGAAAATCTAGACTGACAGTGCGAAAACCTTGATGTTGAGCGCGTGCTATTACTCTGAGAATCAGAGAACTTTTCCCCATTTTTTTCGGTGCTTGGATGCAAATGACACTTCCTGGTGTTGTTATTTCTGTGTAGACAAGTTCCTCAATTGGGGGGCGAGTAATGTAAAGTCTAGAGCTAAGGGATACGGGACTATTGGGAAATTCCAGAGATATGGCAGTAGCGGCGCGGTTAAACTCCTTAATTAACTGTTCATGGGTTTTGCTGAGACTGCGAGGTGACAATATTTGACGAAAGTTAGATTTATTAATGGGTTCTCGCCAAAAATCGCTTAACAATTGCCATAAATGAGCAGCAACTTTCCTCACACGCTCTCCTCCGTAGTGAGCTTCAAAGGCTATGGTTGTATAAGTTTTTCCCTCCCACGAAGAACGCAGTATCGTTTCTTGGAGTGTCGTCAAATTATTTATTTGGCTGGCTTTTAGTAGCAATACGACTTCATCTATAGTCATTGGTCATCGGCCTTAGTTCTGTGTGACATCTCCTCTGATTTTTCCACCTCAAATTTGAGGTTTTGAGGATTTTAATTGATGCAGCCTCCCAAATGTGAGTGCAGGCCTGTTTTTTTAGAAAAAGCTACAAAACTAGCTTGACAATTTTCTTTTTATCTGAAACATCCGAGATATGATAATTTTAGAATTTTTTAAAAAAAAATTCCCAAGTATTCTATGGGGATAAATAGTATTTTTAGATACTTATTATTAGATATGTTCAATTCAGACATTCATAAAATGTAGCTAATTTTTGTTCTATTTTAAGTTGGTGATAGGGATATAGGTTACACTCTTGTGTTTAACTTTTTCTATATTTAATTCAAGCTAAGTAATGGCTTGTTAGTATATTTTAAATTTGCTTAAATCGGGAATATTATAGCTAAATTAACTGATTTTGAACCTATTTGCACTTTTTATCTTCAGGTGCTAACAGAGCGTAGAGAAAGAAGCCCATGATATCTTCTTTATCGTATCGGCCGCTATGGACATCAAAGAACCCGCTACCTACCAGATAGAAGCTCAAATTTCAGCGCTAAGAGAGTTAGAAATGAGTCAGCAGTCACCAACTGCTTTAAAAATGGCTTTGGCCGCCAGTGGTTTTGGTTGGTGGAATTGGAATTTAGTCACTAACCAAACCTATCATAACCCTGAGTGGAAGGGAATTTTAGGGTATAAAGTAGAAGAAGTTACCAGCAACTATCAATCCTTTGAGGAACTTGTACATCCACAAGATTTGTTGAGACTTCAACAGGTATTGCAAGATTATCTTGCAGGCTACATACCTAAGTTTGAAATTGAATTGAGAATGTTAACTAAATCCGGTCAGTGGAAGTGGATTTTTTCTAGTGGTCAAGTATTTCAATGGGATGAATTTGGCAAACCAACATGGATAACAGGAACCCACAGGGATATTACCCAGGAGAAAATGTTCCAGGAAAGTTTACAAAAGTACCAAAAGCAGGAAAAGCTGTTAAAAACTGTGCGAAAACACATAAATTCCTATTCACAACTGGATGTATTAGTGCCAAATATATTACAAGAAATGCGAGAGGTTTTGCAAATTGACCAGGCTTTAATTTACTCGATTCAACCTAACGGTAATGGGAAAGTAGTTTTTGAATCTTTGACCGTACCTTTAGCATCTTGGCAAGATATAGATATTCAAGTTTCCATACCTGAGAGGGATGTAGAAGCATATCAATCAAGCATCTGGGCGGAAACCAATACAATACCTAAATTATCTGGTCAAATTAATTTTCTCAATCAGTTGGAAGTAAACACAAGTTTAGTATTTCCTATTTTATTAAAGGAACAACATCATCAAAATCCACAATCTTCAAAAAATCAATTATGGGGACTGTTAATTGTCTATGACTGTTGTAATAACCGTCAGTGGCAAAAATGGGAAATAGATTCTGTTACATATATTAGTCAAGAAATAGCAATATCTATTCAGCAACAGCAACTCTGGGAACAAATCAAAGGTGAAATCACCAAAGCTGAGTTTGCTAAAGCACAAGTAAGAGATATCTCACGACAACTACAAATTACTCAAGGACAATTATTACAAAATGATAAAATGGCTAATCTCGGTCAAATCGTAGTAGAGATGGCTAACGAAATTTATAATCCTGTTAACTTTATTTATAGTAATCTTTATCCTGCTAGTCAGTATGCTGAACATTTAATTAAATTAATTGAACTATACCAATACTACTATCCAAAACCCCAATCAGGAATTACATTTCATTTGCAACAGTTCGACCTAAATCTGATTAAAACCGACTTTTTAAAATTGCTTTGGTCAATGGGATCTGGATCTGAACGCATTCAAGAGATTATTTTTGCCCTGCGGAATTTTTCTAGCCTTGATGATGGTGAAAAAATGAAAAAATCTAACTTACATGAAGGACTGGATAGTGTTCTGAGGATATTGCAGCATCGCTTGAAAGAAAAGCCAGATAGACCAGGGATTAAAGTAATTAAAGATTTTGGAAAAATACCTTTAATCGAGTGTTATAGTGGGGAGCTAAATCAGGTCTTCATGAATATTTTAAATAATGCCATTGATGCCTTAGAAGAAAGGATGAAACAAGAGTATGCCTTAATTCCTCAAATTTTGATTCGTACAGAAGTTGTAAGTAGTCATTTGTCATTAGTTAGGGGCAATGAAGCGCATACAGTTGAGCAACAACCCGGTAATAAGCAAAAGGTTGTGATTCATATCTATGACAATGGCAAAGGAATTCTTCCTCATATTAAAAGGCGGATATTTGAACCTTTTTTTACTACTAAATCACTGAGTAAAGCTAAGGGATTAGGACTATCAATTAGTCAAAAAATTATTGTGGAAAAACATCATGGCAAATTGAAATGTAACTCTCAATTAGGTCAAGGGACAGAGTTTATTATTGAAATGAATACAACAGTTCGACACTATTCTGATATGAGGAAACACGCTAGTTTTTAAGTTAGGCTTGCTAAATCAAAGTGAAAGTGCTTCAGACAAGTCAAGAGGCTGTTTGCTTCCATATAAAAAAGCGAGTGATCAGGTAAATCAAAATTCCAGAAGCCATTCCGGGTAATACTTCGTAAATAATGGCAGATAAATTGAGTCCTAGATTCCAAGTCATAGCCGTAGCAATACCAACAGCCATCATTAATATTGCCGTAAGTGTATTTACAGGTAATCGAAAAACACGTAGTATGAGCAATGGACCTAAAGCCGAAGCCAAGGCAGACCAAGAAAATGTAACTAATAGAAATACATTTTTATCTCCTACTAGGGCAATACTCAAAACGATGATTGTTATGGTTATAGTCCCTAGCTTTACTATTTTATAGGACTTAGCAAATTGAGGAAAAATATCTTGGGTTAGTGCCGCCGAACAACAAAGTATTTGAGAATCTGCGCTAGACATGGTAGCTGCAAACACTCCAGATAACATGATTCCTACAAAGACATCAGGTAACAATTCCTGTGCTAAATAAGGTAGTGCCAGTTCAGGATCTCCTGCTGAAATCAAGTCTGGTAAAAGAATTCGTGCTGTCAAACCTATACCAATGGCAGAAAAAGAATTAATGAGACCACAAGCTGTTTTGATGTTAAGCGCTCGGTTAACATTTTTTGGTGAATCGATGGCCATAGCCCGTACTAATATATGTGGTTGACCAACTACACCAAATCCAGCGACTATCCAACCAATTAAAAAGGGAAAAAAGCCTAAAGGGAGATTTTTAGGGCTTAAGTTAACTAGTTGTGGATCGATGAGGGCAAGTTTTGTGTAAAATTCTCCGATTCCACCACAGTTAGCAATCGCAATTGTTAATAGCAACAACAACGAAGCAATCATTACAATTCCTTGTGCCGCATCTGTCCAGATTTCAGCGCGGACACCTCCAGAAAAACAGTAAATAATGACGATGATAGCCCCCAATATAATTCCCAAATAGTAGTCCCATCCAAAGACCACACTCAGTGCTTTACTTCCCGCAACCAGTTGTGATGCAGCATAGGAAGTTAGGAAAGTGATAATAATGACAGATGAAATAATAGAAATCCAGCGAGCACCAGAAACATTTTGAGAGAGAAAAGCAGAGACCGTATCAGAAGAGGTTTCCTCAGAAACTTGTCTTAGCCTTTTGAAAAAAAATAACCAAGCTAAGTAATCTCCAATTGCCCAACCAATAACTAGCCAAATAGAAGAAATTCCTATTTTGTAAGCGAATCCAACCTGACCTAGAAACAACAAGCCACTTTGACCTGTAGACATGGCTGATAAGGCTGTCAGCCAAGGATTGACACCTCGGCTTGCTAGTATGTAATCAGCAGTTGTGTTTTGCTTGTAGGTTACAGAGTATATTCCCACAAAGATAATAAAACAAAGAAATCCGATAAAAGCAGCTGCGATCAACAGTTGATTAGACATAGAAAATTCAGTGAGTACGGAGTGGTTATTAGTTAAGATAAACAGCTACTTAATCTACGGAAAAAACATTGATGCGTGATGCAAAGCCATAACGCACATTCCACATTTTAAACCCAAAAGCGTTGAAAAATCCAGCGTAAAGTGGGGCTGTCAGTCGGTTTACCCAATTGATTCTTAATTGTGGATTTAGACTTCTTGAGTGCGGCTCTAATTTGACCTTTTGTGAATTGATATTAGCGAAAGATTTGGCAATTTGGCATGACAAATCTTTTGGTTGCAGTTTTAATAATATATCGACAGGGATAACGGGAAGGTGAAAACTGCAAGCAGTGTAGGGTCAAGCCTTGTTTTCAATACTCCCGCTCCCATGCCAGTTGTTGATTTTGTGCTGTGGAAAGACTATTAATGGGTGAACCAGTCTCTTCGCTGCACTAATCATCGCTTCACTACAACTGGCTAAAAATTCCACTATTAAGCGGATTTGTTTGGGTTCAAGGTTGTGAAAAACAACATCATGAAGCTCTGGTTTTGTTTGGTTGTGTTGGGTTTCGTTCCTCAACCCAACTTAACTGATAGTTATTTTTTCAGGTAATCAATATTACTCTTTATTCTGCGGGGGTTGATTCGTCTACAGGACGAATAATGGCTGGGGCTGGTGTGACTTCTGGCTGGAAAATTCCTTCTAATGCCTGTTCTAGGGTTGGAGCCATGACAATGCGGTTTTCAAAAGCTACTATTACGCGCACTAATGTTGGTAGTCTGTTTTGAGTGGCTTCTAAATATATTGGCTCGACGTATAATAAGGATTGCTCAATGGGGATAATTAATAAATTACCCTGAACTGCTCTTGAGCCTTGACGATTCCACAAGGAAATTTGCTGAGAAATCACTGGGTCTTGGTTAATTCGGGCTTCAATTTGCTCTGGCCCGTAAACTAACCGTTCTTTGGGAAAGACATACAGTAATAATTTACCGTAATTTTCACCGTCAGATCGGGCTGCTAACCAAGCGATTAAGTTAGAGCGTTGTCTGGGTGTGTAGGGCAATAACAGGATAAATTCTTCAAAGGGGACTGTGGGGAGGCTGGTAATTAAATAGTATGGGTCTACTGGACGAGCTTCGTTACCGTAGATTTCGGTGGGTATTTGCCACTGGTCTTCCCGATTATAAAAAACCTGGGGGTCTGTCATGTGGTAGGTCATCAATCGCTCGGATTGAATTTTGAACAAGTCCACCGGATAGCGGATATGTTTACGTAGAGTAGGTGGTAGGTCGCTGAGGGGTTTAAAGGTGTTGGGAAATATTTTTGCCCAGGTGGTAATGATGGGGTCCCTGGGATCAGCTATGTAAAAGTTAACTGTGCCGTGGTAGGCATCCACTACTACTTTTACTGAGTTACGGATGTAGTTGATATCTTCGCTAGTTGTGTCGGAGTAGGGATAGCGATCGCTTGTGGTGTAAGCATCCATAATCCAGAAAAGATAGTTTCCATTACTTTTGAAATCGCCACTACCATTCTCAGGTTGAGCATCTGTGGCGACTATATAAGGGTCACTATCAAATTGTAAAAAAGGTGCGATGGCTCGAACGCGTTGCTTGATATTGCGCCGGAATAATACCTTGGTGTCTGGTAAAAAGTCCTGAGTGAATAACATCTGCCAATCTTTCAAATACATGGCAAATAATAACCGTCGCCAAGGGGAACCAATGCCAATGCCACCTGATCCATCATAAGCGTTGTAAAAGTTATCACTACCACTGGGAAAGTCTAATTCTCTTACTCTTGTACCAGTCATGACGTGAGTATTAGTAATTTCACCAAAATAAATCCGGGGTTGCCCAATGGGAATGCTGTTACGAATGGCTTCACTGGATGTGGTCAGGGCGCTTTCGCCAGTGCCAGCAATATCTTTGATAAAATATTCTGGTAGTCCACCAGGTCCCACGGTGTTCACGGGACTCATGGTGAAACCAAAACCGTGAGTGTAAATTAAATGGCGGTTAACCCAAGTTTGAGCTTGTTGGGGCACAGCAGTATAATCTAGCTCTCGTGCGGCAATTAATACCTGGCGTTTTTCTGTGGCTTGGTTTTCCTCTTGGTTGGTTGGTGAAGGCTTTCCTGGTGCTGCGGGTCTTTCTCCGGGTGCTTCTCGGAATAAAGTGTAGCGGTCAATGTCGGCATCGGGGAAGCGATAGTAGAGTCGAATTTGTTGCAGCTGTCGGTTGGTTTCTAGAAGTGGTTGTTGATCCCAAAGGCGAATATTACGAATGGTCAAATCATTTTCTTCGATATCAGCTTGTGTCAAATCCCCCGTGGGGTTGAAGGTTTCGGCATCAATTGCGTCTAGATCAAATGCTTGTCGAGTTAAGGCGATGGTGCGCTGAATGTAGGGTTGCTCTCGTTGTAATTCGTTAGGCTGAACAACTAAATATTGCACTACGGTGGGCAAGATGAAATCCGCTGCTATAACTACCAATAGATACAGCCCTAACCCATAAAGTACAAATTGGCGATACCAAGACTGGGGTTTCCAGGCAAGTGTTCGCCATAGCAAGTAAAGGCCTATCCCTAAAGCTAATACAGACAAGATGGTGTAAGCTGGCAAGACGGCAGTAACATCTGTGTAACTAGCGCCGTACGTTATCCCCCGTTGAGAATAAACTAGTTCATAACGACTCAGCCAATAACTCAGGGCAACTACCAGCATTAATAAACCACCCAAACCGTATAAATGACGCTGTTGCTGGGAGGAAAACCCAGGAAAAATTCCTTGACTGATACTATTTGCTGAAAGAAGATAGGTTAGGGCTACGGAGATGAAGCTATATAAAAATAATCCCACAGCCCATAGTTCCAGAAGTTCCCAAAATGGTAGGGAAAAGATATAAAAGCTAATATCTTGAGCAAATAAAGGTTCGGAGGCTTTAAAGGAGGTGGGCTGGAAATATTGCAGTACTCTTGCCCAGTTATGAGACAGCACCCAGGCAAATAGGAGACTGA
>Ga0172367_10006552_pt1 | contig 13636 bp, 11 predicted proteins | sample Lak10m_FD_114542 | JGI IMG/M metagenome (GOLD analysis project Ga0172367, IMG submission 114542) | Freshwater microbial communities from Kabuno Bay, South-Kivu, Congo - kab_022012_10m | ecosystem: Environmental > Aquatic > Freshwater > Lake | place: Democratic Republic of the Congo: South-Kivu...
CCAGTTCACGCCCGATCTTGCGCGCGTCGATGGCGTAGCGCCGGTCGTGGCCGGGGCGGTCGGTCACATAGGTGATTTGTTGAGCGTAAGACTGGCCATCGGCACGCGGGCGCAACTCGTCGAGCAACCGGCAGACGGTGCGTACGATCTCGATGTTGGGCTTTTCGTTCCAGCCGCCAACGTTGTAGGTTTCGCCCAGCTCACCGGCCTCCAACACGCGGCGAATGGCGCTGCAGTGGTCTTTCACGTAGAGCCAGTCGCGAACCTGCATGCCGTCGCCATACACCGGCAGGGGTTTGCCAGCCAGGGCGTTGACGATCATGAGCGGAATGAGCTTTTCAGGGAAGTGGTATGGCCCATAGTTGTTGCTGCAATTGGTGGTCAGCACCGGCAAACCGTAGGTGTGATGCCAAGCGCGTACCAAATGGTCGCTTGCGGCCTTGCTGGCGCTGTAGGGGCTGTTGGGCTCGTAGGGGTTGGATTCGGCAAACGGTGGCCCTTCTGTGGTAAGAGTGCCGTAGACCTCGTCGGTGCTGACGTGCAGGAAGCGGAAGGCGGCTTTCTCAGCATCGGGCAAGTTACCCCAGTAGCTGCGGACAGTTTCGAGGAGACGGAAGGTACCAACGATATTGGTATGGATGAAATCCTCAGGCCCGTAGATAGAGCGGTCTACGTGACTTTCTGCCGCAAAGTGCAGCACAGCTCGAGGCCGGTACTGGGCTAGCAAGGCGTCCATCAAGGGACCGTCGCCCAGGTCGCCTTGCACAAAGATGTGTTGAGTGTTGTCATAAAGGCTGGTCAAGTTCTCTAGGTTTCCTGCGTAGGTCAGCTTGTCCAGATTGACGATGCGTTCTGCGGTCAGAGCACACCAGTCGAGCACAAAATTTGAACCTATGAAGCCTGCGCCGCCAGTAATTAATATCATTTATAACCCTTCATAAACCAGTTAAATATCGTACTGCGCTCAAAATGTGCCAGCGCATGTGCTTCAAATTTCGTCTGCTCGCACGTTGAGCGTTGTGAGTCACAATCACACTGGGGTTCATCAACACGTCCCAACCGATTCTACGCAAGCGGCAACATATATCCGCGTCTTCCAGATACATAAAAAAACGACGATCATCAAATCCACAAACTTGCCGATATGCGTCAGCGTTGAACACCATAAACATGCCAGCGACCCAATCCACAGAATAGGGAATCTTCTCAACCATGTAATCGGGTGTGCGCTGCCGGAATAGTAGACGTTTACCGAAGCGCCATAAGGTTGGGAATCGCCTCGCGCTGTCTTCTACCTTACCTTCGCTAGAAATAACTAAGGGCGCTACAGCAGCCACCCTTTGATTCATAAACGGAGATAGCAGGTCTTGGAAGTTAAGTGATTGAATTCGAATGTCCGGATTAACTACAGCGAAGAATTTGCTGTTTGACTCGACGAAAGCTGCGTTGTGATTAGCACCAAAACCTTTTGGCGTTGCATTCCGGATAATGCGCAGCGGGAAGGGGTGACCCCGATACAAGTGTTCGTCTTCTGGCACGTTGATCGTGACAAAAACTTCAAAATTTCTCTGTGGTAATCTAGCCAAATCAAGCAATAATGGATGTATCAACGTTGCCTGACTATGACTAACGATTGACAAACAGACACTGTCGATATTTATAACATTCACGAGCTCTTCTCCCTAAACCTCACGACAATATAGCCGCTCCGACTTTACTCTACTAGAGTTAGAAATTGTTCAAATTAATTTCGCGCGGTACCTTGACTCGAAGATCGCGAATCAAGTAACCGGAATGATGTAAATGCGAGCCAACGAATCAATTGATTCGAAGATCTCTAGAACGTGAAAATTAAAGCACAGTGTTAAACAAAGAGCGAATAGCGCTAACATATACAAAATTTTCAGAAAAAGCGGGCCGTATGCTACATGAGTAAGTACAAAGCCAAGCTTCTTGAAAACGAATTCTTTCTAATGCCCGCTTTAAATGCGAGGCACTGTCGTATTAGAGGAGGTTTAGAACAGAGCGTTGAAAAGGCTGACAATATCCTAATTTGTTCTGTGTTAAGAAGATCCCTGTATCTATCTATAACTAACGATGCCTGTGATTGAGCAAGCGCTAGATTTCGACGGTACAGTTTAATATTCCGAAGAACGCGCAAAACCTTATAAAAAAAAGAGCCGCCAGAGGCACCAATTTGATTCATACTATGTTGCCGATAGTAAACAGTTGGTTCAGAAACAAACCCAATACGTCCAAACAAGCTGGCCACCAAAACAAACCACCAGTCGTGCATTGGAATGTTGCTTGGGATAGGACTGGCCAGTTTGAGAAGAGCCAAGTTAAACATAATAGAGCATCCAGGAGCAACATTTTGAGTTAGGATACCCTTATAATTAACAGGAATTAACGACACCAGTCCTTCATGAGACAAAAATGATTTCGAGCGGATCTGAAGCGTCTCGTCTGTAACAGTCAAATCAGAAAAAACAAGCACTGGCAATTCAGATAGATTACCTTGGACTTCCAATGCTTTAATTGAATTTAAAAGAAGCTCGATTTTGTCACGCCGCCAAACGTCATCTTGATCTGCAAACATAATGTATTTAGAAGTAGAATTGTTTGTCAATCTAGAGAAGTTTGCTAACGTGCCGACATTCCCAAAATCGTCACATATTAAATGACCCTTTCCAGTACGGGAGAGCCAGTTCGCCAGCAACTCACGCGTGTTATCAGACGAACCATCGTCCCTAACAATCAACCGCCAGCTCGTGCAAGTCTGACTTTCCAACGATTCGAGAAACTCATCGATAAATTTTGCACCGTTGAATGTAGCAAGAAGTATTTCAACCTCTGGCTGGAAGCTATCAGTTGAGTTATCAACGCACATTTAAGCCACCTTACGATTCGCAACAGACAAACTCTGAAAAATTATTTTACTTATCTCCGCAGCTTGAGCCTCGCGTGAATATAACAAGATTTTAGAAGGATCTAATATATATTGCCCCCTTGTTTGTACAAGCCTTTCAAGACAATCGGCAATTTCGTTCGAATCGAAGTCAGAAACCAACCCCACGCCAGTCGACTCAATGATGGTCTCAGCCTCGTTACCTGAACATATACCCAAAATAGGTCGGGAATAACTTAGATACTCCATAAGCTTTGCAGATATAAATCCGCGATCTCCGGGGACACCATAAAATAAAAGAAAATCAGCACCTTTACCGATCTTAGCCATCTCGCTGGGTTGAGCTGCTGGCATAAAACTAACAATACCATCCAAATCGTATTCCTCTAATAGCTCATACTCGTGTTTGGAAAAGCGACCGTAAAATATAAACTGAATGCACTCGATGGCATGACACTTATTTATAAAAAATCGAATTCCTTCGAACAAAACCCTAACGTCACGCGGCTTAGAAAATGTAAGATTACCGAGATGAACAAACGTTATTTTTTTATTATTCTTATTCGCATCAGTTTCACGATCAGACTCACTACTGGCAACAGTCGATGAATTGAATCCGTTGTGAACTGTACTTATTGCCTTAGTATATTTACTACTTAAATCTGCTGAGATCACATGCCCGACCGTAATTACAGAATTTGCATTAGATACTACTTTTCGCTCAATGAGTCGAGCAACAAAAATCTGAAGGCGATTCATCCTAACAAGGGGCTCAAATGTTAGTCCATCTCTAAATTCCGCAACAAAAGGAATCCCATATTTGTATTTCAAATACAATGCGATGATTAATGGATTAATTGATGGGAAGGTTACATAAATGCAGTCATACGGTCGAGTAAAATAATCTTTTTTTAATAATTGCAGGGAATGCCATAGCCAGCGACTGTCAAGTGTATTGTGCCCACCGAATATCTTTAAAATTTTATTAAAGACCCTAAAAAACCAAAAAGAAAACTGGTCAAAATCCGGATCTGAAGGATTTAATGAAGGAGTGCGATAGACCTTACCACTTTGATATTTCGAGTCACTGTGCGATATAGTGAGTACGTCAACATCTATGTCGTGATCCGGTAAATGAAGGTATAGCGAATTCGGTCGACCAACGCCACCACTGATCTCCGGTGGAAAATGGCTTGTGATAAGCAAAAGTCGGATCATGATTCACTTCGCCATATTTTATTTGGTTAAACGCACGATGTCTGAGTGTTCACTCTGAACCATCGACAATCTAAATCTTCGAGCTAGAATTATAGAAATTCCAACCAGAATTCCGCAAAGCGCAGGCCAAGATGCATCTGTGCTGTCTCCAAGTACAATGATCGTTTCAAAGCTGATTAATGCTGCAACGACAGCAATAGATCGCAGCAAGCCTCTCTGAGCTCGAGCACTTTTGATTATTTTATAAAGCCAATTAAATGAGAAAGTAGCAATCATGATAGTACCAGCGAAACCATATCGATAAATCATCGCTATATTAGCAAGATGAAAATAAGGCCACCAACCGATAGAACCAAGATCATGTGCCGATGCGATATATCCCGCATCGCCGTCCGGATTCAAGTCAGGAAGGGGAACAAATTCAAACCACATCGTACCTAGCCCCATACCAAAAATATATGAAAGCAGGCCTTGATTTGTCAGATTTAAGAACAGGTTTTCAATTTGTATCAATCGGAAATAACCTGCGGAAATTTCGCCCGCAGCAGACCCCATATTAAACGTCTCGATAACAAATATAAAGGTCTCCAACAGACTTGGCGACAATAGGTACAAAATAGCAACAGCAGGAAATATATATTTAAACATGTACTTGAACGAATTCAATATTGCACGAGCGGAAAATATTGATCTGCCATTGATCAAATACAAGACCACCACATTAATAACGAGAAGCGCCAAATTCATCCGTCTCGTACTAAGCAGTGTAAATAAAATACCACTAATTAACAGGATCTTATCCAACCTTGACAGCTTAAGGCCTCTTAGATATTTATCAACCACAATTAATAGTGTGATATTTAGAAACGCCAACCCGTCATAAACAACAATTGGTATACCACCATACCCTCTTAGAATTGGCAGTTCGACTCCAGCAGATAAGAGGAGAAAAAACATCCCTTCAATTGTTATAATTATGCTGCACCATTGCAGCACATTGTATATTTTAATTACATCATCTTCAGTTTGAATAAATCTTAGCGAGAGATATATAGAGGCAGCAAAATAGAATATTGGCGCCAATTGTGTTGCTATATTTCGGAAACCTGTTGGGCCATACTGGAAGATCGTTGCATGGACCATTCCAAGTAATAGCGCAATTACCCAGATTATTCCAACTACCATTAAATTCGAATCTAAACGTGAGCACGGTCTTTTGTTTTTCAGAAAGGCAATAAAAATGGCGAACACCAAAAATATATCCCAAATTGAAAAAACGCCAAATAAATAACGATAGAATAATTTAAAGCCCTCACCTAATACGCGCTCATCACTAAACACGGAGCTGTTCGGGACTAGACACAGAGCGAATATACCGATGGCTACGTAGAAATATCTAGGGATAGCTTTTTTTTGTAGAAAGTACACACCTAGAAATACAATAAATATTATAAGTTTTAGTATATAGTATGAATCCATAACCACCTATTTATGATATACACCATACTTCAGGATACTAAAAAACGGCATATTGTTCTTAGCGTACCGATTTAATCGAATAAAGAATGCCACTAAAAACCTATCCAGGGACATACAGCCCCACCTTATTTGTTAAGGGAGATACCAACCATACGTCTATAAGGATAATCCAATAACCTAAGCCTTCTCATAACCCCAAAGAGAAGCCTGCTAGACTGTCGAATTACAAACCCATCTCCAAACGAATATCTCTCCCATCTATTAGCGTAATCTTCAAATACTTTTTTTCCACTAAGTTCAAATAGGATTCTAAGTTGCAATACATGAATTTGATGATAAAATTCCGAAGACAATTCGGGCCTTATAAGATCATACCTTGACCAGCGCCTCCAATCAAATTCGCACAAATTACGTTCAACAGAGGAAAGCGACAACTTAATTAATAATTCCACGCGTTTATCACCTGTGACCCTAAAGTAATCATAGAGCCCAAACATAGCAAATATCATACCATTTAAAACGTTAGAATTGGGTGTGTTGGGATACTCCTCAAACCAAATTCCCTTATTAGATATTGAAGTGACGCCGCCATCACTAATATCATAAAAAAAACTATTAATGGCTCTATTTGAAGCCTCAAGGAAAATAACATCTCCGCTATATTGATAACAGCGGAGTAAAAGTGAAATTCCTTGACCCTGTGCCATAGCAGATACCCATGGTGCATTCAAATTATATATTGGAAAATCGAAATCATGAATCCAGACCCAAAGGTCGTTCCTTATATTTAATAAGTTTTCCGCGAGCCAATTACCGATCGACATCGCCTTTTTCATATTCTCGTCTGTAGAATTCGATACGGATTTTGAGTGTATCGCCAGTCCATACTGGGCAATGGTTACCGGTGTGTAATGTATTCCATACTTCTTAGATTCATTTATATTCGGGGAGCCTTTTAAAAGATTATCATAATCAACAGTCGGAACCCCATTTTCATCAAAAGGCCCGTAGAGACCAGCGTCGATATCCGATAACGTTGGCGAAAAATCAAAGTAATATGGGCCCAATTCTTCCGACAAATCGACATGCCCCATGACAATCTCATTCATATGATCTTAGCTCCTACCAAAACCGTTTCGCACAACACTTAAGACCCAAATTAATTCGTTCTTCTTTAGTCCTAAAGCCACTATTGTAGCTCCGGATAAAATTAAAATAATTAATATAGCAATGATATAAATTAAATCTGAGAAACTCGTGCGCCAAATCAACAAAATCGCAAGAATCACATTGCCGAAAGCCGACGCCAAAAAAATGTATATCAACCTTCTAATTTCAAATGGTATGGAGTAGTGACGCTGGCCAAAATATGCTCTTGATATAACAAATAAAAAAGAAGCAATCGTTGCAGATATTGGCGCCCCATATATTCCAAAATATTTAACACCAAGCAAGCAAAAAAATAGGCTTAATACACCCCATTTAAGTTGAAGAAGCGAAGCAAGTTTTGATTTAAAGCCTATTTCAATACCTGGAAATAAAAAGTAACCTGATTGCAATGCAAGTGACAAACCAATAAGCGGCAACAACCCGGCCACATGGTAGTAGCTATCTCCAGATAGTACTGAGACTATGTGATATTGAAATCCATTAAGAATCAAAACTATGAAACACTGAAAAATAACAAACATTCTTATAATAAGCTCGGTGTCCTTCACTGAATCCAGCCCTTTATAGTTATTTATAATTACTGGACCAAATGCGTTTGTGAATGCCAAGTTAATAATAAGAATCATAGATGAAATTCTGTACATTACTCCGTAGCTACCCAGTTCACTTTCTTCAAGAATGTACTTTATAGAAATTCTGTCAGCATTAACCGCGAGGAACTCAAATAATATAGCTGGGACTAAAGGTATCGAGTACAACAACAGTTTTTTCAATATACTAAACGAGAAAATTGGCTGAAAGACGTGCGTGGCATATCTCAACGAAATGCCAACCCCGAACAGGACACCGACTATTTGACCGAAAAGAACTGATTTGTAGTTCTCGCCTACTGTAATGAGAAAAAATATTGAACAAGCTGCAGTAACTATAGCCACCGAAATGTTAACGTAGCTGTATTTTTTAATTTCCAGCTGCCACCTTAGAAGGTTTTGCAATTGATAGAGTACGCAATTTGAAAATATTAAAATTGAGATTATAAACCAGAGCTCAGAATCAGAGGAATAAAGAATGCTAGTTTTAACACTTTCAGGCATCAACGCAGACAAACTTAAAACAAGAACAGATGAGAATATCGTAAAATTTAGTACGGTTGATGACAGAACTATTTGCTCGTTTTTTGTCCGGCACTCTGAGTAATAACGCGCCAATCCAGAAGAAATTCCGAGTGGAATTACCACCCCGGCCAATGTTGAGAATATAATAATCGCATCTAGATTGCCAAAATCCGCTGCACTCATTAATCGAGAATATATAGGCAGCGTGATAAATGACAAACCCCTGCTTAGAATATTTGTTATAAAATAACCAATCGAGTTACTCATAAAACTTTTTATCATTGACAGGGGCCACTCTTTAAGATAATTATTTCTAACTTGTTTCTCTCGCAAAACCTCGCTACGGTTTGATTTTTCACTGCGAGGAGCGAGATTTTCGGGTGCGCACGTGCCATTTCTGGCACGATGAAGCCTTTAAACAATATCGTGAACACCACAATGTCTGATGTGCTATTCACAGCTAACAATGCAAAACTTTGCCCTTATTGTAAAAATGATTTAATTTTATTTTGAAGCTCGGCTTTTCCATTAAAAATATTTAAAAAGGCTTTATCCACATTTATTAGCTCATTCAGGTATTTTCTCAAAACATCTTTACTCAGACCCCAGCCATATATGTAATTAATATCCTTAGGATGGTAATACCAAGACACAGGAAAATCATCGCATAGCAACTTTAGGTATCGCAAGGCAACATTTTTAATTGACCAGTTGTACTTTACAAAATCTTTAGCATTATTCCCAATTAGTTCACGATAAGCAGAGTCTAAATAAAGATTCTTTATTGCATGCTTAATCTCCTCTGGTTTGGCGTAATATACAGGAGGTATTTCTTCACTTTCTAAGTTACCAAGATCCGACAATTCACAATATCCACAAACTATTGTTGGCTTACCAAAGCTAGCAGCCTCCGCGGCAAATTTAGCCATTCTTGTGTCAGAATAAAGCTCATCGACGACGAAGTCGCAAGTTCCAATCAAATCTAAAACCTCTTGATTAGTCTTGTTGCTTACTTTAATAAAATTAATTTTTAAACCTTCACTAATCAAACTATCGATAGCGTCGCATATTTCCTGTGTCCCTTTCCCGCTTGGATAGGAGGGAGCATGTAGAATATTAATGTAGTCAGTCTTTAATCCCCTATCGTCTTTTACCACTTCCGATGGAATTATTGTCGGTATTCCCAGTTTTAGTAATTGTATAAATCGCTTAGACCTGAAATGTGAACATGGTGGGTGATCAATTATGAAATCTGCGTACTTTTCAACAACTTCTATTCTTTTAATAAAATTATTACATTCCAATTTTGTTTCAGATAAGTATTTGCCATCATAAAACTTACGATTCAAAAAAGGAGGCCTTGAGTCACTGCCAAGGTATACAAACACAACTCGTTTTCCAAGTAATTTGAGAATGCGCAGATCTCTCAATCCAAAAAATGAATTTCCCGATGAAAATATAAAAACATTATATGCAAGAATTGCGTATATAAACAACGGGATCAAGAAGAATAATCGAATAACCGCAGCTATTCGTTGCAATAGATTATTACCTACCGCGTGTCTTGACAGGATTCGTACGATTGAAATGTAGATATTGCATTTTGATTTATAATTAAATGCGTGCCCACTTAAATCAAAGAAGGCGGCCGATACACCAATCGAATTTAGCCCTTCTTCTAATCCTGAAAAATATCCAGCGACTTCTGTTAATCCGATAAAAATTTTAATATTGGTACTTTTTGGCATCTTGTTTAGCGATATCAAAATATCTGGCTTGGCGCTAATTTTACCCCTCTGAATTTAATCTTTGATCGTATATTTCATGTAGAAGCTCTTTGGCACAAGCTCAAGCTTATACATTAACCAGAAAAACGGGCGTAGTCTTTCAAAGGTCTTCTTGTACGTCTTATAGTCTTTGTAGGACTTTTTTGGCAAGCTCATTAAGGATTGAAATTCAGAGTCGCTAAAGCCGAGCCGCTTTTTGACATACCCCACCAGATCATCTTCGATATGTGGCGGTTCCTGCATCAGCTGCAGAGCTTCTTGGCGCGTCATCCAACCATTACGACAGTAGGCCGAATAACCCGCGATTCGAAAATCTATGTTCCAACGAGTGGGCAAGAAATGGCTGTGGTAAAAAGCGGTAAAACGATTTTCTAGGTGATGACCGCCATACCATTGCCAGCCATACGTTTCGATCAACATCTTTTTGGCGGCCTCTTTGTCGTAGTCCATGTAATACAACGGACGCACCTTTTTTATTCCACCAAATATCATCCAGCGAAGAAAGTCCTTCAGCCATAGATTGGGAAAGGTTTTGAGCTTGTACGTACCGAATTCCTTCTGTACTGACTCAATGTATTTCCCATCCATGTAGATCCAGCCCAGTGGTGCTACGCCCTCGGTGCGGAATGAGTGGCCTTCGATCATATATTTGATGCCAAATTTCTCAGCGGCCTTGTAGAGCGTCGTTGCTAATGCAATATCAGTTGGTGTTTCTAGATCTTTCACACCCGCTTTAAAAAAAGAACGATAGATGTCGTCATACTCTTTGTTGTCCACCACTATAGTGAATAGATCAACACCCAATTTATCCAATACGTTGTGGATGTTTTCTGTTGCAATCGTTGAGTTCCAGGTGTTATCGAAATGAGCAGCCAAGACTCGCAGGCCGTATTTGGTTACCATCTCATGCACTAGATAAGACGAATCGCACCCTCCGCTAACCCCGATGATGGCATCGTATTTCTTACCCTTGCCGGATGCCTTGATCTCCTCGATCATCTTCTCCAGCCGCGCCTGCCCTTCCTGGCCTGTCGGGTATTCGGCTTCAAGGGACTCAATCTGACGGCAGTAATTGCATACGCCTTCCGTGTCAAAGGAAATATTGGGGACGGTTGAATCGTAAATACAACGCGAACAAATCTGTTTACTCATAGTGTTCTCTTTTACGCAAAAGCTGTTTCTTGATCTTGACGCGAAGGGAACTTGATCAGTACACCAAGATCCTTTCCCTGAAATACTGCCATACTGCCGATAGCCACTGCCGACGCGCCGCCTTCCGTGACCGCTGAACGCACGTCTTTTAAAGAGCCTGCGCCACCGGTGGCAATAACAGGCAAACCAACTGCATTCGTTACATCACGAATCAGCTTCAAGTCAAAACCGCCCCAAGTACCATCGCGGTCAATCGAATTTAAAAGTATCTCCCCTGCGCCAAGCTCTTCCACCTTCTTCGCGGCTTTAATCGGATCGATCCGCATATCCTTGGTACCTTGATGTGTGCGCACCGAGTATCCGCCCAACAATCCCTTCTTTACATCAATCGTTACTACGATTGCCTGGTTCCCAAACTCTGTAGCCGCCGCTTTTATCAAATCTGGATTCAAAAATGCGGCTGCGCCCAGCGAAATCTTTTCAATTCCCAAGCTAAACAACCTGCGCATATCTTCAAGGGTATTGACCCCGCCGCCATAGCAAATCGGCATGAAGCATTCACTCACCACCTTTTCTAGTGTTTCGTAGTCGATTCCACGGTTCTGAGTCGTCGCCTCGATATCCAGCAGTACCAGCTCATCCACTTCTTTCTGGTTGAAGATGCGTACTGCATTCACCGGGTCGCCTACATACGTGGGATCCTTGAAACGAACGGTCTTTACAAGCGCACCGTTACTCATCAACAGGCATGGCATTAGTCGGGTTGCGAGCATGTCTCAGAGACTGATGAAGTTTTTAAACAGTTGCATGCCGAACCGGTGACTTTTTTCAGGATGGAACTGCACCCCCATCACATTGCCCCGTTGAACGCCCGAAGTGAAATCGTAGCCAAAATGTGTCTTGAACAATTCATCTGCTGGATCTTCACATTCATAGTGATAGGAATGTACGAAATAAAATCTTCCTCCTGACTCCAATCCATCGGCTAGCGGATGAATTTTGCTTGCTTTGACTTGATTCCAGCCCATATGCGGAATCTTCAACGAAGATTGTTCAGTATCGAATCGGAAACGGCGAACTTGCCCAGGAATCAAACCCAAACCTGGAATTTTTCCCTCTTCGCTGCCTTGCGATAGTAGTTGCATGCCCAAACATATGCCAAACAACGGAACTCCCGTTGCCGCGCAATCTCGGAGAGGCTGAACCAACTCGAGTTGTTCGAGTTTATGCATGGCATTATCGAAACTGCCGACACCCGGGAGCAATATCTTTTGGGCACTACGCAATGCTTCAGGCTGGGAAGAAGCCGTGGCATTGCCACCTACCTTCTTTATCATGTTCAGCACTGATCCAATATTTCCTGCGCCGTAATTGACTATCGTTATCAATGCATCACCATTTAAATAAATGTTTCATTTAATCGTTATGCCAATCTTATTTTGAGTGACTTTATGACATTTCTTGGGGCCTCTTCTACACCACCTTCAACCGTAATACTTTGTAATCTAATGGCACCAGTTCCACACGCCACTGTTACGTCATTTTGCGATAACTCAACCACACTACCAGGTACCCCGTAAAAACAGCGATCTTCCTCAGTGGATTTCCAAACGGTCAATTTCCGACCATCCGGCAAAAGGGTAAATGCTCCCGGATAGGGCTTACTTTGCGCACGGATGAAGTCATGCACCTTGTCAGCATTACTATGCCAATTAATCTTTCCGTCCGCTGGCAGCCTTAACCCGCAATAACTCGGGATTTCGTATGGTTGCTTAATTAGGTGAAGCGGTTTATTTGGCCAATCAGTCAAAAAATCCAGAAGCATTCGATGAACCAAGTCGCCTGCTCTAAACAACGCTTCTGCTATGCTTTCTACCCTAGACAAGGTGAAAAACTCTTGTGCAACAAGATCTCCCTCATCCATTCCAGCCGTAAACTGGAAAAAGCTTACGCCCAACTCCTTCTCCCCATTTATTATTTGCCAAACAAGCGGAGCATTACCCCGATATTTTGGAAGTGGTGAGTAATGAAAACCAAGGAATGTGGTGTTATTTAATTCCTCGACTGGAATAATCTGATACCAGCCATGAACTAGTGCAACTGCTGGGTTAATACTGCTTATAAGATCTTTTGTTTCAATAGCATTTTTCACGACGTAAAATGGAATCGCATTCGACTCCGCTAATGCAATGAATTTTGTCGTTTCGCTTCTCTCATCGGTGCTGTCGTCTGGACAAACGATTGCTCGAAGTGTTCCCTTGGGCAACTTCTCTATTAACGTTTTGCAAACACTAAAACCAGCATCTTTGCTGCCCAGAAAAACCATACTACGTTCACGCATTACGCAATCCGTTCATGGTTTGTTGAATAGAGCCGACCACCGTGCTTACTGCAACATCCTTGAAGCATGGCAGCGTGATTGTTGTTTTTTCAAGTAGGGCAGCGTTTTTCTGAGGGTCCGCATACTTACCCATGTAATAGCTGCCGCTGCTTAGCGCATAGGTACCGATAGTCGATTCCACCCCCACACTCCGCAATCCGAGTATCAGCGCATCGCGATCGCATCCTTGCGGCACCCGGAACACCAGCGATTGAACGTTGTATCGAACGTCCTTTCCGATCTGTTGGGGAACAAAACCAAGCGGTTCGAGTTGTGCGATGTAATCCGCGCGAATGCGGTTACGCTCGTCGACGATAGCCTCGATTTTGGCCAACTGCTTGCGCCCCATGATTGCCTGCAATTCGGGCAATCGAAAGTTATATCCGTAATCAACGAAATCCAGCGCCAACCCTTTCAGGCCCTTGGC
>Ga0172367_10006555_pt1 | contig 13633 bp, 8 predicted proteins | sample Lak10m_FD_114542 | JGI IMG/M metagenome (GOLD analysis project Ga0172367, IMG submission 114542) | Freshwater microbial communities from Kabuno Bay, South-Kivu, Congo - kab_022012_10m | ecosystem: Environmental > Aquatic > Freshwater > Lake | place: Democratic Republic of the Congo: South-Kivu...
TGACCCCGAACCTGAGCCGCGAACTGGCGAATCAACTTCCGCATTCGTGGTGGGCACGCTTCGAGGAGTCTTCCTCGCCCTTTGCGGAGTTGCGCGCCATGCACCCATCGAGGGGAGTCATCTTTGACGAAGCCGAAGCCATCTTGAACCTGCCACGTCATCTCTCGGTTCATCCTGGCGGCGTAATCGTCGCGCCTGCCGCCCTGACCGACCTCGTGCCCGTCATGCGTTCGGGCAGCAAGGGCGTGATCATCACCCAACTGGATTTGGATTCCGTCGAAGCGCTGGGGCTGGTCAAGATCGACCTGCTTGGCATCCGCGGGCTGACCGTCCTCGGCGACGTGGCGCAGTTCGTTCAGGAGAGTCAGCCTGAACGGTTTGCCAACCGGCTCGACGTGCTGGAGTCGACTCCGTCCGATGACCCCGCCACCTCAAAACGGGTGGAGAGCGGCGGGACGATTGGCTGCTTCCAGATCGAAAGTTCGGGGATGCGGGCGACCCTGCGCGAGATCCACGCCAAAAGCGCGGACGACATCATGGCAGCGCTGGCGCTCTATCGTCCGGGTCCGCTCAGCGGCGGGTTGAAGGATGCCTTCGTGCGCCGTTTCAAGGGTGAGGAACAAGTCAGGCATTTGCATCCGTCGCTTGCGCCGTTGCTGGATGAAACCTTCGGCGTGATTTTGTATCAGGAGCAGGTATTGCGCATCGCGCATGAGTTGGCTGGTTTTAGTCTGGCTGAGGCGGACTTACTGCGGCGTGCAATGAGTCACTTCGACCCCGGCAAAAAGATGCAGGAGTTGGAGCGCAAGTTCGTCACGCAAGCGCAAGAGAAAAGTGGCGTGCCGCTTGAAACAGGCGAACGAGTCTGGGAGATGATGGCAGCCTTCGCGGGCTATGGTTTCCCGAAAGCCCATGCCGCGTCGTATGCACAGGTGGGCTGGCGTTCCGCCTGGTGCAAGGAGCATTTCCCCGCCGAGTTCATGGCGGCTGTGCTCGCCAATTGGGGCGGATACTACAGCCAGCGAGTCTATCTCAGCGAAGCCCGCAGGCTGGGATTGACCGTCCGTCCGCCGCATGTCAATTATTCGAGAACCAGTTTTCAGGTTCGCAATGGCGCGTTGTTCATGGGCTTGGAGCAGGTCAAGGAGTTGACGAAACGCACCATCGGACGCATCATGCAATTCGCACCTTTTTCCTCGCTGGATGATTTTCTGAGTCGGGTGGATCCGCGTGAACAGGAAGCCGTGAACCTTGCAAAGGTCGGAGCCTTGGACGGGTTCGGAAACATCCCAAGCATTTTGCGCCGCTTACAAAGCGGCTGGCAGGCGGGACAGATGAGTCTCTTCGGCTGGGTTGACGAAGGCGAGGATTGGACGTTGGAGCAGAAGGTCGCCGCGCAGGTGGAAATCCTCGGCGCCAGCCTCGATGCGCATCCGCTGGAACTGGTGGCGGATAAGGTTACAGGCGCAATCACCACCCTCGAAGCCGCGGAGCGGATCGGGCGCAGGGTCACGGTGGCGGGCGTCCGTCAGACCTCGCACCGCAGCCGCACCGCTAAAGGGGAGTCCATGCTCTTCCTGACTTTGGAAGATTTGACAGGCACGCTGGATGCCATCCTCTTTCCCGATGCTTACCGTGCGGCGAAATCGCTGGTCGGGACAAGTTCCCCGCTGCTGGTGACGGGCGTCATGGAGATGGATTCCGAGCGCGGAGAGCCGTATCTCAGGGTGGAAAGGGTGACGCTGGTGAAAGGGTGGTCAAATCCGCCTTGCTACTCTATAATTGACTAATCAGCCCCGCAGGCGTTACGTCCCCGAGGCTTGAAAGAATGGGGACGTTCCTGAAAATCACCCCGCCTGCGCAAATAGTGTGGGCGGTTTTTGTTACTCAAAATACTCTTTGTTTTCCACAGGATTGACATGGATCAAAACCAACTGAACTGGATTAGAGACTTTATCTGGAAAATTGCGGACGATGAATTGCGGGATATTTACGTGCGGGGTAAATATCGTGATGTGATTCTGCCGATGACGGTCATCCGTCGGTTGGATGCGATTTTGGAGCCGACGAAGCAGGCTGTACTTGATATGAAAGCCATGTTGGATAAAGAGAAAATCACTGACCAACATGGGGCGTTGATCAAGGCTTCTGGAAAGGCGTTCTACAATACATCGCCGTTTACTTTACGGGATTTGCGTGCTCGGGCAAAACAGGCTCAACTCAAGGCGGATTTCGAGGCGTATCTGGATGGCTTTTCTCCGAACGTGAAAGAGATCCTGCAGAAGTTTGAGTTCAACAATCAGATTGGGAAATTGGCGCGCGCGGATTTAATCGGCAATTTGCTGGAGAAATTCCTTGATCCCACCGTCAACCTGAGCGACCAGCCAGTGCTCAACGCGGATGGAAGTATCCGCCTTGAGGGGTTGGATAATCATGGGATGGGAACGGTTTTTGAGGAGTTGCTGCGCAAGTTCAACGAAGAGAATAACGAAGAGGCGGGAGAGCACTTTACGCCGCGCGATGTTGTCGAATTGATGGCGAACCTGATCTTCAAACCAGTCGCGGACAAAATCGAGTCGAGCACGTATCTGCTGTATGACGGCGCGTGCGGAACGGGCGGAATGTTGACGCTGGCAGAGGAGACTCTGCAGAAACTTGCGAAAGATCATGGCAAGGATGTGTCCATTCACCTGTATGGGCAAGAGATCAACCCTGAGACGTATGCCATCTGCAAAGCGGACTTGCTGCTGAAAGGCGAAGGCGCGGATGTGGATCATATTGTCGGTGGGGAAGATAAATCCACTTTGTCAAATGACCAATTCCCTTCACTGCAATTTGATTTCATGCTGTCCAACCCACCGTATGGGAAGAGTTGGAAAACTGACCTGGAGCGGATGGGTGGAAAAGCGGAGATCAAAGACCCGCGTTTTATTGTTGAGCATGACGGGAATGCCGAATTCAACATGGTCACGCGTTCCAGCGATGGGCAGTTGATGTTCCTGGTGAACAAACTCAACAAGATGAAGGATGACACTCCGCTGGGCAGTCGCATTGCGGAAGTGCATAACGGCTCGTCGTTGTTTACTGGCGATGCGGGACAGGGCGAGAGCAATATCCGTCGCTGGATCATCGAGAATGACTGGCTGGAAGCCATCATCGCGCTGCCGCTTAATATGTTCTATAACACTGGCATTGCCACGTATATCTGGGTGCTTTCCAATCGCAAATCGCCCGAGCGCAAGGGCAAAGTGCAGTTGATTGATGCCACGGAATGGTCAACGCCGCGGCGCAAGAATTTGGGCAAGAAAAATTGCGATCTTTCAGGGAAAGACCAAGAACGCATACTCGATGCCTTCTTTTCATTCAAAGAGACCGAGAAATCCAAGATTTTCCCCAATGAAGCCTTTGGGTACTGGAAGATCACAGTAGAGCGACCTCTACGACTGCGCAGTCAGTTCACGCGCAAAGCCGTGGAAGGATTACGTTTTGCGGCAGGTGACGAAGATCTGCGTCGCGCGCTTTATGACAAATTCGATCAGGCGCTGTATGAGAATTTTGCCGCCATCAAACCGCAGGTGGAGCGCTTTTTGGAAGAGACCTTCAAAGGGAACGATGAGGATGAAGAGGAAGGTAAATCCAAGCCGAAACTGCCAGAGAAGCGGATGAAGAAACTGCTCGATGAAAGCACCTGGACTCGTGACGCCCGCTTATTCGAGACTGCGAATTTGCTGATGAAAGAAATCGGCGCTGATTTATTCCCCGATCACAATGTATTCCGAGAGCGGGTGGACGAAGTATTGAAGACGAACAAAATCAAACTCTCTGCTTCTGACCGCAAGGTTATTCTTAAGGCAGTGAGTTGGCATGACGATGATGCGCCAGAAGTGATTGCAAAGATTCATAAAGCAGGCACAATTGCTGACCCATTGTATGGATTATTTGAAATAGAGGTGGGTGGCAAGCCTGCTGTAGTGGAGTACGAATCCGACCCCGCCTTGAGCGATACTGAGCAGATACCTTTATTGGAAAATGGAGGAATAGATGCCTTCTTCAAGCGTGAAGTATTACCTTATGTGTCCGATGCTTGGATTGAAAAAAACAGTAAAAAGATAGGTTACGAAATATCATTTACACGTTATTTTTATAAGCCGAAAAACTTACAAACATTATCGGCTATTCGGGCAGAAATTGAATCTATTGAAAAGCAAACCGACGGTTTATTGAATAAAGTGTTGCTGTAACAGGGTTAATAATGAATAACAATTTAAAGCCCTATCCCAAGTATACAGACTCTGGCTTTCCTTGGTTGCGAGCAATTCCCTCACATTGGGAATTGCGGAAGTTTAAATATGTGTTTTCAGAAAGAGTAGAAAAAGGATATGCAACCGAACCATTGTTGGCTGCGACCCAAACCAAGGGAGTGGTTCCAAAAGATAAATATGAGCACCGAACCGTTGTAGCAACAAAAGATCTTCATTTACTCAAATTGGTCGAGAAGGGTGATTATGTAATTAGTTTGCGCTCATTTCAAGGCGGCATTGAATATGCTCACTACCGTGGAATTATTAGTCCAGCATATACAATCTTGAAACCTACAAGAAAAGCGTTGCGAAGTTATTTCGAGTTTTATCTTAAATCCGCAGATTTTGTAGACAGCCTAACCCTGTTTGTGACTGGCATTCGAGAGGGGCAAAATATTGACTACAAACGTTTAAGCCGTTCAATTTTGCCTTTACCACCCGAAAACGAGCAAATTGCAATTGGTAAATTTCTTAGGTTCAAACTACAAGAAATTGGTCTTTATCTTCGAGCAAAGCGCCGTCAGATTGAATTATTGAATTCACAGAAGGAAATTTTTATTCAAAACATTGTTTCTCACGGATTAGATTTATCGGTGCAAACTAAACAGAGTGAAACAGATTGGTTAGAAAAAATTCCTGCTCATTGGGATATTTTGCGTTCTAAATTTGTTTTTCGAGAAATTGATAAGCGTTCTTCAACAGGCAGAGAGACTCATCTTTCCATGAGTCAGAAGTTAGGTCTTGTTCCAAGTTCAATGATTGAAGAGCGACGTTTAATGTCAGAATCTTATGTGGGTGCAAAAATTTGCGAGAAGGATGATATTGTTCTCAATCGTCTAAAAGCACATTTAGGCGTCTTTGCGCTTGCGCCACAGCAAGGACTGGTTAGTCCTGACTACACTATTTTTCGGTCAATACGAAAAATCAATCCACGTTATTTTGAATTACTCCTACGGACACCCGCCTGCCGAGTTGAATTGCGTAAGCGTGCCAAAGGTATTGTCCAGGGTTTTTGGCGATTGTACACAGATGATTTTTATGATATTCGTCTGTCCGTCCCGCCGCTCGAAGAACAGGACGCCATTGTCACTTATTTGGATGATGAACTGCGCGAACTTAATCAAGTCATCAAAAAAATCAATGACGAAGTTGAACTTATCCGCCAATATCGCGCACGCCTGATATCCGATGTTGTTACTGGAAAGTTGGATGTGCGTGAAGCGGCAAAGAATTTGCCTGAAATCGAAACTCTCGATATACCAGAAAGCACACCTATCGAGGGTTTGGAACTCTCTGACGAATTGGAAGAGGTTGAGGAGATAGAAGATGCCAACGAGTGATACCAGCGAAAAAGGATTGGAAAGCATTATTGTTTCTGCCCTCACTGGTCTAACCGTGGCAGAGGTGGAAGGCAAAACTGCAATGCGCGAAAATATCGCGCCGTATGGCGGGGCAGGCTATGTGCTTGGTAATGCCAGCGACTTTAATCGCGATTATGCGTTGGATGTTGCGAAACTGCTTGCTTTCGCACAAACCACCCAGCCTAAAGAATTCAAACAACTCGAACTCGGCGAAGACGGTCAAAAACGGCGCAAGTTCCTCTCGCGCCTGCAAGGGGAGATCACGAAGCGTGGAGTGATTGAAGTGCTCCGTAAAGGTGTGGAAGATTATCCTGTACACCTGACCCTTTTCTATGGCACACCTTCGGCGGGGAACAAACGCGCCCACGAATTATTCGATGCAAATATTTTCAGCGTCACCCGTCAACTGCGGTATAGCAAGGATGAAACCCAACTCGCGCTTGATTTGTGTCTGTTCATCAACGGTCTGCCGATCATCACCTTTGAATTGAAAAATCGCCTCACCAAACAAACCGTGGACGATGCAGTCCGTCAATATCAAAAAGACCGCGATCCGCGCGAACTGATCTTCCAATTCAAGCGTTGCATGGTGCATTTTGCCGTGGACGATCAGGAAGTCCGCATGTGTACTCGCCTTCAAGGGAAATCGTCATGGTTCCTGCCTTTCAACAAAGGCTGGAATGATGGCGCGGGCAACCCACCTAACCCTAAAGGAATTAAGACCGATTATCTGTGGCATGAAACTCTCACCCGCGAAGGGCTGACTGATATTCTCGAAAACTACGCCCAGGTGGTGGAAAAGAAAGACGAAAAGACTGGCAAGAAAAAATATGAACAAATCTTTCCGCGTTACCACCAATTGGATGTGGTTCGGAAATTATTGGCAGATGTGCAAGAGCGCGGTGTAGGCGGGCGATATCTTATTCAGCATTCGGCGGGCAGCGGTAAGAGTAATTCCATTGCGTGGCTGTCTCATCAATTAATTGACATCAAGAAGGAAAGCAAGCCGCTCTTCAATTCGATTATCGTTGTTACAGATCGCGTAATTCTGGACGAACAGATCAAAAATACCATCAAGCAGTTTGCGCAAGTATCTGCAACTGTAGGGCACGCGAACCGTTCTGGCGATTTACGAAAATATCTGGAATCTGACAAGAAAATTATTATCACCACCGTCCATAAATTCCCCTTTGTTTTAGACGACATCGGCAAGGAACATCGCAAGAATAAGTTTGCCATCATCATTGACGAAGCGCATTCCAGTCAGGGCGGGCGTGTCGCTGCAAAGATGAACATGGTGCTTGCGGAAGGCGGCAATGAAGAAGATGACGAGACCGTCGAGGAAGCGATCAATCGCATAATTGAGTCGCGCAAAATTCTTCCCAATGCAAGTTATTTTGCATTTACCGCCACGCCAAAAAATAAAACACTGGAGATTTTCGGTGCTCCCTATCAAGAGGGCGAAGCCACCAAACACCGACCTTTCCATTCTTACACCATGAAGCAAGCCATTCAGGAAGGTTTTATTCTGGATGTGCTGGTCAATTACACGCCCGTTCAAAGTTACTACCGCCTGATGAAGAAAGTCGAAAGCGATCCGCTGTTTGATTCAAAACGGGCGCAGAAAAAACTTCGCCGCTTTGTCGAATCCCACCACTACGCGATTGAACAAAAAGCCGCCATCATGGTAGATCATTTTCACGATAACGTTCTTGCCCGTCAAAAGATTGGTGGACAGGCGCGGGCAATGGTTGTCACTTCGGGGATTCACGTCGCCATCGAATATTTCTTTGCGGTTCGTGATTTGCTCAAAGCGCGGCGCAGCCCCTATCAGGCAATTGTCGCTTTTTCAGGCGAGCATGAATACAAGGGGCAAAAAGTCAGTGAAGCCACCCTTAATGGCTTTGCCAGTAAATTCATCCCTGACCGCATTCAGGAGGACCCCTATCGGTTTCTCATTGTCGCCGATAAATTCCAGACAGGGTACGACGAGCCATTGCTCCACACCATGTATGTGGATAAGGTTCTTTCAGGAATCAAGGCGGTACAAACCCTATCTCGTTTGAATCGCGCCCACCCACAGAAACATGATACCTTCGTCCTGGATTTTGAAAACGACAGCGACGCCATCAAAGAATCCTTCGCCGATTATTATCGCACCACCATCCTGAGCGCCGAGACCGACCCCAACAAACTCAACGATTTGAAGTCAACGCTCGATGGATACCATATCTATAACGGGCATGTCCCCCAATTTGTTGAACTTTACATCTCTGGCGTGGATAGAACTCAACTCGACCCGATTCTCGATTCCTGCGTTGTCCCCTACATCAATGATTTGGACGAAGATGGACAGGTGGATTTCAAAGGCAAAGCCAAAGCCTTTGTCCGTACGTATAACTTCCTTGCAACCATTCTTCCTTACCCAAATCCTGAATGGGAAAAACTGTCCACCTTCTTGAATTTCCTTATCCCCAAACTTCCCGCTCCCAAAGAGGAAGATTACGCCAAAGGCATTCTCGAAGCCGTGGATATGGAAAGTTACCGCGCCGAAGTCAAATCATCGCTAAAAATTGCACTTGCAGATGAAGACGCGGAAATCGAGCCTATTCCTATTGGCGGCGGTGGCGCCAAGTCCGTGCCAGAGATGGACAAACTCAGCAATATCATCAAAACCTTCAATGACTTGTTCGGAAATATCCCGTGGAAGGATAGGGAACAAATCCAGCAGGTAATTGCTTACGAAATTCCCAAACGGGTTGCAGCGGATAAGGCTTATCAAAACGCGCGTCAAAATTCGGATGAGCAAAATGCCCGTATCGAACACGACCGCGCCTTGCAACGCGTGGTCGTTGACCTGCTATCCGACCAGACCGAACTCTACAAACAATTCAGCGGCAACGAAAGTTTCAAAAAGTGGCTTACCGATACAATTTTCTGGCTGACATACGAATCACAAGCAGTTGTTGACGCTGCTCCAAACAAATTTCCTGTAAAACAAGCAGAGGCTTTTGTTCTTCAACAATTCACGGCTGATCCTAAATGGGCAAAAATCAATGCGGCGATTTGGGATTATTTTGCCCATGAGAATGGTAAACGCCTTGGGCTCTCTGCCATTTCCCAAATTGCTGAACATATTGAAGTCAGTGTGGATGATATTCTATCAGTGGTCAGTTTACTTACTGGTCCCAATCAAGATTACCTAAATCGTATTTATTACCGCCAGCCAGAAGTAGACAAAATTGAATTAGTGCCCAGCGAAGAAGTCATCCGCCAAACTCGAAGGTGGTATTACGAGAAAACCATCGAGGAGCCTGAATGGCGTCAATGGGCTGGCGAAGTTCTTGTTGGCTGGGAACCTGTGAACAAGGAAACATAATATGACAGATAATCACCCTGATAGCATAGTAGCACTCGCCGATCAACTTAGAAGTCGAATTTCCGATGAATACCTCAAGTTGCTTTGTTCTGAAAGCGATTCTGAATTTGATCAAGTTCTTGAAGGAATCCTTGAGCGAGCGATTGATTATCTGGAACGTAACGCCAATTTCCTCAACGGCTTGAACGAAGATACCATTACTGCTTTCTTGATCGCTTACCTCAATATGCCTGGATTACGCGCTACTCAACAAGAGCACACCAATGGCCATGTTGACCTCACTATTGAAGCAGAGCACACCCCTCCACTCCGAAGGCGATTGGGAGAGGCGAAAATCTATGCTGGTCCCGAATATCACAGGAAAGGGTTGGAGCAATTGGTTAATCGTTATCAGACTGGACGAGAAGGAACAGGCATTTTAGTAGAGTATGTCCAGAAGCCTAATATAAAAGGGCTAACAGATAAAATGAAAGAATACATGGACACCAATAAGCCATGCGCCCAAAATGGAATATCCCAAGATCATCGTATCCATTGGGCGTTCGTCACACACCATTTACACACTAGCGGAGAACTTGTCCGCGTGGTGCATTTGAGTTGCAACTTGTACAGATAAAAAACGGAGCGTTGGCAAAATGTCAACGCTCCAAGCAAACATCGAACTACTTTTTCAAAAGATAGACCGCTACCAGATCAACAAGTACTTGCATTGTTTCAGGTGGTAAATCCAGTTGCAATACCGTATTGAATTGTCCAGCCAGATAGTGCGCCACAGCTACTACGACTCCAATCACAAGCAGATCGTTGCACTTGACCAAAAGTACTGCAAGTTTTTGCAATACGTATAACAACCAGCGATCAAAAACCTTTTTGACATTGGCAGCCAACTTGCTGGCTTTCTTTGTCAAATTCGATTTGGCGATCTGCTTGCAGATCGCTTTTATCGCTAAGCCATTATGGGAACGAGCACCCATATTAGAAGATGTAAACTGAATAGAAAAAGAGAAAGTAAAGGTTCTAATATGTGGGCGTCGTCTGGGCATGGAGTTACTCTCTTGCCACGTCAGACTTCGCCAGATTGTTAACGTACAGAACCAAGTTGCACCTCCTGAGCAGTTTGATGCGGCGCACTATGTGGTCTCATGCGCCTACAACAATTATATAAATTATGTAAGCTGAAATCAATGCCAATTTTCTAATTTTCAAAAAACTTTCTACTTGCAAGAAGTTTTTTAAATAAAAAGAGCGAGACTTTTGGTCTCGCTCTCGTATTTCATTTATTGCATTCTACGTGGGATCAACAGCGCCCAGGCGGACGCCAGTTCACTGAGGGTATCCACGTGGACGAAATTGGATGCGAAGGACTGGATGGTCGCTTCGATCTGCTCCAGGTTTTGCGGCAGGTTCCTGCGGACTTGCAGCAGGACTGCCGAGGTGCGCTTTCTTCCAGATGGAAGGATGGCTTTGGGCGGATACCCGTTGCCATCGGTCAAGAGCAGGACGCGGTGCTGCGGGAACGCCTGCCAGACCTGCGGCAGCCAGGAGAAATCCGTGTCTTCGCCGTTGGCGTCGCTGAGGGAGATGAATCCCAGGCTGTGCGAAAACAACAGGTCGGAGGAGTAATCGGGCGCGTGCCAGAGGTGCTCGGCAAAGAGCGCCGCGCGCACATCCCCGCCCGTCGAGCGGATCGCCAGCGCGATGGCTTGCGCCGCCTGCAAGGCAGCGTTCCAGGGGGCGTTCTGGTTGACGCTCATCGAACCAGACCAATCCACCACCAGCACGATTTTCGTCTGCGGCGCCTGCTTCCCAGCAACGGGAGCGGGCAGAGTGAACGGCATGGGGTCGCCGCGCACGGCGGACAGGCGATTGAGCCTGCCAGGCGCCATGATCACGCCAGACGAGCGCGTCACCTCCCAGCGCCTTTGCAGGGTGCGGCTGAGGGAGAGCGTCTCCGCCGATGGCGGATTGCGCCCACTCAACCGTTCTTCGATGACTTCGGCGGAGGCGGGGCTGGAATCGAGTTTCAAGCCCGCCAACGCTTCGAGGATGATCGTCAACCCGTCGCCGCCGCTGGTCAGCGTGTCGAGCGGATTGCCCAGCCCGAAGTTGAGTCCAGGCTGGCAGAGTTCGGGGAAGTCCGCCGCCAGTTTTTCGAGGAAGGCGGGCAGTTCGGCTCTTGGGTAATTTTTCACCGCGTCCACCCGCTTGGCGAGGGAGGTCAACCTCTCCTTATCCTTTTTGCTCCTGCCGCTCAGGATGAACCGATACGGCGGGAGGAAGGCTTGGGAGGCGTCCACACAAAAGCGCCCGAAGAGCAGGGCAACGTCCGCCGCTTCCAACAGGGTCGCGGCTTTTTTGTACTGCTTCTCGTAATCGGTTTGGTGTTTTCCCGCCACCAAGCTCCGCACCGCTTCAAGCGGGGAAGCGAAGAGCGGAAAGACGATGGGAACCAGATGTTCGAGATGGACATCGAGGATGATGTTCACGATGTCGTGATTCAGTCCCGTGCTTTTCTCCACCTCGCTGATCTCTTTCAGCGGCTGGAGCCAGTGACCGACCTCATGCGCCAGCAAACCGATGAAGATGTGAACCTGCTCACCCAGCCGAATCCCAAGGAATTCTTCGGGCAGGCGGATCCAGGTTCTTCCATCGGTGGAGGCGGTGTGGTCTTTGGCGATGACCAGACGCGGGGAGAGAAAGGAGGCAAGGTCTCCGAGCAAGGCGCTGGAGACCAGGTTGAGTACCGCCTGCAACTCGTTCATGGCTTCGTTCCCAAATTGGCGAGCAGGGTCTCGAAGCCCTTCGCCGCGGCGGGATCGAGCGCCATCAAGCGGTTGGTGTATCTTGCGAGGATGGCGGGATCATCGGCGCTTTGAGCGCGGGCGAGTTCGCCGTACTCGATGGGAAGCGGCAAAGAACCATCCGCTGTCCCTTTCCAACTCAGGTCGATCGCGGCGCGGGTCCTCTGCGAAAAGAGACCTGCCACACTGTTATCGAATCCCACCATGATCGGCACAGTGCGCCGCACCAGGGCGGGGTCGGGGACATTGCCCCAGGGGTTGGCAGCCAGCACGATCGAGACCGACTCGGCGGGCGCCCACTCATCGCCCCAGAAGGGAGCGGAGGTGGCGCGGATCGAGCCGTCGTGGGTGATACCCATCGCCCGCGTAATCTCTGCGGGGATGGGAAGTAACAACCTCATGAGGGATTCCTGTGCGCGGCTGTTGTATCTCAGAAACTCGTCCAGAAAAAGCAGGACAGGTTCGCCCATCTCGCGCGCATGAGACAGCGCGTTGCCGATGGGTCCCGCCATGCGTTTGCCGCTGGGCATTTCCACGCCCACCAGGTCAGAGTCGGTGAACGAGTCTGCGCCCGCATGTTCTATCAACAGGCTTTGGGTCGCAAGCGCCACCTGGCGGATGGCGGAGGTCTTGCCCACGCCAGTGGGACCGAGCAGGAAGGGGACATAGCCTTCCTTCAAGACAGCCAGCACGTTCTCCGCCAGGCTGGAGACAGCCCTGGAGATTTCGTGCCTGACGTACCCGTTGAAGTCCTCGAGCGGCGCGGCTTGTGATTTCTCCTCTTTCGGGAAGACGATGTCCGCACTGACGGGTTTGAGTTTCTCGGCGGCAAACAGCTCGCCGCTGTGGATTGCCGTGTTCAGCAAATGCTTGCACAGCAGGTTCGAGTAGCGTCCCCTGTCCGCCCAGTCAGGGCAGGTGCAGGAGGGACGGATGACGGCGTCGCCGCCGCGCGGTGTGATTTCCCAGCGCACGGCATACGAGTGCATGGTGGTTTCTACGACCGTGCCGCCGTTGGGTTCGACTTTGAGGTTGGGCTGGTCTGCTCGCATGTCGTTGGCGCGTTTCAATCGCGCAGGTTCGACTTTGAAACCAGCAAAGTTATTGGCTTTCAGCCATTCATATAGATTCATGGGATAGTCCTCCGAAAGGAAAAATACATTTGCACCGCGAAGTGCGCGAAGTTCGCGACACTGCCCTGGCGGTCAGTGCCAGGGAGAAACCCTTTTGAACTTCTTTGCGCTCTCCGCGTGCTTGGCGGTAAATGGGTTTTCTAAAATGGAATGGAAACAAGATCAGGGCAGACGCGGTCGCAGATGACTTCGAGCGCCGCGATGAGTTTGTCGTTCAACTCAGTCGAACGGGACAAGACTTCGTCCACGCGGGCGTCGGGAGAATCCTCCCGCGTAACACCACAGAGGGGGCAGCCTTCTTCGAGGCAGGTGCGGATGTAGCCCTCCTCACACTCGCAGTCCCAAAAGAGCGGGGTGGTGAAGAAGGTATCGCGTCCGATGTTGTGCTGCTCGACCAGAACCAATCTTGGTTTGGTCATGGTTGCCTCGTTGCGCGTTGCCCTCTGTGACTATAATGAATGGACCACTCTGACCTATAATTTAGTGTAGAAGGCGGAGGAGGAAGCCCATAAAAAACGAAAATAAAACATCTGGAGAAGCAGAAGGACAAGCCATGCCAAAGACAGAGGTGGTATCAAAACCCAGAAGGAAACAATTTTCGGTAGGTGAGAGACAACGAATATTAAGGGAAGCAGATGCGTGTCAGGGATCGGGCGAA
>Ga0172367_10006556_pt1 | contig 13632 bp, 10 predicted proteins | sample Lak10m_FD_114542 | JGI IMG/M metagenome (GOLD analysis project Ga0172367, IMG submission 114542) | Freshwater microbial communities from Kabuno Bay, South-Kivu, Congo - kab_022012_10m | ecosystem: Environmental > Aquatic > Freshwater > Lake | place: Democratic Republic of the Congo: South-Kivu...
ATCATGCCCCTCTACGCGGTTCTTGTCGTCGCGTATGGATTCAGCCCCAAGACCATCGACGCGGGCTACATGCCAACGCAGCCCGTTCCTTACAGCCACGCGCTGCATGTTGGCAAACTCGGTTTGGATTGCCGCTACTGCCACACGACGGTCGAGCGCACATCCTTTGCCGCGGTGCCGCCCACCCAAACCTGCATGAATTGCCACACGCAGATTCACCGCGAGAGTCCGAAGCTTGCGGAGGTTCGAAGTTCCTACGAGACAGGACTGCCGATCGAGTGGGTCAAGGTGCACAAGCTTCCCGATTACAGCTACTTCAATCATGCCGCGCATGTGAATCGCGGCGTGAGTTGTGTGGAGTGCCACGGTCGCGTGGACCAGATGGAGGTGGTCTATCGCCACTCCCCACTGGCAATGGGTTGGTGCCTCGAGTGCCACCGCGATCCGATCGATCGACTTCGACCCGTGTCGCAGATCACCAATCTCGCGTGGGATCAGCGCACAGAAATGACTCGTGAACAGCGCGAGGCACTCGCCACGCAATATCACATCAACCCCAGCGAGAATTGCTCGACATGTCATCGATGAAGAAGACCTATTGGCGCAGCGTCGACGATCTCACTGGATCGCCCGAGTTCCGCGATTGGATGCACCGAGAGTTCCCCGACGGAGCATCGGAGCATGTTCCATCGGATGATCGCCGCACCTTTTTGAAGGTGATGGGCGCATCGTTCGCGCTGGCGGGACTGGGCGTCGCAGGATGCCGTCGTTGGCCAGAGACAAAGATCGTTCCTGCGGCGAGCCAGCCAGCGAACCGAATTCCAGGTGTGCCCGTGACCTACTGCAGTTCGTGGGATTTCGCCGGCTTCGGTCAGCCGCTGCTGGTGAAGAGTTACGACGGGCGACCGATCAAACTCGATACGAACCCCGCGCATCCTTGGGGCGGCGCAGGAATCTCGGCCGTTGCGCAGGCACAGGTGCTGTCACTGTATGACCCCGAGCGCAGCCGTCAGGTGATGTCGAAGGGAATCGCGTCTTCCTATGAACCATTTGTCACCTTCTTGGCGAACACTTCGCGCGAGCTGAAGCAGAAGGGTGGGCAGGGGCTCGCGATTCTGTGCGGCGCAGCGAGCGGTCCGACGCACGCTGCAACCATCGCGCGTGTGCGCGCGGCGTTCCCGAAGGCAACGATCGTGGAGTGGGAGTCGCTCGGGCGCGACAATGTGATCGTCGGCACGGAAGCGGCGTTCGGTGCGCCCATGCGCGTGCTCCCGGCGTTCGACAAGGCGAAAGTGATCGTGTCGCTCGGCGATGACTTCCTCTACGGAAGTCCCGACGCGCCGCAGTGGGCGAAGCGCTGGGCAGTGGGACGTTCGATCGATGCGGCAGATCCGAAGGCGCAAGAAGTTGCTCGCTTGTATGTGATCGAACAGGGACTCACTTCCACGGGCATGTGCGCGGATGAGCGCATCGCGACTCGGCTTGCTTCCATGCATGTAGCTGCATCGATCATCGCCGAAGCGGTCGGTGTGGGTAGTGGATCCGCCGAACTTCGTGCGGCTCTGACAGCGGCGAACTCGAGTTCGGCGGCGACAGCGCTTCGCGAGGGTCGCGGACAGAAAGTGTTTGACGCGCTTGTCACGGATCTGAAGGCGAACCGCGGACGCTCCGTGGTCACCGCTGGTGCGACCGCATGCGAAGCGACGCACGCGCTCGTGGCGGCCATCAACCGCGCGCTTGGCAACGAAGGATCGACCGTCACGCTGCATGCGGAGATGCAGACCGCATCGATGTCGTCGCTGCAGGCGCTGTGCAAGTCGATGGAGTCGGGTGAAGTCGACACGCTCTTCATTCTTGGAGCGAACCCCGTGTACTCGGCACCGGTGGACTGCGATTTCGGCGGCGCGCTGAAGAAGGTGGCGAGGGTCGTTCACCTTGGGCTGCATGCGGATGAAACCGCGCGTCATGCGGGCATCACATGGCACATCCCGCAGGCGCACTTCCTCGAGTGCTGGTCGGACACGCGAAGCTTCGATGGAACGATCGCCGTTCAGCAGCCGCTGATCTTGCCGATGCTCGCGCAAGGGCAAGGCGGACGCAGCGTCGATGAACTGTTGGCCGAACTCGTTGGCGATGGCCCAGCCGATGGTGAGTCGCTCGTGAAGAGCACCCACGAGTCACTCGCGAGCGCGAGTGCGGGCGGTCCTGCCTTTGCCGAGATTTGGCGCAAGACGCTCGACCGCGGCTTTGTGGAAGGGTCTGCACTGCCTGCGATCACCGCGCCACCGATGCGCGATGCGGAGATCGCAAAGACGCTCACAGGCTGTGCCTGGGAGTGCGATTCTGCGAAGGGCGTGGAGGTCGTGTTCCTGCGCGACATGAAGGTGTGGGACGGGCGCTTCGGCTGCATCAGTTGGATGCAGGAGCTGCCTGACCCTGTCACCAAGATCACTTGGGACAACGCGCTGCTGATGAGCCCGAAGACCGCGGATGACCTGAAACTCAAGCGCGGGCAGATGGCGGCGGTGACTGTGCAGGGGCGCACGCTTGAAGCGGTCGCCTGGCCTGTGCCAGGTTGGTCGGACGGATCGGTCGGTATCAGTCTCGGCTACGGCCGAAGCGGCGCGGGTGTGGGTCTTGTTGCATCCGATGCAGGATTCAACGCGAACCGCATTCGTACGGCGGGCGCTCCAGACTGGACAACGGCAACGGCCATCGCTGCGACGGGTGCAACCTACAGCGTGGCACACACGCAGGATCACGGTGCAGCGGATGCGCTGAACACTTCCGTGCCGATGCAGGGCATTCAAGAACGACTGCCGACGCTCGTGCGCGAAGCCACACTCGACGAGTACCGCTCGCATCCGGACTTCGCGCGCCACCGCACGCATGTCGCGTCGCGACTGTCGCTGTGGTCGGAGAACAATCTTGAAGGGGCGCAGTTCCGCTGGGCGATGGCCGTCGACCTGTCGAAGTGCACTGGTTGCAGCGCATGCGTCACGGCGTGCCAAGCCGAGAACAACATTCCCGTCGTCGGGAAGGACATGGTCCTGCGCGGACGCGAGATGTTCTGGATTCGCATCGATCGCTACTTCAAGGGAACGAACGCAGCGAGCCCCGAAGGTTTCGCGCTGCAGCCCGTCGCGTGCATGCACTGCGAGAACGCACCATGCGAGCAGGTGTGCCCCGTCGCCGCCACGGTGCACGACGAGGACGGACTGAACTCGATGGTTTACAACCGCTGCATCGGCACGCGGTACTGCAGCAACAACTGCCCATACAAGGTGCGGCGTTTCAACTTCTTCGACTACCACCGCCGCGAACTGAGTCGCGAAGAGGGCATCGCGAAGGTGAAGCCCGAGTACTACATCGAGGAGGGTCCCGATGTGTGGTTGCGCATGCAGTTCAACCCGGAAGTGACCGTGCGCATGCGCGGCGTCATGGAGAAGTGCACCTTCTGCACGCAGCGCATTCAGGCGGCGCGCATCAAGGCCAAGAACGACTGGGCGCGCGCGGGCGGTACAGCGAGCGGTCAGAAGCAGTTCTCGATCCCCGATGGAACGATCCAGACTGCCTGCCAACAAGCGTGCCCCACGGGTGCGATCACCTTCGGCGATCTGAACGTGGCCGACAGCGCGGTGAGCAAGTTGCACCGTAGCAATCGCTCCTATCAGATGCTGGAAGAACTCAACACCAAGACGCGGCTGCAGTATCTCGCTCGCGTCACGAACCCAGCGCTGCCGCGCGAGTCAGGTAGCGGCTACGGTGGGCACGGAAGCGATCACGGCAGTGATCACGGAAGTGGACACGGCAACGGAAACACAAAGGGCTGATCCATGGCGAGTCACTCATCCATGTCGTCCAAGCCATCCATGCACCACTCGTCTGCCACCAAGGGCTTTGTAGACACTGACAATACGGAGCAGCCGATTGGCGGTCGCGCGCCGCTGGTGCTGAACATGCACCGCTTTGGCGAAGTGACGCATCAGGTCTGCCGTGTCGCAGAAAGCAAGCCACCGTTGGCGTGGTATGTGGCATTTGTGATCTGCCTTGGAATGCTCGGGTTCCTTGGCATCTGCGTGAACTATCTGATCTTCACGGGCGTTGGCGTGTGGGGGTTGAACAACCCAGTGATGTGGGCGTACGACATCACGAACTTCGTGTTCTGGGTCGGCATCGGTCACGCAGGCACGCTCATCTCCGCGATTCTCTTCCTCTTCCGCCAGAAGTGGCGCACGGGCATCAATCGGTTTGCGGAAGCGATGACCATCTTCGCGGTCATCTGTGCAGGACTCTTCCCGGGCATCCATGTCGGTCGCGTCTGGCTGGCCTACTGGTTGTTTCCACTGCCGAACTCGATGGAGATGTGGCCGCAGTTCCGCAGCCCGCTGCTGTGGGACGTGTTCGCGGTCAGCACATATTTCACCGTGTCGCTGGTCTTCTGGTACATCGGCATGGTTCCAGATCTTGCGACGCTCCGCGACCGCGCGAAGGGCAAGTTCCAACAGTTCGCCTATGGGCTTGCGGCAATCGGCTGGCGCGGCTCGATGCGTCACTGGCACCGCTACGAAGTCGCATATCTGCTGCTCGCTGCGCTCGCGACGCCGCTTGTGCTCTCCGTGCACAGCGTGGTGTCCTTCGACTTCGCGGTCAGTCAGGTGCCAGGTTGGCACACCACCATCTTCCCGCCGTACTTCGTGGCGGGCGCCATCTTCTCTGGATTCGCGATGGTGGTTTCGCTCGCCGTTCCCGCGCGCGAGCTGTTCGGCTTGAAGGACCTGATCACCCTTCGGCATCTCGACAACATGAACAAGATCATCCTGCTCACAGGATGCATGGTGGGCTACGCGTACTCGATGGAGTTCTTCATCGCGTGGTACTCGGGCGCGATGTACGAGAAGTTCGCCTTCGTGAACCGCGCGTTCGGGCAGTACTGGTGGGCGTACTGGATCATGGTCAGTTGCAATGTCATCACGCCGCAGCTCTTCTGGTTCAAGAAGGTGCGAACGAGCATCCCTCTGATGTTCATTCTCAGCATCTTCGTGAACGTCGGCATGTGGTTCGAGCGTTTCGTGATCATCGTCACAAGCCTCGCCAACGATTTCCTCCCGACGAGCTGGGATCAGTTCGTTCCGACATGGGTCGACATTGGCACGATGGTCGGCGCGTTCGGTCTGTTTGGCGTGTTGTTCCTGCTGTTCTGCCGCTATCTGCCGATGATCGCGATCGCTGAAGTGAAGGCGGTCATGCCTGAAGCGGACCCGCATGCGCACGCGCATGGATCGCACGCACACCACGGTGGTCCGCAGGACGGTCATGCCGGACATGCAGGACATGGCGTGCCAAGCGGCGCGATGCCCGCATTGCGCGACCCACGATCTTCGGAGGGAGAGCCATGAGTACTTTGACTGCACCCAAGGTTGACGCACTGTCCACGACGCCAACGGCAGCGCCGTATGGATTGATGGCGGAGTTTCGTACGCCCGCGGAGATCATGGACGCTGCGAAGCGTGTGCATGCGGCCGGCTACCGCTACTGGGACTGCCACGTGCCGTTCCCCGTGCACGGACTTGACAAGGCGATGGGCGTGCGGCGCACGATCCTGCCCGTGTTGGTGTTCGGTGCGGGCGCCACAGGTGCACTCGTCGGCTTCTGTCTGCAAGCATTCACGAACGCAGCGAGCTTTTCCATCTGGGCTCTCGTGTGGGTGACGGGCTATCCCTTCTTGATCTCGGGCAAGCCGCTGATGTCCGTGCCCGCGTGGATCCCTGTGATCTTCGAACTCACGATTCTTCTTTCCGCACTGTCCACTGCGGGACTGATGCTGCTGATGAACAATCTGCCGCGCCTCTCGCACCCGCTGTTGGCGAACAATCGTTTCCGGCGCGCATCTGATGATCGCTTCTTCGTGGTGATCGAGGCGCGTGATCCAAAGTTCCTCCGCTCGAAGACGGAGGCGTTCATGAAGTCGCTTGGTGCCTCGCATGTCGAGGTGGTGGAGGACCGCTGATGCCGCGGATCATCGTTTACACGCTGCTGATCCTGGGACTGCTCCTGCTGTTGCCGCCGGTCATCGCCGCGAACGCCCGTTCGCGACCGAATCCCAACCGCCCGATCAACATCATTCAGGACATGGATCTGCAGGCGAAGTTTCTGCCCCAAACCGAGAATGATCTCTTCGCCGACAAGCGTTCGCAACGACCCGCCGTTTCGGGGACCGTGGCGCGCGGCGAGGCGTATCTCGATGCACATCTGAACGATGGCGTTGTGGATGGTCAGTGGGCCACCACACTGCCTTCGCAGTTCACCCTCGATGCAAAGCTGCTGCTTCGTGGACAGGAGCGCTTCAACATCTATTGCACGCCTTGCCATGGCTACACGGGCGTCGGCAATGGAACCGTGAACCAGCGCGCGATGGAACTCGTGGCGAATGCTGAGGGGCCTGTGAATGGAACGGTGTGGGTGGCGGCGAAGAGCCTGCATGACCCGACCGTCACCATCCAGCCCGTCGGACAGATCTTCAACTCGATCACACACGGTGTGCGGAACATGGCTGGCTACGGCTCACAGGTTCCGACTGAAGATCGTTGGGCCATCGTGGCGTATGTGCGGGCACTGCAGATCAGTCAGAACGCATCGATGGATGATGTGCCCATGGACAAGCGGGGAGGTCTCTGAACATGGCATCGACCTTCGCACCCACGGCAGATCTCTCGGACCGAAGCGTGCTCGGCGATTCGCGCCTCGTGCGCGTTTCACAAATCGCGTTGGTGGTCGCTTTCGTCTGTGCGCTTGGAGCGGGGCTCTTCGCCGCGCGCAGTGTGGATGCGCACACGGTCGCCATGGTCTGGCTCCAGAACGGCATCTTCGTGCTCACGCTCTCGCTCGGCTCGCTCTTCTTCCTGTTGATCCAACACATCACGAGCGCCGGATGGGGTATCGCGGTGCGGCGTGTTGCTGAAGCGCAAGCGGCGAATCTCCGGTGGCTGTGGATCGTGCTGCTCCTGCCCATGCTGTGGCTGCACTTCTCGCACCGTGAGTGGCCGGGCTACGGCCACGGGCTGGCGCTGATCTGGCCGTGGGCGGATCTGACCCATCTTGCGGCGGCGCATCCTGCCGAGGCATCCATCGTTTCCGCCAAGAGCGCCTATCTGAACACCCAGTTCTTCCTGATCCGTGCGGTTGTTTACTTCACACTGTGGGCGGGGATCGCACACTGGTTCGTGTCGACTTCGCGCGCCCAAGACGCATCGGGCGATCAGGCGTTGTCGCGCAAGATGCGCACCCTCGCAGGTCCTGCGCTCATCGTGTACGCGCTCACAACGACCTTTGCGGCGTTTGACTGGATCATGTCGCTCTCTCCAGCGTGGTTCAGCACGATGTTCGGGGTCTACTTCTTCGCTGGCACATGCGCTGGCGGTTTCTCGATGGTGGCGTTTACCTGTCTGCGTCTGCAGTCGCTCGGCTACTTGCGCGGCGTGATCACGGGTGAGCACTATCAGGATCTCGGCAAGATGATCTGGGCATTCGGCATCGTGTTCTGGGCGTACATCGCGTTCAGCCAGTACATGCTGATCTGGTACGGCAACTTGCCTGAAGAAACCGTCTGGTTCCTTGCTCGGCAGATTGGTGACTGGTCATGGATCAGCGTCGCGCTGCTGTTTGGACACTTCATCATTCCGTTTGTCCTCTTCATCTCGCGCTGGACAAAGCGCTGGAAGGCAACGCTCGCATTTGGTTGCATCTGGATGCTCGCGTTCGCTTGGCTTGACATCTATTGGCTCGTGATGCCCGTGGTTCCTGCGGATGTTTCGACTTTCACCACATACGAAGCGCTTTCGGCCGCCTACGCGGGCACCACTTCGGGGCTTTCGAATCCGCTCAACTTCCTGATGCTCGGGGCGATGCTTGGACTGAGCATCGCGCTCACCGCGCGCCGACTGTCGAAGGGCGCACTCGTCTGCCGTCGCGATCCGCGATTCGACGAAAGCCTCCGTTTCGAGAACATCTGAGTGACCACTCCTGCCTAAGACTGACGACGATCCGATCTCTCGCACACCCTTCGCACCACCCGATCCCATGGCACAGACAGAATCCACCCAAGCTCCATTGATGGACGATCCCGAGGCAGGACAGACTTGGGTGGTGTCGCTCGCAGGCATCATCATCCTCTCGGTGTTGGTGATCGCCATCTGCGTCTTCTTCTTCCGCTTTGAGAACAAGGAAGTGGATGAGAAGGTTGTGATGCCCGCCAATGCGTGGTCGCAGGGCATGCGCCTTGATCAGGAGGGCGAACTCGCGAAGTATCAGAAGTACTCCGTGGCTGCGCCCGATGGTTCGATGCAACCAAGGATTCGCATTCCGATTTCGCGTGCGATGGAGATCGTGGCCGAGCGAGGCGTCGCCGCGCCGACTGCAAAGTGATGAACCAGCCAACCCCAAAGACCAACGCCAACCGAACCGTGCGTCTTGCACATGGTGCGGTTGTCATTGCGTTGGCGGCTTGGACCGCAGCTGCCGCTGCGCAGCAGATGTCCATGCCTGCGCACGCGCCAGGTCAGGCGCCGATCGCAGCGGACGGAGTCGCTCCGGAACTCGAAGGTGTCACGATCGTTGAGCATCTTGGCGAACGCGTTCCGCTCGACACCGCCTTCTTGCTCGATGACGGCACCACCACCACGCTCGGGGGACTGCTGAAGCCAGGGCGACCGCTGATGCTTCACATGGGCTACTACAAGTGCCCGATGCTGTGCACGCTTGTACTGAATGAGGCGATCCGATCGCTGCAGAAGGTGGATCTCGCGATCGGGAAAGACTTCGATCTCGTGTCGATCTCCGTGAACCCTCAGGAGTCTTGGGAACTCGCGGGCGCGAAGAAGAAGGGGTACATCGCGGAGTACGAGCGCGCGGGCAGCGACCGTGGCGTCCACTTTCTGACGGCCGTGCAGAGCGAGCAGGGGGCTCTTGCTCCGGCGCAGGTCGCCGACGCCGTGGGCTTTCAGTACCGACGGCTGCCCGACGGCGAGTACTCGCACCCCGCGATGCCTGCGATGATCGCGGCGGACGGGCGCATCGTTCGCTATCTCTATGGTGTCAAGTTTGAACCCGCCACGATGAAGATGGCGATCGTGGAGGCTGGGGAGGGGCGCATCGGAACGCCACTCGACCGGTTCATTCTTTGGTGCCACCAATACGACGTGTCATCGCAGGGTTATGTGGTCTTTGCCTTCCGTCTCATGCAGATTGGCGGCGCCGTCACTGTCGTTGTGATCGCGTCCGGGCTTCTTTTTCTCTTCCTGCGCGGCTCGCGTGCCGCGGCACTCGCGCCGCAGAGCGATATTGGACTGCCAAAGGGCTCCGCGCCTCGCCCCTCCTAGGATTTCACATGCTGTCGATCGCCTCCTCTCTGATTGCCCAAGCCGCCACCCCCACGGCGACTCCCGCTGACTTCTGGCTCCCATCGGGTGCGAGCAACCATGTCGCGGGCGTGGACACGATGTTCCACTGGATCAACTACATCTGCTACTTCTTCTTTGTCCTCGTCGTCGGCATGATGGTGGCGTTTGTCATGAAGTACCGAGCCAAAGAGGGCTCGCGCATTCGTCTCGATGGAATGACGCACCATCAGGGACTCGAACTGTCCTGGACGATCATTCCGCTGCTCATCAGCATCGCCATCTTCTTCTTCGGCTTCCGCGGCTTCGTAGACCTCACGACGCCACCCAAGAATTCCTTTGATGTGAATGTCACCGCGTTCAAGTGGGGGTGGACGTTCAAGTACCCCAACGGTGCGCAGTCGGACAACCTGGTGGTACCCGCGGGACGACCCGTGCGTCTTGTGATGCGTTCCAACGATGTGTTGCACTCCTGCTTCATCCCCGCATTCCGCGTCAAGCGAGATCTCGTTCCTGGGCGCTTCAGCACGCTGTGGTTCCAGAGTGATGTGCCGACTGGGCTCGACGAGTCGAAGGGCTATCACCTCTTCTGCACCGAGTACTGCGGGACAGGTCACAGCAACATGAACCGCAAGGTGTTGGTGCTTGAGCAACCTGAGTTCGATGGATGGCTGACCAAGCAAGCGGCTTGGCTCGATGAAATCCCCGATGAAGAGTTGTACTTCAAGGCAGGTCCGAAGCTTTACGCGCGGTGTCAGCAGTGTCACTCACTCGATGGAACGGCAGGCCTCGGCCCGTCTTGGAAGGGCCTGTGGGAACGCGTGAGCGCTTCGACGGGCGGTTCGGCGTTCACCGACGGAAAGTCCTATGCGGATCTGATTGGTCCTGGCAAGGAATACGCAACGCCAGAGGATTACATCCGCGACTCCATTTACAACCCAGGCAAGCACCTGGTCGCCCCGTACGGCAATGTGATGCCGACATTCAAGGGGCAGTTGAACGACCGTGGCGTGGAAGCGGTCATTGGCATGATGAAGCATCTGGATGAGTTTGATGCCAAGGGCGCTTGGACGAAGTCCGTGCCCGTGGCGACAAAGTAAGGAGCAGTTCGAGGTTTCGATTCACTTTGCGAGGTTTTCAATGAGCACAGTTACAGCACCAAGACCGCACGTCGTCGACCATGTTGACACGCCCGACAACTATCTGACCCACTCGCGCGGATTTCTCTCGTGGATCCTGACGCTCGACCACAAGCGCATCGGCGTCATGTACATGGGTGCCGTGCTCGTGTCGTTCTTCGTTGGCGGCGTGTTTGCCCTGTTGCTTCGGACCGAGTTGCTGACCCCCGGCCGCACAATCGTCAGTGCCGACACCTACAACCAGTTCTTCACGCTGCACGGCGCGATCATGGTGTTCCTCGTGATCATTCCGAGCATTCCCGCAGCGCTCGGCAACTTCGTCCTGCCGATCATGCTCGGCGCGAAGGATGTCGCGTTCCCGCGGCTGAATCTCTTCTCGTTCTGGCTTTGGCTTGCGGGTGCTGGATTCACGCTTTATTCGCTCGCCGCGGGCGGCTTTGACACGGGCTGGACCTTCTATACCCCGTACTCGACGACGACCACGACGGGCGGCGTGATCCCGGTGCTGACGGGTGTGTTCATCCTCGGCTTCTCGTCGATCTTCACTGGCCTGAACTTCATCGTGACCGTTCACAAACTGCGGCCGCCGGGAATGACGTGGTTCCGAATGCCGCTGTTCCTGTGGGCGCTGTACTCGACCGCGATCATTCAGGTGCTTGCGACGCCCGTGCTCGCAATCACGCTTTGCCTTCTCATTGTGGAGCGCCTGCTGAACATCGGCATCTTCAACCCGTCGATGGGTGGCGACCCAGTGCTCTATCAGCACTTCTTCTGGTTCTACAGCCACCCTGCGGTTTACATCATGATCGTGCCGGCCATGGGCATCATCAGCGAACTGATCGCAGTGCATGCACACCGACAGATCTTTGGCTATCGCTTCATCGCGTTCTCGTCCATCGCGATCGCGATGTTTTCCTTCCTCGTGTGGGGGCATCACATGTTCACTTCAGGCCAGAGCGGTCTGATGAACACCATCTTCTCGCTGATCTCCTTCAGTGTGGCGATCCCATCCGCGGTCAAGACCTTCAACTGGACGATGACGCTGTACAAGGGCACCATCTCGCTCACCGCACCGATGATGTACGGGCTGGCGTTCCTGTTCCTGTTCACCATCGGTGGGCTGACGGGCATTCATTTGGCCACGCTGAACACCGATGTGCATCTGCACGACACCTACTTTGTGGTCGCGCACTTCCACTATGTGATGATGGGTTCGGCGCTGATCGCGATGGTTGGCGGTCTGCATCACTGGTGGCCGAAGATGACGGGCAAGATGTACGACGAGAAGTTGGCGATTGCTGGCTGCATCATCATCTTCATCGGCTTCAACCTGACTTTCTTCACGCAGTTCATGCTTGGAAGTCAGGGCATGCCGCGTCGCTACTACGACTATCAGCCCGAGTTCCAGGTGTATCACGTGATCTCCACGATCGGGTCATACATCATGGGCATCGGCTTCCTGGCGACGGCCGTCTGCTTCGTGCAGAGCCTCCGAGGCGGAGCGCCCGCGCCCGCCAACCCGTGGGGCGGACGAAGCCTTGAGTGGCAGTGCGCGTCGCCGCCGCCGCATGACAACTTCAAGAACACGCCGCGTGTGGGCAATCCCTACGACTTCTCCATGCTGCAGTGGAACCCTGCAGAGAAGGGCTACGACGTTGATCCAGCGCGCGAAGCTGCAGCGTTCGCAGCGGAGGCACGCGACGAACAGGCCCGAGGACACGCATGACACAGATCACGGCTGAACCGCAGACAAGTGGAGATCCAAGCGGGCACGGGCACGCGGACGATCACCACTCGGGCGAGCACGCGAAGTACCCATTCCTCGCGCATCACTTTGAGACACCAGCGCAGCAATTCGACAGCGCCAAGCTTGGCATGTGGCTGTTCCTCGCGACGGAAGTGCTCTTCTTTGGCGCGCTGTTCGTGGCATATGCGGTGCTTCGCAGCCGATTCCCAGAGGTCTTTTCCTATGCCAGCCACTACCTCGACACGGTGATGGGTGGCGTCAACACCTGTGTACTGATCGTTTCAAGTCTCACGATGGCGCTCGCGGTGTACTTCGCCCAGCGCGGCAAGAAGTTCGCGCTGGTTCTCTGCCTCTGGCTGACCATGGGCGGTGCGGTCGGCTTCCTCGTGATCAAGTACTTCGAGTACACGCACAAGATCCACGAGAACCTTGTTTGGGGTCCTTCGTTCTATGTGCCGCCGCACGGCCAGGAAGGCGAACTCGAGGCATCCGTGCTGTCGAAGGCTCCCGCACCCGCTGCCAATCCCGTTCCGGCGCCGACCGACCCGAGCGCCACGGGTCTTGTCTCGCTTGCAGCGCGCCCGCCGGCGGATGCGTCGGCGATCAAGCCCGCGCAGTCGGGACCGAAGGGTCTGGGCGTGTGGAGTGCCCCGACTGCCGCCGCGGCCGCCGCGATGGAACCGCAGGATCCGATCCCCGCAGAGGCTCCGTCGGATCACTTGGCAGATCCCAAGTTGCCGCCGAATACACATCTCTTCTTCGCGATCTATTACGCGATGACCGGTTTGCACGGCATCCATGTCGTGGTCGGCATGATCGTGATTGGCATGCTGATCTTCCGAGCCACGCGCGGGGATTTCGGCCCCAACTATTACACGCCAGTCGATCTCGTGGGTCTGTACTGGCACATCGTTGATCTTGTGTGGATCTTCCTTTTCCCACTCTTCTATCTGATCCACTGATCGATTCACTCACCTACAGCGACACGGAGCAAACGTATGGCTCACTCTCACACCCAAGCACATGGGAACGCACACGCGCACGCGGGTGGTCATCCTCTGGTTGGTCATCTTGTTCCCGTCAGCACGCTGCTGTTGACGGCGACCACGCTGTTGGTGCTGACGGTCATTACCGTGGCGGTTCGTTACATCGATATCGGTGAGTTCAACATCTGGGTCGCCATCGGAATCGCCGTGGTCAAGGCGACTCTTGTGGCGACATTCTTCATGCATCTTCGCTGGGACCGCCCATTCAATGTCCTCGTCTTCGTGGGCTGCACGCTCTTCGTGATTCTCATGATGGCGTTCTGCGTGCTCGATACTGGGCAGTACAGAGCGACCCAGTACACGGG
>Ga0172367_10006557_pt1 | contig 13628 bp, 13 predicted proteins | sample Lak10m_FD_114542 | JGI IMG/M metagenome (GOLD analysis project Ga0172367, IMG submission 114542) | Freshwater microbial communities from Kabuno Bay, South-Kivu, Congo - kab_022012_10m | ecosystem: Environmental > Aquatic > Freshwater > Lake | place: Democratic Republic of the Congo: South-Kivu...
AAGAGTTGCAGCAACAGGTAAGCCCTTGATCATATCAACTGGTATGGCCACTGTTGCAGAATTAGATGAAACTGTGCGTGCTGCCCGCGATGCCGGATGCAAGGATTTGATTTTGCTCAAATGCACCAGCACTTACCCCTCGAATGCTGATAATACCAATCTGCTAACTCTTCCTCATTTGCGTGAATTGTTTGATTGCGAAGTAGGCCTTTCAGACCATACAATGGGGATTGGAGTCTCTGTTGCCAGCGTTTCGCTTGGAGCAACAGTTATTGAAAAACATTTCACTCTCAACCGTGCCGATGGTGGTGTTGACAGTGCGTTTTCCATGGAACCTGCTGAAATGGCTCAACTGGTTGTTGAGTCTGAACGAGCATGGCAAGCATTGGGTCAGGTCAGATATGGCCCAACTGAAGCAGAAATAAAATCACGCCAATATCGTCGATCCTTATATGTTGTACAGGATATAAAAGACGGAGATTGTATTACAAAAGAAAACGTTCGTGCAATTCGTCCAGGATTTGGGCTCCCATCAAAATATTTAGATATACTGATAGGCTTGAAAGTGAATACAGCAGTAAAGCGAGGGTCGCCTGTATCATGGAGTATTTTTAAGTATGATGATTAATATCTTGAAGCACTAATTTTAGGATTCTTTATTGCTGTTAATTGATCGATCTATAATTATTTATTCTATTAAGATATAATACATATGATATGGTATGGGGATAAAAAAGATGTTATTTTTTGATATAGTGAGTGTGTCATTTGCTGGAATTTGTGCTTATGATAAAGTTAAGAATGATTTTGATTCATGGGTTAAAGTGAAAAAAAATCTTAATTATGAATTAAATAAAATCGTTATTTCATACATCGCGCAAAAAGTTAATGCAGAGAAATACATTTCATGTGATAAAATGTATAGGCAGTTTAATTTGGATTTGATTGCTGAAATAATTGAAACGCATTATCATGATAGGTTGAGAATATATAGGTTTGCTTGCAAGTTTAAATATGGCGAGAGAAAAGTGTTTATAGCTATTTCGCTTATTGATATATATATTAACTGCTTTTTGAGGTTTTTACAGTCCCTCAAAAAGCTCGGATTAAGATATGATAGCCCTGTAAATAATGGCTATAAAAGGTTCATAGTTACGGTTAATTTCCCTGACCATAGCTTTTCTGTTCCAGAGTATGCTGAAAATCTATTAATCACAAAAAAACCATTTTCGTCATTAGGGGAGTTTTTGCTTGAATATAGTCATGAAAATGGTGAAGTTGCTGTTTTGAGTTTGGATGAGTATGTTCGCAAGAGCAAAAATAAAGAGGCATTAATTGAGGTAGATAGTGTTGATAAACGTATTAATATCGTTGATAGACAAATATTAAAGCAAAAAAAAAATCTATCGAATATTGTTAGTGACACTTTCTTGATTATGCCGTTAATTACTAAAAGTATATTGTTGAATCATAGTTTTTTAAGTTATATTTTTAGAATATTATATATTTGCAAATATATAGACTCTATAAGGTATGAATCGTTATTGACAAATTTGAAGAATAAGGGGTGTAAAGTTGATCATATTCTATTACCTTCATTTCATACATTAGGGGTAATAAAATATGATGATCGACATGGCGTTATAATGTATAACTATGCCGAAAACTTCTTTATCCCACCAATATCTGAGATTAGAAAAATCAATAATAGTTTTGTGGATATAGATGTTCTGTTATCAGAGATATCACTCTCGTCACTTATGATATCAAGTGACGTAATTGGGTTTACTGATGTAGCTTATTTGCTAAATTCGGCAAAAAAAATAATAAGTGAAAACTGTGGGTGTCCTTTGCCAGTAATGGAAATAAATAAAATAGAACAAAGAACTGCAGTCCTCGGTTACGAAGTTGATGTGCCAATTATTAAAATTGACGGTTATAAAGATATAGCAGTATTTGATGTCCCACCAGAAGAAAAAATAACACAATTGTCAAGAAGTCTTGTTGGGGACTTAATGGCTAGTTTTGACGGCATAGAAAAGTTTTGGTTGGATATTATATCAGTTGTATGTCAATATAACTTCAGAGTGCTTTTTAAGCCTAAATACTCATTTGAAAACTATTCTGTTGAATATAAAGAGCTGATTGATAAAATAAAAAATAAATTAAAAGAAAAATTTATCGTATTATCACCATATCATCGAATGGGGTCAATACTTATAAATGCTGATATATGTTTGTGTTTACCATATACATCTGTTCATAAAATCGCTTTAGAGTATGGTAAGACATCATATTATTATGTTCCAGAAATGTACAGAATAGGTTATGAGTCTGAATACGATATAGAAAATACAATTGTGGGTAAGATAGAGCTTAATAAGATGCTAAAATATTATATGAATAATACAAATGAAGGAGAATAATATGTCAAATGTAGGCGATTCTATTACGGCTAATAGGGCTAGTTGGTGTTTTGGTGGTGATGTACCTAAAACTTTTGAAGATCATGTATCAAAATCAGTACCTCTTTATAATGAAGGTCATGAGCTGATTTGTGATATAAGTGATTTTTTTGTTTCCAACGAATCTGTAGTTTACGAGATGGGCTGTTCAACGGGGTTGTTAACTAAAAAAATTGCTAAACATTGCAATAATAAGAAGGATGCACGATTTATAGGGGTTGATATTGAATTGGATATGATTGAATTTGCGAAAATAAAAATATTAGAAACAGACCCTTCATTAATGCAAAATGTAGAATTTATTAATGCAGATGCACTTGAGATGCAGTTGCTTCCTACCGACTTGGTTATATGCTATTACACAGTCCAGTTTATTCATCCTTCAAAAAGGCAAGAATTTATAGATAAGATTTATCGTGCTATGAATTGGGGTGGAGCCTTATTAATGTTCGAGAAGGTAAGAGGTTCAGATGCAAGGTTTCAGGATATTCTTACTACCTTGTACAACGAGTACAAATTGAAAATCGGATACACTCCAGATGATATTATTTCAAAGACATTAAGTTTAAAAGGTGTACTTGAACCATTTTCTACCCAAGGTAATGTAGATATGTTAAAGCGTTCAGGTTTTAATGACATTTATACTGTTCAAAAATATCTTTGTTTTGAAGGATTTCTTGCAATTAAATAACGGAACACATTTCAATTCCTCCTGTTTAAAATATAATCTAGCTTTATTATGTGTGCACGACTTAATATGGATATTCAAGAGCTTGCAAATCATTTTATTTTACATTCTCCAGCATTTCATGATGATTTATCAATTGAAAATCTTGACGATAAGCATCAACATATTGTCACTATGGCATATGAAAAGAAAAATGCTGTGTCAGAGTTGAATTTCCGTAATTGGGAAGGACAGACGGATCTTTTGTCGCCTGTTCAAATAAATAATGAAACGATCAGGAAAAAAGGATTTATAAAGACTATATATGCTTATTTGTACGCAAAATCATTTAATGGATTTGCAGAGTCATGTGCTCGCTCAACGTTACTTGACGATGTTGAGATACTATCTCAATTAAATGCAAAATCATTGTTAAGAGATAATTCTGTACTGGATACGCCGGGTGCTACTAAATTTTTTAAGTATGATGGAATGATTTTTAATCAAAGATGGCTTAGATATATTTACTTACTAAAAAAAATAAATGATTTAAAAGTATTGTTAAATGGTGGATTATGGGTTGATATCGGCTCTTACTATGGCGGCTTGCAGGGATTAGTAAAAAAATATAACCCTAAAGCCACTATTGTTTTGCTGGACTTTCATCATCAGCTTTGTCGCAGCTATATTTATCTATCAAATTTATATCCAGATGCCAATCATATTTTACCTGATAAAATTGATGAATATGTTGGGCTCAAAGATATCCCCGCTGGATCAATTATGTATGTGCCTGTTTCACAGTTTCAAAAAATAAAGCATGGTGTAGCTGATCTGGTCACAAATTTCTTTAGTCTCGGTGAAATGCGTAGGGAGCACTTTAACACCTACATGAACAGCGAATTACTGAAAAATTCAGGAATTATCTACCTTGTGAATAGATTTGTTAGTGCACCATATTTTGAGAAAACGTATGATACGGATATCACAATAACTGATTACCTATATGAAGGACGTCGTATGAGTTATTTTGATGTATTCCCAATTCAACATTATCAATTATCAAATAGGAAAATACTGAAAAGAAAATTCTGGCGAAATACATCGTCGCCATATTTTGAGCTAATTACAAAAAATATATAACACAGGTGTACAAACATAAATAATCTATATTTGTTAAGATTAATTCAGATATGTAAATGTCATTCCAAATTCGAAAGAATAAGTCTGCTTGTTCTTGATGTTGATGGTGTGTTGACAGATGGAGGACTCTGGTATGACAAGAACGGAGAATTTGCTAAGCGTTTTGATGTACGTGATGGATTGGGTATCCGGCTTCTTCAGCAGGCAGGTATTAAAATAGCATTTTTAAGCGGAGGAGTAGGTGGCGCCATACAGGCCAGAGCTGATCATTTGGGTGTAAAGCATTGTCTTATAGGAGTTAGAAACAAAGCTGAAGTTTTACAGGCACTGCTCAAAAAGCTCGACGTATCAAGTGCCCATACCGGGTTTGTTGGCGATGATTTGAATGATCTTACGGTACGTTCTCATGTTGGCCTTCTTGTTGCGCCTGCAGATGCAGTCAGACCTTTTCGCAAGCAGGCTGATTTGGTTCTTCATTCTTCCGGCGGCTGTGGAGCGGTACGTGAACTGGCTGACCTGATATTGAAGCAACGAGGTATCAGGGAAGAGCTTTCACGATTTGGCTGGAAGGACCGCAACGATTAAATGACTCCGTATTGCAGAAGTTGGATATTTCTTAAAAGAACAAAAATGCGCCTATCTTCTTTTGTGAAGCTTATATTCAGGAATCACCCTTATCTTATTAATTTTCAATATCTATGAAGAAACATGTATTAGAGGTTGGATATGGATCGGTTTCCAAAGTAACTATTGGTGATCGCCTGCCCCTTGTTTTTATTGGTGGGCCTTGTGCTATCGAAAGCAGGGAACATGCTTTCAAGATGGCGGATGTCATCAGTGATATCTGTTGCCGTGTAGAAATCCCTTGGATTTATAAATCATGCTACGATAAGGACTGCCGTTCATCTCCGGACAGCTTTCATGGTGTTGGTGTTGATGGTGGTCTGCGTATTTTGTCTGATATCCGTGATTCCTTCGGTATTCCGGTGGTTTCAGATTTTTCTGATCCTTCATGGGGGCCTGCGACTGGTGAAGTTTGTGATATGGTTCAGGTTCCGGCTTATCTTTGCCGACAGACCACAATGCTTCGTGCAGCAGCCGAGACCAAACGTCCTGTTCATCTGAAAAAAGGGCAGTTTATGAGCCCATGGAATATGAAAAACTCTGTTCGAAAGATAGAAGCAGCAGGTAATCAACAGATTCTTTTGTCAGACAGGGGCAGTTTTTTTGGTTATAACATGCTGGTTAATGACATGACCTGTTTTCCCATCATGGCGAGAACCGGCTATCCGGTCTGTTTTGATGCTACACACTCTATCCAGCTTCCAACTTCTATGGGTAACATTTCTGGCGGACAGAGAGAGTTTATTCCCTGTCTCGTACGTGCCGCTGTTGCCTGCGGAATTCATGCCCTGTTCATGGAGGTACATGATGACCCGCCCAAAGCACTGTCGGATGCCAACACAGTTCTTGATATCAAATACCTTGAAAACATTTTAAGACAAGCAAAAGCGGTTCATGAAATGCGCCTTGAGCTGCTTGAAAAATACGGAGAAGATAATGTCCATCAAGAATAGTTCTACCATAAAAGTCAGCGATGTTATGCTGCCAATGGATCGAATTCCATTGATTCACGAGCATGTTATCCTCAAGGAGGCTCTTGAGGAGATGGGGCGCTCTCGTTTGGGGATTGTTTGTATCGTTGATGCCACACAAAAGCTTCAGGGGATTTTGACAGATGGTGATATCCGCCGGAAATTGCTAAAGGTACAGAAACCTTTTTCAGCTTTTTTTGTTGATGATGCTCTTGACCATGCAATCAGGGAGCCATTAACCATTGGGCCTGATGATACTTTGGTTTATGCTGTGGAACTTATGGAGCAACGGCAGGTATGGGATTTACCTGTTGTAAGCCCGGATGGCATCCTTGTAGGACTGTTGCATTTGCATCGGGCTGTGCAGGCTTTGCTTGGGGGGAGGCGCGATTGATGTATTCAGGCTCGGCGGCATTAGATTATTTAGCGATTGAGGTAGGTAAATCTGATCCTGGTGAGAGTTCTCATTGGCAAAAATATCATTCCTCTTTTCGTTTTAAAGGTGATGGATTTGAAGGAATTCAGGGCTTTGGTGGACATCGCAAACCAAGTCACGGGTTGGTTTTAACCGCTGAACGTAAGTTGCAATCGAAATTCAGGCGAATGGGAGGGGAGAATTTCTCGACTATTGACACTCTTGCATGCGAAATAACAAGAACTCAAAATAGAGCTTATGATCTTGATGTGCTTCGTCAGGCACTTTCTGTTTCATTTCTTGCCAGACAAGCCCCCTTTTTTCGCTTTCCAACATCTTTAGCTTGTGTTATCGGTGATGGTTTTGCCTCTATGACGGCATTATTACTTGCGAGTAATTCGGCAAGTCGGGTGGTACTTGTTAATTTATCCAAGACGTTATTGGTTGATCTGTGGTATCTCAAACTATGGATGGGAGCTGAGAACTTCGAGAAATCAGTCGATTTGGTTACAGGTGAAGATGCTTTGTTAGGTTTGCTTGAAAAGCCATCAGATGTTTCTGCTCGTGAGGGGAAAGTTATTGCTATACAGGCAAAAGATCATATGTTATTACGTTATTTGCCGCTGACAATGGCTGTGAATATAGCTTCTATGCAGGAAATGGCCCCCCCTGTAATTGCGGAATATTTTAATGATCTTCGCAATACACAAGGGAATCAACCGTTGGTCTTTTATTGTTGCAATAGAGTGGAAAAGTTTTTGCCTGATGGTACTATAACTCGATTTACATCTTATCCCTGGAGCACGAATGATAATGTCTTGGTTGATGAATTATGTCCCTGGCATCAATACTATTATTCTTTTTTTCCACCATTTTTCCGTCCGTATGATGGTCCGATTAGACATCGGTTAGTTGTTCTGGACAAAAACTCATAAAGGAGCGTCACTTTGAACGATATATTTAATCAGCGAAAGGCTTTAAAGGCTAAGTTTCGGAATCGCGAAAGATTATTTGCTGCCTGGGTATCCTATTCACATCCCTCCATTACCGAAACATTTGCTCGTGCTGGTATTGACGTCATGTTCATTGATATGGAGCACTCTACCATTTCACTGGAACAGGCACAGCGAATTATAGCCGCGAGTCAAAGTGAAGGTGTTCCATGCGTTCCGAGGCCGGTCTCCCACGCTAATGAATATCTGAAGCCTCTCCTTGATTCCGGTTCGGATGGTCTTTTGATTCAGATGGTTGAGATCCCTGAGCAGGTAGAAGCCTTGATTAAAGATATCAAGTACCCTCCAGTCGGGCGTCGCACTTATGGATTAAATCGTGCCCAGGCATACGGATTTGATTTTGATGCATATATCGAAAGCTGGAACGATACGTCTCTATTTCTTATTCAGGTGGAATCCATCAAAGCTGTTGAAAATATTGATGCATTGCTTGCCTATGATGAAATAGACGGAGTTATGATTGGGCCTATGGATATGTCCGGTTCTCTTGGCGTACCCGGTCAGACAACTCACCCACTTGTAATCGAGGCTTCCCGAAAGGTGATTGAAGCCTGTGAAAAGAGGGGTAAAAGTTGTGGGACACAGGTAGCCGATTCAACCCCTGAAAATGTTCAGGCTTTATTTGATTTGGGTTACAATTATGCAATTCTCGGTTCGGATCTTTTTGTGCTCTGGAAATGGGCTGCCCAGATGCAGGAAATGATAAAGACGATGCGCTAACAGTACTTTTATAACAATGAATACATATTTGAACAAACTTTTCAGCCTCGAAGGCAAGGTTGCAGTTGTTACAGGCGCCGGAGGTCATTTATGCAGTGAAATGGTGAGAGGATTTGCCAGGGCAGGGTGTTCGGTTGCCGTGCTTGACTTGCGGCTTGAAAAGGCAGTGGCAGTCAAAGATGAGCTCAACGCGGAAGGCTTCAATAATGTGATGGCCCTTGCCGTTGACGTTGCCAAAAAAGAGGATCATATCACGGCACTTGATGCAATTCTTGATCGATTTTGCCAGGTAGACATTCTTGTGAACGGTGCGGGAATTAATGGTCCCACACCGTTTTTTGATCTTACGCTTGACGAGTGGTATTCCATTCTTGACTCTCAACTTACCGGTACATTTCTTGGGTGTCAGGTATTTGGTCGTTATATGGTTGACCGGGGCAAAGGTACGATAATCAATATTTCATCGGCTTCTGCGGGCCCGCCTCTTTCAAAGGCATTTACCTATTCAATTGCAAAGGCCGGGATTTTAAATCTTACACAGAATCTTGGTCGCGAATGGGGCACAAAGGGTGTTCGTGTCAACGCTCTTCGCCCGGGATTTCTGCCCACGGAGTGGAATCGGAAAAATTTCATAACACCTGAGCGAGAGGCGGCTATTCTGGGTCATACCCCTATGGCTCGTTTTGGCGAACCCTCCGAGTTACTTGGAGCTGTTTTGTGGCTGGCTTCTGATGCAGCCAGTTTCGTGACAGGAGCGGAGATTGCTGTTGATGGTGGATTTTCATGCATGACTATTTAGGTTAAGCGCTATAGAATCATGTGAAATTTGAATGCAGAGTGATGAGCAAAAAAACAGTAGTGATTACCGGGGGTAATCGGGGTATTGGTCTCAGTATTACGGAAGCTTTTGTTGATGCAGGTTTTTCGGTTTTTGTTGGTGCCCGCAATGAAGCAGGACTCGTGACACGGTTTGGTGATTCCGTGAGGTATCTAAAGACTGATGTACGAAATGCAGCCGATCATCAGAATCTTGTCAGCCTTGCGGTTGAAGTGACAGGTCGGCTTGATGTGTTCATCAATAATGCCGGCTATTCAGAATGGCGGCCAATTGCTGCAATCGATGAAGAGTTTCTGGACGATATTATAGCCACTAATCTCAAGGGTGCTTTTTGGGGCTGCAAGGCAGCAGTCCAGGCTATGGGTGAGGGTTCCAGTATTATTAATATTTCAAGTATTGCAAGCAAGCGGGGCAGTGCGAACAATTCAGCCTATGTTGCCACAAAGTTTGCGATGAACGGTCTTACACAGTCACTTGCCAAGGAAGTTGGTCCACGCGGTATCCGTGTTAACGGAGTCTGTCCTGTGCTCATTCCAACAGATGGCCTGCTTGAGGCACTGAAAAGTCCGTATGGCCCAGCTGCCAATGGAGACGGGGCGGGTTTTATTGCAAAATTTGCGCAGGATAATGCTGCATTGAAGCGTCTCCCGACAGGCGCAGAGGTCGCGGCTATGTGTCTTTTTCTTGCATCGGATGCAGCTTCGGCTATAACAGCCCAAAATATTAATGTTGATTGTGGCGTTTTCCCACAGTAGAAGAGGAGAGTACATTGAAAATTGTTGCAGTCATTCCTGCCCATATGGCATCGGTCAGGTTTCCCGGAAAAATTTTGTTTCCTTTTCATGGTCTTCCCATGATTGAGCATGTTCGTCGCCGCGCATTGCTTTCTCAGGCTGTTTCTGATGTTGTCGTTGCCACCTGTGACAATGATATTGCCTCTGTGGTTCGCGGATACGGGGGAAAGGTTGTGATGACAGCTAACACGCACAGGAACGGCACAACGCGTGTAGCCGAAGCTGTCAAGGATATAGATTGTACTCATGTTATGCTGCTGCAAGGGGATGAGCCGTTGTTGCTCCCAAGGCATATAGACTCTTTTGCGAAAGCGATTGCATCAGATAATTTGGCAGATGCATGGAATGCGACCGGTCCAATCGAGTCAGCCGAAGAGCTTGACCGTCACTCTTTTGTAAAGTGTGCCATCGGAATAACGGATCGGATATTGTATTGTTTCAGGCGTTCACCCTGTTACAGTGATGTTGAGATGCAGCAGCGTTTTGTTCGGAAGATACTGGGGATCATTGCGTATCGCAAGGATTTTTTGCTTCATCTAACAACCCTGCCCGCCTCTCCTATTGAGCAGGCTGAGTTTATAGAGCAGATGCGCATTGCTGAAAACGGATATATACTTCGCTCTGTACCCGTAAGCCCGAGTCTCCCATCGGTGAATGAGCCGGCCGAAGCTGATCTGGTTTTGAAATACATTCAGGGTGATGATGAACAGCGAGCTTTATTTGAGAGGATTGCATCCCAGCCGCCCTATGCTGATCGTACATGACGGGTAATCCTTCCTGTTTGAACGAAGAACAGTATGGATTGCTGTGTGAAGCTTGTGATAAAATATTACTTGACTCAACAGCGACCCCCGACACAATTGCAATTTCATGGCTTCATGTTGTCCGGGAACACCCTGTATTTTTACTTTCTTATCGTGATATATTTTGGCGGTCTTCTGGTTTAAGACATATCATAAAACGAAGTCGTTACTGGGTAACAAAACAGAGCAACTGGATAAGGCAAATTATAAGAATGCTTCGTTCAGGTGGTCAAGAGTGGTTAGGTGGTCAAACACTTCCGTCTCGGGCTGATATTATATTTATTTCACATCTTATCGATTCTACACATGCAGGTAAAGATGACGATTTTTATTACGGTGCCCTGCCAAATGAAATGGTTCAAAACAATCTGACCGTAGCCATTGCGCTTATAAATCATACAACTTACCCTTCTTCGTACTATAACGATAAATGGAAAGGATGTGTAGTTCCTCGTGTGATATTTACAAATTCACTTGGACTAAAAGACGAAAGGTATTTTAAAAGACGCTTGGAAATCGAATCAAGACGTCTCAGAGCAATTGCCAGTAAGGCCCGATTAAGGTTTGATCGGATTGTTTTGAACAGGGCGGCCATCGAAGCAACGAGTGAAAGCTCCCAAAGAAATCTCCGGATAGCTTCTCAAATTAATACATTAGTAGGGCAATTAAATCCAAAAGCTATAATTATTACCTATGAAGGTCATGCATGGGAGCGAATGGCTTTTGCCGCTACACGTCTTGCAGTTCCGGGTATTAAATGCATTGGATACCAACACGCAGCATTATTTCGTCTACAGCATGCAATTCGACGCAATCTTGCCCCTGAATATAATCCGGATCATATCATGACGTCGGGCCCAGCGGGAAAAGCTGAACTGGAACTTCTTTCAGAAGCCGGGAATATTTCAGTTTCAGTTCTCGGATCCAACAGGGGTCGTGACAGTAAGGTGATGCTGGATGGGGAGATGATCAACACTGACAAGATGTTCCCGACTATGGAGAGTGCTTGTCTGGTTCTTCCGGAGGGAATAGAAAGTGAATGTCATCTGTTGTTTGAATTTTCAATTGACTGTGCTCTGTCAGCTCCGGATTTCCTGTTTATATGGAGGCTGCATCCAATTGTGTCATTCGAATCGTTAATATCACAAAATAGCAGGCTTCAAAAGCTTCCTGATAATATCTTGATATCACGTGATCCGTTTGAAATGGATATTGTACGTTGTGGATTTGCCCTTTATCGCGGTACCACAGCAATTGTTCAGGCGGTTTTCGGTGGCTTGCGCCCAATTTATCTGCAAAAGAGTGATGAGATGACAATTGACCCGCTCTATAGAATGAACAGGGTGCGTGCTAACGTGAGTACGAGCAGAGAATGTTTGGATATCATAAAGAATGATAACAAGCAACTGCTCACTCATGAAGATAAAATTTCAGCTATTCAGTGTTGTGCTGATCTTTTTGTTCCCTTTGAAGCCGGAGCGCTTCGGAAGTTGGTTTCGGGTTGATGTCGTATTTAAGTATTTCTGTTCATTAAAAAATATTATGAATTATAGTACTAAGGATTTAGCAATAATTATTCCTACAAAAGACAGGCCTGAACAGGTTAAAAGACATCTGCAGAGTCTTGTTGATCAATCATGCGAATTGGGGCGAGTCATTATAGTAGCATCGGGTATGGATATTGAAGAGATTGTAGATGGTTTTGCCGGTCAACTGCCTGTTGAATATTATAAAAGCGAGCCAGGTCAAATCAAGCAGAGGAACTATGGAATATCATTGCTTGACGATAGGACAAAGCTTGTCGCGACTATGGATGATGATATTGTTTATGATAAAAATTCAATAAGTAACATGATTGAATTATGGAATAAATTACCAGAATCAACAGGAGGTGTTGGGTTTAATATTATTACTGAATCTTATGGTAAATTATCCTCAAATCGAACACTATTGTATGGAAGAAAAATTAATGAGAAAGGTAAGGTTTTGCGATCTGGAGTTGCAACATCATTGTCTGATGTTCAGGTTGATACAAAAACTGAATGGTTGAACGGCGGGGCTACTGTGTGGTTACAGAAGGTACTGCTTAATAAAGTAAATAAAGAAATTAAATCGAAATGGGCTGTTTATGAAGATGTAATATTTAGCTATCCAATAGGGCGTAAAATGGATTTATTTATATCTTCAAGTTCTAAAGTATATATAGAATGCATCTCAATTGAAGCCGGCACAATGAGAAATGCTTATATTGTCAGCTTATCTATCGTATTATGGAGATATTATTTCGTCTTGCAGAATAATGAGTTGTCGAGGCTGCACTATTTTGTATCAGTATTGTACAATATATTATTAGGTTTTTCAATAGGAGTGATATTGTTAAAGAGATATCATGTTTATAGGGCAGTAGGTATGTTGATAGGTATACTGAAAATAGTTAGTATGCGTAATCATAAAGAAGAGATAATTAATTTGCTTGAAAATATTTAGAATAATTTGCGCATTTGCCGTAACTTCATTACTTTGTTAAATATTGCGTTATATCATACGAGTCTTAATATGCAAAGATATAATGCGAAAATAAAATGTAATAAATATTAATAAATAAAAAGTTTTCTTTATGAGCAAGATTCTTATTACCGGAGGTTCAGGTTTTCTCGGGAGAAAATTGGCAATAAAACTAAAAGAGAATAATGAGGTTTTATTAGGTTCACGAAACAATGGACTTAACAGATTGGCTGAAAATATTACAGGGTGTCGTTCAGTGCCTCTTGATATTACAAATATTGAATCTGTTCGTGATGTCATTAATTCATTTAAGCCTGATGTTATAATTCATGCGGCTGCGACAAAATATGTCGATATTTCAGAAAAACAGCCGCTCGAATGTGTTGATATAAATGTACTCGGTTCTGAAAATGTTGCAAGAGTTGCTATCGATCATAAAGTGGCATTGGTTATTGGTGTGTCTACTGATAAAACCGCACCGCCTGTTGGAAATATATATGGATTATCAAAGGCAATAATGGAGAGGATGTACTGTGCTCTTGACAGAGCTTCTTCTACAAGATTTTCATGTGTAAGATTTGGCAATATTGCATGGTCTACCGGTTCAGTATTCCCGATATGGAAAAAGATGACTGAACAAAGTAAATGTATTCAATCAACCGGTCCGCAC
>Ga0172367_10006559_pt1 | contig 13625 bp, 14 predicted proteins | sample Lak10m_FD_114542 | JGI IMG/M metagenome (GOLD analysis project Ga0172367, IMG submission 114542) | Freshwater microbial communities from Kabuno Bay, South-Kivu, Congo - kab_022012_10m | ecosystem: Environmental > Aquatic > Freshwater > Lake | place: Democratic Republic of the Congo: South-Kivu...
AATAAAATTATTTTTTTGTAAAAATAAATCAATATCTTTTTTCAAAGAATGATTTTCATAATATCCAACAAGACCAGCTTCGGTGCAAATTGCTTTTACATTTTTTAAAATTTCTGTGGCTCCCTTTAGCACATTTAATTCCGCCCCTTGAACATCCATCCAGATTAAATCTGGTTTTGAGTTGTTTAAAATTGTCCAACTATCTAAAGTATCTGTGCAAACTTCTATTTCTTTTTGAACCCAATTATCTTTTAGTAAAGAACCATCCATACCATCTTTTAACTTTGAAAGAGAAGCGATTCCTTCATTTGTAGAATGAGTTTTATCTTTATCAAGAGGATAAAATTTTGCTTTACCACTAAAATCAGTAAGTGCTGTTTCGTGAATAGAAATTCTATTTTGAAAATGAAAAGGTAATGTTTTTAATAAATCTCTGCAATATTGAGCAGTATCTGGATTTGGCTCAAAGGCATTGATTAGAGAAAAATCAAAAATTTGAGCCATTTCGATTGTTTGCTTCAAATGCCAAGAACCAATATCTAAAATTTCATATATTTCATTAAAGTTCAAATATTTTAATAAATATTGGATTCTCTTAGAAGCGATATTCTCCGAGTTTTGAGTTAAATAATTTATTCTTTCAAGAAACTTTTGATTCATTGTTTTCTACGATATATTTATCGCCCTTTAGACTTGTTGTTTTAACACATACTATATGACAATCCTCATAAAATACTGGGTCGGCTACTTCGTTAGGTTCAATTACAAAAATATCGCCTGATTTTAATTCAGTATCAATAATTTTCATTCTTCCAGAAATTAAAAAATTTATTTCTGTAGCTACTTTATGATAGTGGTGATCCCAAATTTCACCTTTCGGATGTATTTTATAAGATACTTCAAAATTTTCTGTTTTATAAGCACTCGGTTCAAAGTTTCCTACAAACCAACCACCTTTCATATCTTTATAATTATAAATTTTCATTTTATAGTCCGTGTTTGTTCCACTCAACATTATTAAAACCTTCGTTTGTAACAATGTTTATTGCAGAAGCTCTATCAATATTTTCAAACATTTTATCGTTTATTAAAATTCTATTACCAGAGGCTACTCCCATAAGCAATTGGTCGTATGGAATCCCAAGCTCTCTTAAATGTTGTTCTGTTATAAATCTCGCGCTTTCCTTTCTTGCGGTTACTAAAATTATTCTAAACCCCTTTGAATCCCATTCATCAAATTTCTCTCTAACACCCGGTAATAACTCAGGTTTTATATATGTTACGTCTGAAAAAGAATGGAGATGTTTTATTATCGTTCCGTCAAGATCACAAAAAATAGTTGATGGCTTAAAGGAATTAAACTCATTTTTAATTCCTTTAAATTTTTTTACATCCTCTGGTGTTCCAAGGGAGAAAAATTCACTCTTCTTTATGGGATAATGTTTAATTGTTTTTTTTGCTTTAATTAAATAATTATAAGTTTTTGCTACATAGAATTCATTATTTGTTCTATCGTTATTTTTAATCATTTCTTGTGCAGAACTAATAAAATCTTTACCTTTAGACCAATAGTGAATTCCGCAAAGAGCATTGTTAGATATGGCAAATTTTTCCTCTAGTCTAATAGCCTTTCCAAAATCATCTACTTGAATAAAACTATATGGACTTTTTTCATTTAGTAAGATCCCATCATATGGATATGTGACAACGACACCATCAGCATTAGAATTTCTACAAAATTGTAAAAAGTCATGAGCATTCCAATCTGTTCTTTGATCACAATTAGTGGTGATTAATTCTTCTTCATTATCTATCAAATCTTTCGCCAGTAATATTGAGCTTACAGAACCGTCTGTTAAATAATCTATCTCTATTATGTGGCAATCTGGCTTTAAAGATTTTAATAAAAATTTTAATTCTTCTGAAAATTCAGAGGTTCTTACAATAAAAATATACCTACCTTCTATATCTAAACTTTCGACAGCATGTTGAACTATTGCTTTTTCTCTTACTTGTATCAATGGTTTGGGCAATCTAAATCCATTATCAAGAAATCTTTTTCCAACGCCAACCATTGGTATTACAATATTAATTTTTTTATTCATAAATCTTCCATTGTTAGTATACTGTCTGGATCAGTAGTTTCTATATTTATAATATCTTTTTCTGTTCTTGTTAATGGATTTTGATAATCATTTGCTCCATTATTTTTAACAATAAATTTTTCAAATGTCCTTAGATTGACTATTTGAGAGTTATCTCTTGTTATCTGTTTAGAATTATTTAAATCTATTAAGACATTTTTTGCTCTTAAAAATGAAATAAATATTCTCACTTCTGCTGGGAGCGTTTGTTCAAAAATGAATCTTTGCATCAATATTTCAAAACATTTTAATAAAATTTCTGTTTTGCATCCAAACAAATGATCACTCGGATGAAATTTATAACATTCATCTTTTCTAAAAATAAAATTAATTGTGGTATATTTTTCTGGACAACTTATCATAGATGAGATAAAATTAGAAAAATTTTCATAGTATTCATCACTTCTAATTTTAATTGCATATTCTGTATCTACTATTTTTAATCCATTTAAAGAAGAATATCCTTGTAAAAAAGCATTTTGTCTATTATACAATTCAAAATTCTGGAATGGTGGGGGGAATCTATTTTTAACTATCCGTACGTCTGGTTTCGTTTCACATAAATCTTCAATTATTTCTAAAAGTTTTGGGTCATCATTTTCATAACAAGAAAAAACTACTTTCCCATACTTAAGATAATTTTCAACATTTAAAATTGAATTTATATGAGCTTTTCCCTGAATAACAAACGTAATTTGTTTCATGAAAAAATTTCCTCAAATAACAAAATAGTTACTTCTTCCTGATCCTTTACTCTTATAACTTGCGCGCCAGAAGTAACAGCCGCCTCAAAGCCTTTTTCAGAATCTTCAATTATTATACATTCTTCTGGTTTTATTTTGAGCTTATCCATACAAAGAAGATAACCTTCTGGTTTTGGTTTTGGTTCTTTAACATCTTGATTTGTTATTATCAATTCAAAAAAATTAAAGATTCCAGTTACGTTAAGCATCAATAATGCTGTTTCTTTTATGCTGTTTGTATAACAAGCAATTTTAATATTTTTTGATTTAAGAAAGTTTAAGAGTTCAATCTTTTCTTTTCTAATAAAACCATTTTCTTTAATTGCTTGAATTGTAAATTCTTGTTTTTTATCAAATATAACTTTAATATCTTCTCTTTTTACTAAATTATTAGCACATAAAATTTCTAATTTTTTTAATGTTGGAATACCATTAAAAATAGTTTCATGATCTTCTAAAGAAATTTCATAATCGCTTACTTCTTTGAGAGCCATATTTAAGGCTACTCTGTGCCATTCGCAAGCATCAACTAATACACCGTCTAAATCAAAAATTACTGCTTTATACACTAATCACCTGCTAATATTCTATGACTATCTTCATCAAAATGTTGAGTAGAGAACTCAAAAAGTTCACTGTCTTCCAAAGCAAACATTCTATGTTTTAAACCAGTATATACATAAAAATTATCTCCCGGTTTTAAAATCAATTTTTCTGATTTGGATATATCGTCATCTTCTCCATAAAAAATTTCCATTAAACCTGACTGTAAATAGAAAACCTCGTCTTTCAATTTGTGAAAATGCCAAGAGCACTGTTTTCCCTTTTTAAAAAATAAAAGTTTTCCACAATACTGCTCTTTATTCACAATCCATTTTTCATATCCCCATCCTTTAGGAACATGTTTCATTGGTAAAAAATGTTTCATTCTTTATTTCCTCATTGTTTATATCACCGTGCTTTAGAACATATGTACCAAATTTACTGACCGATAAACTTGCTAATCTATTTGCATACTGTATCGATAACTCAAGATTTTTACATTTTAAAAAAGAAAAAACTAGTGAAGATAAGAAAATATCGCCAGCCCCGCAAACATCGTAAACTTCTACTTTATTTGTCGGATAAATTTTATTTTCATATAACGCCCCTTCAGAACCTAGTGTTACAATAATTTTACTTGTATTATTAGTTTTTTGTACTTCTTCATATTCTTTTTTATTCAATTTTATAATTGAATTATAAAAACAAGAAAGATCTTGCTTTTTTGTATCAACAAATATTGGTATATTTTTATACTTTGTTGTAATCCAACTACAAAAATTATGCTCTAAAAATCCTTTATCGTAATCGCTGATGACAATTGCGTCATAGTCATTTTCTGGAATTTCTGTGGATTTTACGGGGCTAAGAGCAACGTTTTCTCCTTCATCAACTCTAAGCAAATGATGTTTGGTTTTTTCATCAATGTATCTATGTTTTTTAATATTTTCTTTATTTGTAATAAAATAAACTTCAAAATTAAAAGATTTTAAATTATCTCGCACATTAGAAGCCATTCCATTTTTTACTTCTACCTTATTTTCTTTCAAAATTAACACAGGTGCCTCTGGACTAATTCTGTTACATGAGCCAAAGTGATAAACATCTTCACAGCTATCACCTATTAATAATATTTTCAATTGCTTTTGTTGTTGAATATCCATGTATTTTTTCAAAAATTATTACTTCTGCGAGATCTTTTCCAATCACCGACTCTTTTGAATAATCGCTTCCTTTCACTATTATATCTGGTTTTATTTTTTTTATTAAGTTATATGGATTATCTTCTTCAAAAATTAAAACCTCATCAACATATTTTATTGATTCTAGTAAAAATAATCTATCTTGTTCATTGTTTATTGGTCTTTCATTTCCTTTTATATTTTTAATACTTTTATCACTATTGATGCCTACAATAACATAATCTCCAATTTCCTTACAAAATTTTAATAGCTCAATATGACCACGATGAACTATATCAAAACATCCATTTGTAAAAACAACTTTATTCTTCATATATAATTTTCCAATTGTTTTTATATAAAGGTCCACCATCTTTTCTAACATATCTATGAATAAATTTATTTTTACTTCCTAGTTCTGGGATGTGTTCTATTAGGATGGCGAATGAGCTATCCATACAGTGTATTTCTTCTGCTTCTAATAGAATCTTTTTATAGTCGAAGATCGTAGATTTATCCGATGCTCCTAAATGATGATTCGGTCTAAAAATATTTTTTCCTGTTAAATATTTGCTGCTAATATTAAAATTTCTACTTTTATCATCATGTACAAAAATAAATTTATCATACAAGTTTTGTTGGATTAATTTTTCTGCTTGTTCTACATAAGAAAAAAGTTTCCAACGATTTTCATAATCTATATTTGCAGTTCTGTAAAACCATTGACAAAATTCTTCATTTTGTTTTTTTGGCTCATTACCAAATATACCATTATTTATTATATTTGCAATAGATTCGTAATTTTTTGAAAGATTTATCATATCTAAATCATTCTCTACTGGCAATATTTTTAGAAATGGAAAATCTTCTTCATACAATTTATTCACTGTTTCAACATTATGTTTTTTAACAGGTAGATATACATTGTTATATTGGTTTAAAAGAGATTTTATAAGACCGCATAAAATCAATTCATCGCCAAGTCCAAGATGGTGAACAAAAAAACAATTTTTCATATATAACCTAAATGTTCTGGAAAACAAACATTATTATTTTCATCGACCGGCATACCAACGTATTCTTTATTAGTCCTCGCTAAAGGAAATGGTTTTTTTTCAAAAAATTCATCATTAACGTGACAATTATCTTTTATTAATGGATAAACATATTTTGATAAGAAGTTTTGATCACTATGATATGTATCTATCAGATTTTCTTTGTTAATAATATAAGATATATCACTAATTAAATTTCCCTTTGAACCGAACATACCAGCCAAAATTGGAAATCCTCCATGAAAGGGATGATCACGCATAATGTGAAAAATTTTATCGCTTTTTTCCCATTCTCTCACAGCCGCTTCTTCTCTTGAAGATGTTCTAGAATCACAATCTCTAGATAAAAAACGCTCAACATCTTCGGAGAATGGCAAAAATCTATTTAAAGAAAATCGCCAGTCTCCAATAATGTTTTTTTGAACAATTTCAACATTTTTTATGTCTTCAAGAGTGAAAAGAATATTTTTAGGAACAGTTAAATCAACATAAAATCTTGAAATATAATCGGGATAGAATTTTAAGTTATTTTCTGCATTTTTTATTGCACCTATGTTATATTTTTCTTTGTTTCCCCAAAGTGCATAAGTAATCAGTTTCATTTAATTTTTTCTTGATATTTTTTAAGATAATTTAAATAAATTTCTTTTTCGTGTTGACGTTTCCATGAGTCGTGTTCTGGATTTGTACTCATACCTACTGGATTGAAATAATATAGACCAAGAGGTTTACCAAACTTTAGATACTTTGAACCGTTAAACGCACATCTTAACCAAAAATCCCAGTCTCCAGCAGATTTATATTTTTGATCAAACCAACCATTCTTCTCATGAATAGATTTTCTCCACATTGGCATACAATGAGGCGGATTACCTCGTAACATACCTTCTAGGCTAAATTCCTCTGCTGGATACGTCTTTCCTTGAGAAGAATTATTTTCAAATGTTTCATGTGGATTCTGTGTCAATAGATTTTCAGTATATACACAATCAATATCAGGATTCATTACAAGTAATTTTGCAAGCTTTTCTGCAAAATCAGGAGCGTGTCTATCGTCCAAGTTTGCGTTAGAAACAAACTCTCCTGTGCTTTCTTTTATTGCAATGTTCCAAGCTTCATAAATGCCGGGATCGCTATCTAACTTAATATATTTAATATTATCTGGGTATTGCTTCCTATATTTTTGAATTATCTCGTCCTCATTTTGAGGCGAATTACAATTTACGAGAATAAGCTCGCACTTTTCTTTGAAAACTGTTTGCCGTGTAATATCTTGTAAAAATCCTTCCATAAACTCTTCGCCCTTAAATACAGATGTTATAAAAGAGACTTTTGGAAGTTTTGATGTTTTAACGGAATTAAAATCAATTCGTTTTATCTCACCTCCATTTATAATTTCTGCAAGTTTATGTTCTTGGTTTTCTCTACTTAAGAGGTTTTCTTTTAATCTTTTTGCTTGACCTTTGAATCTGCTATGATCCTTATATACTTCCATCATTTTTGTACAAACACTGTACTCTTTCGGAAATGCCCACATTGAATCTTTTTCAAGCAAACCTTCCCAAACAGCTTCTGGCTGGATTGTATTCAAATCAAAATCAACTTTTGCAAAATGAGCCTTCTTTTTGCCATTTTCTTCTACAAAGAGGAAATCTGTTTGACCACCCCATTCGTGCGAAATCACGGGAAGACCAGAATAAGCAGCCTCATAAATTGGCAATCCGAAGCCTTCTCCATGCGAAATTGCAAGCAAACATTTAACTTTAGGATGAACGTAAAGAGCATGAATTTCTTGTTCTGTCATCGCCCCATGTAAAAGGTAAAGTTTGCAGACCGCATCAGGATATTTTTGTGCAAAACTTTTTACTAAATCTGTACAAAAAATACGATCTCTAATACAGGCATTTGCTCTGCTAATTTTTAAGATAAGACCTACTTTCTTGTCTTTGAATGTCTTATAGAAATAATCAACTGTTTTTTCTAGATTTTTTCTTGGACCAGCTTGCGCTACACAAAGAAAATTGAAATCATAATCAAGATTTAGTTGAAGTTCTGGCAATATTTCAAATTGTTTAACTGGATATCCTACTACTTCAATGGGTTTTTCAAGTCTAAGACTAACCTCTCTACCAAATTGGTCTTGTGCTTTATAGGTCGTGTTCTTAAACATCGTAGCACTAAATTCAGATGGAACTATAATTTTGTCTACGATCTCATTTGATTTAATGAGCCATTGAGCAGACACTTTAGAAGTCTCAATACCAGCAGTTACGCCAATATTTATAGGAGCTATGCGCTCCCATTCATTCGGAATACCAACTTGAACTGCGATATCAAACATTCCTCTTTGCTGAAAGAAGAGTTGTGTTTTGTTAATTAATTCATCTATTTCTCTTCTCTCTTGATTGTCTTCCCACATCCACGAAGTTTGACCCCAAGGAAGAGGCTGAATATAAATATCAAAAACATCTGATTGTGTTTTTAACGCTCTGTAAACCATACGAGCATGTTCGCCATAGCCTGATGCTGTGAGGATTGGACCTTTAATAAGAACTTTCTTTTTCATTATTTAACCTCTTGTAGTGACCAACGTTCGTGACCACTTCTTGTTTCCCATGAACCACAATTTTTAATTGTTTCATCCATGACTTCAACCCATTTTTTATTAAAGGAATCAAAACCATAATTCTTTAATACGTACTCTCTTCCTTTCGCTCCCATTTCTTTTCTTTTTTCTGCGGAAGTATTGTACATCTTTTCTAGGGCATTTACAAAGTCCTTTTCAGAAACTCTATCTTCATAGATATATGGAACTTGTTGAGAACCAATAATTGCTTTGGATGATGGTTCGATACCTATACCAAACCATTTTTTACCATCAGTTACTTGTTCTTGTAGACCGCCAGTCATATTAACAATAATTGGTGTTCCGCAAGCTAAAGATTCTAATGTCGCAATTCCGAACCCTTCTGCATCAGAAATATTAATTGTGCAATCGACCATATTATAAAGTGCAGCAAGTTGATTGAAATCTAATTTATTATTTGAAAAAAGAACTTGACCATTTGTAAGACCAAGATCTTTGGCGATTGCTTCTAAATCTTGACCATTTTCGTCTTTTGGATTGGTATGCATTAGGAGCATGGCTTTGTCATGACCAACCTTATCTAAAAAGTTTTTAAACCAAGATACAATAGAACCACTCATTTTGCGTCTAGCGTTTCTGTTGTTCCAAAAGAAGATAAATTTGTCTTTGTTTTGACCAAAACTTTGTTCTCTATTTTTCTTTGTCGCTGCTTCATCTAATATTTTAAACACATTCTCATCAACGGCGTGTGGTAAATATGTAGATTTAATCTCTGGCGTTACAGTTTTTACAATATCATCTGTTACTTTGGAGATAGTAACGATTCTATCGTTTGACAAATAAAATGGTCTATTAAAGTTGGGATAAGGATAATTATCCCATACGTGGTAATAAATCATTGGGCATAATGGTCGAATTTCGTCTTCCATTTGCCACAGCCATTCCCAAAATCGAGGATCTGTCATAAACCAAACGGCATCTGGTCGATATGCTCTTACAACAGAACGAATCAGATCTGGTGTTCCGTACCCATCTACTGGGTGAATAACAAAATCATCTTCGTACTCTTGTGTTTTTATTGGTCTATAGTCTTGATGTTTTATGGCTCCACCGAGAGCCATTACTTGATAACGACCAGTTTTTAATAACGCTTCGATAAAATAACGTGTTTGAATACCGACACCAGAAAATGAAAATGGATGATCGGATATAACTAAAACTTTCTTTTTCACATTTACCTCACACAATGTTGTGTATTGTTAAATTCGCACTTTGAACAGCTAAGTCTGTTTTTAATATACTTCTTATTGTGAATATTTGACAATGCGTTTTTAAGAAGAGTAATAGAATCACTCATGCGCTTTGGACCACTTGTAACTCTAAAAATCTCAACATTGTCTTTTTTCGCAGTTCTCTTTAATAATATAAAATAAGTATCAATATTTTTTAAGTCAATATTTTTCTTTTGTGAAAAAAAATACTTGTAAAGCAAGATCTGTGAAAATACCATACGGTCTGACTTCTTCTCATTATCCCAGCCCCATGAACAAGTTTTCCAATCGATTACATGATACTTACCATCTTTTGTTTTAATAATTAAGTCAATAAAACCTTTAAAAGAATATTCAGCTAAGAGAAATTCTTTAATTGGTTCATACAACTGCTCTTCTGCTGAAACAATTTCAAATTCTCCAAAATGATTTTGTAGAGCTGGAAGGATGTATTGAATAATGTTTTTGCCTTGTGACTCAAACGCATCAAAATCTTTTTGTGATACATCTATTTTTAGTTCATCAATCTTGGAGCGAAGTTGTTCAGAAAATACTTTTTGCTTCTCTTCTACGCTTTCAAATAGTTTTGTTTCGCACACATGATGAAGTGCAGTTCCAAACACAGTAAAAATATTTCCAGTAAATGTGCCTAAATCGTCAATGTGTTTTAGTTTGTGGTGATACGCGCAAAAATACCAGTCCTTAAGTTCTGAGTATGAAATATAATTTTCCATTTTTTCCTATAAGGCGATTAAACACCTTGCAAGTTGCTGGACAGATTTTTTTAACGTAATCTCTATCTTTAATAAAGAAGAATTCGAAACAGGTAGATACATATTCTTCTAAAGATGTAACGGAATAGGGATCTGGAAAAAGACCAACTATGTGTGGTGTCAATTTGCCATATCCTATATCGTTATGAAGATAGTCATCAAATTGTTTATTGTAATCCGACCTAGCAAACAGTTCTCTTGGTGGATTATAACCCGAATAGAGCAGATTGTCAAACAGTCTTCTTCTCTTTCCCATAAATTCTTCGCTTATCAGAACATCCTCGAATATGGTGTATTTCTCAAACAAAAAGTGGCTTAATTCATGAGATATATCTCTTAAAACATCTTCTTGATTATTCGTTGAAACATAAATTATACCATCTTTATAAAAAGATCTATTGTGTTCTTTATTTCTAAAATCACCAATAAGTATTTTCTCTATTCCATCAAAAAAATATTTAGGAATTAATTTTTCAATTTTATTAATAACTTCATGAATATCAAAATTTTCTAAAAGTACTTCTACGTCAATTTTATTAAATAAAAGACTTTTATTATTGCTTTTTTGTTTATTTACAATATATTCAAGCAGCGGATTCTTCATGATTTACTTCTTTTTGTTCCATCATTGTATAAACATCATTCATGGCTTGATTGTACCCACGGATAAAGTTTTCCTCTGCTAAAGCTAAAACAAATTCAGGAAATTCTTCTGCGAATACATCCAAAGCCATTTCTACAGTAACTTTTTGATCTTCAGGATTGACTTTTTGTCCAATATAATTAACAATTATTTCTTTTAGTTTTGAGTCTTCATCGACTTTACTATCTAAAAGGCTATTTTCAATTTCCATTTTTTACTCCTTATAAAGATTTGCCCTATATTTTTTTAAATGTGCCGAATGAAAATCACCTCCTTCATAGCACGTTTATATAGGGCAAAATTGTTAAAGCGATATTCATCGCCTATATTTTGATTCTAGTTGAGTTTGTGGTAGTTGTTTAGCTCTACTATTTCTAATGATATTATATACGGCTTGATAGTTTCTAATTGCATCTTTATTTATATTTAAAGGAGCAACTTCTGCAATCCAATCATCAAAATCCAACTCAATAGCTAAATTTCTTGCTTTTGTACCACTCATGACTCTTGGAGTCTGAATGAATTTAATTTTTGCGTCACCGTTTTCATCTTTCTCAATTGGTGAAAAATCATGATCTTTTTGAAATATGGTTGGATTGAATCTTCTGATTGGAGAAATATAGCTATCAATTCTATCTTCTCCAGCAAGCCACCCAGCTATCTTAAACCCAGCATTATATAAATTATTTACAACATCCAATAAAAATGAAGACTTTAAAACATTATTACTTACAATTACTTGCGGATCATCTTTATAAATTGATGAAATTAATTCAATTTGTTGTCTTTCATTAAGTGGGTTTTCATCAACATTTTGACTTGTTCCAGCGCCTTTTACAATCATTATATAGATGGCATCAGCACCAACTTCGGCTAATGTTTGTTTACCGATTTGTACCATGTTATCGTGACCTTTGTGCCAAGGTTGCGCTCTACCATTCCATATAATTACTTTTTTACGAGTATCATCTTGCGTTATTGGGGTAGCTTCGAAACTCGCTGTTTTATCTATTCTGAAGCCCAAGACGGCATCTAATAAATTCAAATAATATTCTTTGCCACCCAACTTGCTATTTACCGCTTCTCTAATTTTTTCGAATTTTTGTGTTGCAGCATTAAAGAATTCATTTGTTTTTCTTTCGGAGTCAACATCAATATTTTGTTTATTTTGGTTATACTTTAAAATCTTTTGTTTCAAATCATTTTCAAGATTTTTGACAATTTCTTGAGCCTTGTTTTTTGTACCTGTAAAATCTGGCTGACCGCTAGTTAAGTAAGGAACTAAAAATTCAAGAAACTCTTTTCTTCTTTCAGATCCTTGCGTTTGTGGTTGAAAATCATTATCTGCTTGGGAAATAATTTTGTTCAATAAAGATGGATTAGTTGTTTTTACGCCCAATACTTCAGTTATAATAATATTTTTCATATCTTCTTCAAACTGAATGGCGTCCACTCTATTTTCCCAATATTTTTTCTTCTTTTCATCAAAGATCGTAGAAGTTCCTTTTACTTCATATGTATCTCCATCGTCTTTTTTGACAATTAGTACTACACCTTCAATATAAGAGTTTTGATCTCCTAAGTTAGATGTAGAATTATTTGCAAAATCATTTAAAGTAGCTTGAAGTTCTTGACTTATAGTATTTATATCAGACACTAAAGCTTTCTTTTGAGGTGTCATTTGACGATCTGATAATATCTTCAAACCATTGTTAAAGCTTTGTTCGTCTTTTAAATATGAAGTAAGTGTTGGTCCAAGAGAAACACTAATTTTGCCTTTTTTCTTCATATCTTCAGCGTTTGTGTATATCCGCCATTCATTTGACCATCCATCTGCTTGGGATGCTTTCTTCAAAAACGATGTAAGAGCATCATCTACTTTTGGCTCTGGTCTGCTCCAATCTCCATCTTTCCAAACACTAACATGGAATAGGTTGAAAGAGCCAAATTTACCAAATTTTGCCTTAGAATATGGAGTACCAACAAATATTACATTACCATCACCAGTGCCTTTGTGAGTTAATACTGGAAAAAGTTCAGCATCATATCTGAACGGACCAATCTTTTCGTAAATTCTTTTAAGAGATTTTTGGAATGATTGATTGCCTTCAAGATATCTAAAAGATTGTATCAAATCTGGGCTAAAACCAAATTTCTTGTCAGCAGTTTCTGGATACACAGGACCACTGTTACTTGATTCCATAAAGAATTTACCATTTGCATCAATACCAAAATGAGAAAACATTGAATCCATCTTTTCAACCAAATCTATGGATGGATTGTTTTCTAAGTCTATTATGAAATCACTTTTTCCTTCTGCACCACTTGAGACAACTAATTGTCTTAATAGATCGAACGCAGCAGATTTTGAAAATTCATTTTTTCCAGCAAATCTTCCTATACCAACTCTACCCTCTGATAAGTTTAGTTGATTGGGACTCCAATCAACTCCCATAATTTCGGCTAACTTAGATAAACCAGTTTCATATTCTTCTTGAGATAAACCTTTTTTAACATTTTCTTCAGCACCAGCTAAAAATGTATTCCATATTTTATTTTTTTCATCTGGTGTTTTATGATCTCTAACAAATTCCGCTAATTTTGTTGCGTGATAGATTGTAGCGCCATTAACATCTGAACTATCTAGAATTGTCTGCGCCAGCAGATCTAAATTTTCATAACCAA
>Ga0172367_10006560_pt1 | contig 13624 bp, 5 predicted proteins | sample Lak10m_FD_114542 | JGI IMG/M metagenome (GOLD analysis project Ga0172367, IMG submission 114542) | Freshwater microbial communities from Kabuno Bay, South-Kivu, Congo - kab_022012_10m | ecosystem: Environmental > Aquatic > Freshwater > Lake | place: Democratic Republic of the Congo: South-Kivu...
CCTCCTGGGTCGCCCTGGCAATGGCCTTTTCTCTGGCTTCCTCGGTGCGTCTGGTCTGCGCTGCCTGTTTTGCAACGTGTCGACCACTGGCTGAAAGCACCGAAGCGGCTTTCAGTAGCGACGCTTTGTCGGCCTCGTTCAGGTCGAGCTGGGCGGCAAGATGCCGAAGCGCGGTATCGGTGCGCCGCACTTGGGTAACAAGCTTTTTCAGTTCGCTGGCAGTCATGACTTCTCCGATCCTGGTGCGACGGTTTACTGATTAAGAAAGGATTAAAAGAAGATTAGGGGCATTTGTGAATAACCCCTGAATAACTCTATTGGCAAGGCTTGCGGAGCTTTTTCCGTCATCGTCTTCATAGGCGCTATCCCCCGATGTCCATAGGCGCTATCCCCTCAGTCGCATAGGCGCTATCCCGTTACCTCCTAGGCTCTATCCCCTCACCGCAACCGCGAAACATAGGTGCTGTCCCCCTACCCCATAGGTGCTATCCCCTCACGTTTTCCGAGTTATCCACAACCGGCTTCTGGCCTGTTTGCTTGGCGACATGCACCAGGTCGGCCTCGGCAATCCGCCATGCCCAGCCGGTAACCTCAGCCATCTTCGACATCGCAGCCCGCAGTTCCTGCCGAAAACTGAAGAGATGCTCGTTCTCGCTGCCGGCCAGGCGACGCAGGGTTTCAACCTTGTACGGATAGGGCTCGGCATGCGTTGAATAGAAGCCATGCAGCCATTGCGCCAGTGGCTGTCGTCGCAAGGCCTGGCGTTGTGCCCACTCGATCTGGGTCCAGCCGTCGGCGCCATACAGGAGCGCCACTCTGGGATTGACCTCGATAACGTATTCCCCGGTTTCGTCATCCCGAATGCCATGATGGATCAGGGGGCCGAAGTAGGCTCGCTTGCTGTCGTTGATTTCGACCACGGACGAGGCAAGATCGAGCAGCACGCCCTTGAGCCATTCCCGATCACTCTTCCCGGTGTTACGCCCGATGGCCTTGAGGAAGGAATACGCGGTAAATCGGATATGACAGCCGGTGCCGTTGATCCGCGCGAGATGCAGGCAATGCTCCCAGACATCGAGGTCGGACTGACTCAGGCGAGGGCCATTGAAGACAATGGTCAGGCCGCTGACCGACTGCAGCGTCGTGCGTTTAAGGAACTTGCGCGGGCCTTTTCGAATCGCCCCGAACAGTGATGACCGCAGGGCCCCGTTCGGGATGCCACGGGCCTTTTCCGGCCATTCCGGAAGGCCTGCCGCAATGGTCTCCTGCTCCCGACGCTGCTTTGCTCGATCTGCCGCCTTGGCAATCCATCCGGGCGCGGGCGACTCGCTCTTTTGGCCGAACTGAAAGGGCACCTGGCCATCGTGGATTTCCATTCCACGGTTGTATCAGGGCGGACCACAAAATCGCTGGTGAAAAGCGCACCGGTTGGGTGCTTTTCGAATAGTTGTGGCGAAGAGAATGTATTTGTTGGCATACCTCCTGGCCCAGCGGTTTCGGCGAGAAATTGGTGTGGACCTTATAATGCACTCCACATTGTTACTTCACCGCGCACGGAGTCATGCAGTCGGGCAAGCCTGGGAGTCTTCCTTCTTAATAACAAGAATCGGTGTTGCCTATGAATGCTTCTCCTGCCGGCCAAGATACCGGCACTCCGCCAGCCGGCGCTTGGGTGCGTTTTTTGCGCTCATACGGTCCAACTCCGAACGACCTCAATCTCTTTGACGAATACGTGACCGGCGCCCTGAGTCGGGCGAAAGTTCAACCAATAACCCTAACCAGCCCGCAGCTGGAAAAAATGAAGCAGCGGGTGGAATCGGGTGCTCCGGGTTCGATACTCATCGCCGGAACGGCCGGCGACGGAAAAACCTATCACTGCCGCAGCCTGTGGGGATCGCTAGGTGGCAACCCTCGGGACTGGTCGACTCCCGCGCCGGTGAAAAAACTGCCTTTGGCGGATGGGCGGATCGCCGTGTTCGTGAAAGACCTCAGCGAGCTCAGCGACGAACAACAAAGCGACGAAGTTCTGGAATTGCTCGAACGCTCGGTCCTTGGCGAGGAAAATTCGGAGTTCTTGATCGTGGCAGCCAACCACGGACAAATCTTGGAACGCCTGCGGGATATGGGGTTACGGCAAGGTAGGATCCATCCTCTCAGAAAACCAATTCAAGATGCCTTCCTGCTGTCGGGCAGCATCCCTGAGAAGCTCGCCATCTTTGATCTAAGCAGGACGGCTCGCCGCCAATCTCTCGAAGAGGTCATCTTGGCTGTGGCCGGCCACCCCGAATGGGAGAACTGCGCCAGATGCCAGCTCCGCTCGGCAAGCCGCTTGTGCCCGATATTCGAGAACAGGGACCGGCTGCTTGGGGCCGCAGACGGCGGACGGTTCACGAGACGCCTTGGTGATCTGGTTGAGGTCGCAAGGCTCAACGGATGGCATCTGCCAGTGCGAGACCTGCTGGCATTGGCTACGAACATGATCCTTGGGCATCGTGACGCCAGAGAAGGACTCATGGCCTGCGCCGAAGTGGCCAAGATTCAGGACTCTGGAAAAGTCGAGAATGGCAGCCTTTACGACAACGTGTTCGGAGCCAATCTGCCGCGCAAGCGCGCCAACGACCGTCAGGTTTTCCGGGCTCTCGCCTCATTTGGCATTGGCGATGAGACATCCAACGGCGCAGACGGACTGCTCGTTTATGGCGCGGACGACACCAAGCTCTCTGACGCCTTCTCGCGCCTCGTCAAAGCCGATTCGGCATACGGGGCCACGCCTTCCTATCTGGCGGCGCAGCTGCGCTATCTCGAAGGCGAGGAAGCGGCGCGCCTCGACAACGGCGCGGCAGATTTCCTTGCTCGTCTGGAAGCTCAGCGGCGTAGGCTTTTTTTCACCCTGCCAGACGACGAGACCGACTATCCGTTCTGGAGAATGACGGCTTTCCGTTTCGCAGGCGACTATCTAGACATGTCGGCTGCGCTCGCCTTGCGCAGGCCAGTCAACGAAACTGTGCGAGCCCGCATGGTGCGAGGCCTCAACCGCGTTATGACCGGCCTTCTAATCGAGAACACCGACAGGATTTTCGTCGCCAGCTCCGGTGGATTCACCCAATCAAGAATTAGCGTCCTTTGCGACACCGAGGCTCCCGCTCGACGCGTTGGAGGAGTCGGCATGTCCATCAAGCTCGACGCCCAAACTGAACGTCCGACTCTCGATGTGTCTCTGGCCCAGGGAGGCCGGGGAGTGGCCACCTTCAACCTTTCTCCTGTGCGCTTCGAGTTTCTCTGCCGGGTCGCCGAGGGCTCGCTGCCGGGGAGTTTTTCCAACGAGTGCTTGGAGGACTTGCTCGCTTTCAAGGCGAAGCTCCTTCGCAAAGCAGAGCTGCTCCGTTCAGCCCGTCGCGACGAGGATGAGGATGAGCCAAGCGAGGACAAGGGAGCTTTGACGCTGAACTTCATCGAGATAGAGCACAACGGCCACGGATTCTCTAGGCCGGTCGCCGTGAAGGTCGGCTCGTGAGACAGAAAATCGAAGGTATCGATTTCGCCGTCGACGAGCACATCTGGGGCCATCGTCTCTACGACGAGCAGCTTCCACACCTCGCCGTCCTGGAATTCTTGGGCGTCTTGGGCTCGAACACCGACAGTCCGTTGATTGCGGCAACGACCGACCGCGTGCGCTATCGGCCCCAGCGGCAGATGAGGCTACGCGGGCTATTGTTCAACAATCCATATGTGGAGTCGGTACGCGAGAGGGCTCTGCCGGACGAGGACAAGTGGAAGACGTGGAAAGACCTGTTCGCCTTGGACGCCACCGGAATCGGCGACGACGACATGGATTACTTGCGGAGCGCGTTCCTGAGCTTCGACGACTTCGCCAAGACGATCGAATTGTTGCGCTCTTCGGCGTTCGAGGCCCGCAGCAACAAACGATGGAGCTCAAAATTCGTCTTTCCATTCGGCCCCGACGCCATATACGAGGATTTGCGCGTAGCGGCAGGCGGCGCGTCTAACGACCGCCGGCTTTTCGCCCGCACCGGCGAGCTGCTGTATCTGATGCTTTGCCGTACGGCCCGTGGCCCGGAGCTTGGGGAAAAATTGATCGGACGGCTCTTCGACGCGTCCGCATCGATGAACAGGCTTGTTAGAGCGCTTCAAGGAGAGCCTCAGCTCGCGGAAGCGCGAGACGTTGGCTATCTGCCTACTACGTCGCACCCGCGCTTTGACCGCCTCTGTGAGGACTGGCTTGCGATCCTCTCCCGCGACATGCCGATTTACGACGCCTTGGAGCATCTGATAACCAGCGCGGGCTTGAATCTCCTCCTCTATTTCCTCGAACGCGCGAAGGCTCAGGCTGGTGATGCAGAGCCTGTCGAGCTCGTCTGCGAAATCGTCTCCCGCGAACGCACGAAAGTCAGGGCGCTTTCCGGCGACTCCTACCAAGCCAACCAATCCCTGTCGCTTCGGGCCGTGCGCGCGGCAGTCGAGCAAATCAGACTTAGTGACGAGTGGGCCGCAGCGACTGATTCGGATGATCCCGAAGGCGAGCGCCTCATGCTGATGAGAGCTTGGTTCCAATGGCCACCGACCGATCCCGACGACGATGAGCCAAACTACGAGCAAATGTCTGGCGACGAGCTTGTCCGGTTGCTCGCCGAGAAGACGGAATCGAGACACGAGCAGCATTTTGGAAAAATCCACGCCGCGTGGTCGCGCTCCATCGGACTGAGCTCTCGCCGGCTGTCACGGCGCAACAGATACGCTCCCAATGATCGCCTGTTGAAGACATTGGTCGTCTCCATCGTCGACGATCGAATGCAGTTCGACGAATTTCTGCATGAGGTCCGCGGCCGCTACGGGCTTGTCATCGGCGACGCCGAAGGCGCCCACTTGGTGAGGGCTAAACAGGTCGATCAAGAGGCTCTTAGCGATAACCGCGGAAACCTCGAAACGCGCCTCGCCGGGCTGGGTTTGGTGAGAAGACTTTCAGATTCATGCTCCTTTGTCGAGAATCCATTCGTCTCCGAGGGAGAAGACTGATGCTGACCGATCGTATCATCGGGCGCGTCGGCGCTGGCATTCTCCAACGGCGGCTCGCCGATTCCAGGCAGAGCGACGGCACACGGCCGGATTCCGCAGCGCTCTTTCGCCTCGACAAACTCGCTCCTTCTCAAATCGCATCGATTGTCCGGGAGATTCTCGCCAATCCCGACTTGGCCGCTCGGGTGGATCTAAAAATTCCGGAGTCGCTGGTACAAGGCGAGGGGCTTCCGGCAGAGGCCCTGACTGATCTGAACGCGGGGGCAGTGCGCAATTCGGGGACAAGCAAAGAGGCCTTGCTGACGGCCAACGGCAACGAGCACAACCTGGCCGACACGTTGGGCCATGTAACCGCTCTTGGTGCCAAAGAGTTCAGGTCGCACGAAGAAGCTTGGGTAGAGGCGACATGCCACGTCGCCGGCATTACTCCGACCTTGGAGGACCGGGCCGTGTTTCGCGCGGCTCTGAGGGGCTTGATGTCGGCCGCAGAGTTGTCGCTAAATCAGCTTGGAGATTATTGCGCCTTGGCGAGCGAGGCCACGACCGCACACGGACATCCGATTCGCGACGCCATAGGGTGGGCTCTTCCGTATGTCGGTCTGCCAAGAGACACTTCGCTATTTTCCAACGCCAAGACCTACGGGCAGGCGGTCACGCCATGGCGCAAGGCGTTCGAAAAACTCTTCGCAAACCGCGCGCCGCTGCTCTCAAAGATGCGGGCCAACGGCCAGCCTCTGGATCCCGAGGATTTACGCCAACGCCTCGAAGAGCACGCCGAAGCAATCCAAGATCATGCAAGAGCCTCTCTTGAAGCGTTCATCAACGCACAGCCGGGAGACGAGCAAACTGCAGCCGATGTAGCGGCCCTGGAATGGGAGATGGACGGAGTCCACCTCATCTTCGACAAGCCCAGAGAGCGGCAGCAGGGCTTAGCGGAAGCGACCATCTATTTCTTCGACCACGACTGCGACGACCTGGATGTCCTCGACGCCGAATGGCGCAAGCACCTGGAAGGATTGCGCGCCCGTGAGAAGCGCTCTGATTGGAACGATGACGACGAGGCGTTCTTCGAGCTTCACCGGCGCTACATCGAGAAAAACCAAAAGCTCCACGCCCGCTGGGAAAAGGTGATATTCGGCAAGCCCATCGAATGCCACGATTTCTTGGACGGGTTCGCGAGCGTCGCGCACCGGCTCGTGGTCGGCGCGGGAGCGTGGGAGACTAAAGGCGAGCGCTTTCTGCGCTTCACTGTCACCAAAGGCCGCAAGGAATGGCGCGAGCGTCACAACCAAGACGTCGGAGCATTCTTCTCGTCAATGTATCGCAGCCTCAGAGAGCTGATGGGAGCCCGCGCCGACTGGCGCGTCGAACGGATGGGAGCGGGGAATCTGCCGGATCCCCTGTTCGACCATCCGGCGTTCCTGGCCAAGGAAAAGGAGATACGCAAGGAAAAGTTCAAGGCGAGCTCATCTCTGGCAAAGAATGCCGTACAAATAAAGTTCGAGGTCGCCCTGGTCGAAAAGAAGGGTGCCGCCGAAACCATCCTTGATAAGACGCAGCTTCTCTGGCTGTACCGCCCGGAGTCGATCGGCCTATCCTTGGTCGACGATATGAGACGGCTCCAAGAGAAGGGATCCATCGGCTGCACTGAGGTTCCAAGAAGGCTCGTCAGCAAGAAGGGCGGGGTGCAAAGCGTGTCGCTCTTAGACACCGCAACCTTGGAGGCCACATATTCCCACGACGCAGGCTCCTTGGTGCCACAGGCGAAACAGCTTCGCAGCATGCGAGCCGACATCAAGCGCAGGATTGACGAGCTGGCCGTCGAGGGGCGGCTTTCAGGCGAGCAGCGAGACGAGCTCCGCGCCGCGTGGGAAGCCTTCGAAGCCGACTACATCAAGGCATTGGATGATTTCATCAGCACGGGCCTCCACGGCGAGGCCGTGCTGCGTCAGGCCGACTCCTTCGCCGCGCTTTTGCGCGCTTTGGCAGTCCACGCCCGTGGCGACATATGCCGCTCAAAGCTCGTTGCCGAGGTCTTGTCCATAGGAACGGTCAAGGTTTCCGGCGAGCAGCCGTCTCTGATAATTCCGCCATGGCATCCCGAGCGCATGAAAGCGCTGGCTGTAAAAACCCGCCGCGTCGCCGGACTCGTGACCCATATCCTCAACGGCAAGAACGTCCTCTTCGGCGACCGCGGAATCTTCTTCCGCGAATTCTCTGAGGAGCTCGCGCATCCGTTTTACCCGGAGATCGCAGCTGCAAATCGAGGAGGAGCGCCAATCCTCGTTTGCGAGAGCAGCACCGTCAACGGATACAGCCTGCTTGAACGGCCGGTGCGTGTAGATGAGGATTCTCTCACCGACGTCGAGCCGGGCGCGGCTGCCAAGCAAGCCCGCGAGCTGATGGAGCGCTATGTTGGATTGCAGCCTCATGAGGCGTCGAACCTGAGCGTGCTCCTCTACAACGCCGACGCGGCAGATCTTCCACTGGCCGTCGTACGCGAGCTGTCGGGCATGCAAACGGAGACAGATTTCCAGTGCAACGTCTCGGTGCGACATCGCGACCCGGCCAAACTTCGGCGCGTCTACGCCGAGCTAGTCACCAAAACTGGCGACGATCCTGATTTGCCGGTGGTGAGCGAGACAAGCCAGAATTTCATGTCCAAGCTGCGCATCTCGGTTGCTCCGCCGTCGTCAACGCCGCCACGGGCCAACGATGGATTTCGGGCCTTCGACGTCGCGTTTCTCCACGACGTCGTATCGAGAACCGCGGCGGTGGAATGGATTTCCGTTGACTGGGCCAACGAGCGCCCGACCTTGGAGCACGCTCCATCAAGGTGGTCATATCGAAGCGTCTCAGGCGAGAACGAGCTCAAATCCACGACCTTCCTGACTTGTCCCCGGCAGACCGCTTCAGGCTGGGCGTATGTCGGAGCGGTCGCCTCTGTGGTCAGGCAGACCGATGCAGCAGCAGGAGTCCAATTGTTGCCTGCGCGACGCATTTCGCTTCAAAACGAAACATTGAAAGCGACCCTCGACGACGCGCACGCGCTGGCCGAATGGGTTGCGACCTACGACGAGCTTCTGGACAAGCGCCAGCTTCAAGCAAACGGCGTAACCGTCGTCCGCTATCGCCGGGCCTCGACGAATGGTCGCAACACCATCGTCAGCTCGACATCCGAGCTTCGGCTGCTCGGAGTTCTCGCGCGGCGTAGGCTCGGCGAACTAGGCCTTCCGTTTGCAGCAGAGGAGCTCGCGGCTATTGCCGAGCGGGTCAAAAAAGACGCCTTGTCGGTGTCTGGCGACATAGTGCTGCGGGCTGCCAAGCGCGGCGTCTCGGCAGGGGAGATGATAGGGCTTGTCATGAGCCGCCATCTGCTCGAAGAGGAATTCAAGGTCATATCAGGCGCAGGAAAGCGGCCGGCATTCAGTGTCTTCTTCCTCTTGGACGACTACGCGGACTGGCTCGCCCAAAAGGAAAGCCGCATCGCAGACATTCTGGGCCTGTGCATTGAGGAAGGCGAGGAAGGACCGATCCTCCATGTGGCCGTCATCGAATCCAAATATGTTGCCGCCAGCGGAGCCGCAGAGGCCCGGCGCTCTTCGAAGGCCCAGCTCATGGCGACGCTCAGCACCTTCCGGGCAGCCCTCTTCGGCGATCCCGGCAGGCTTGACCGTGACGTGTGGCTTGCGCGGCTTTCCGACTTGCTTGTCGACGCCGACATTCCGCCCGGATGCTCGGGCCTCTTGGAGCGGGCAAGGGCAAAGCTGCGCGATGGCGAAGCTGGAATCTCGCTGCGCGGCTACTCGCAGGTATTCGTCCATTCTGCAGACCCTGCATCGGGTCCATCCGTCTCCGAACAACTTCTAGTCGACGATACCGACGGCATCCAAGCTTGGCAGGAGGTTTTCGAGCGGCCGGAGCTCAGACTTCTCGTCGAATCCTACGCACGCAAGGAAGACCCATCGACAATCCGCTCAAAACTCGGGCCTGCCCAGCCATGGATTTCTGCGGTGCCGCAACTGCCGGCTCCGCGGGTCGCTTGGGGCGCGATGATCGAGCTGCTTGCTTCCAGCGCCGAGCCGGACGCGCCAATTGCGGCAGCGGAAGAACAACCGCCAGTCGTTCCAACTTCTGTGGCGCCGACGGCTACAACAGAAGCTCCAATCGTTGCACTTACGCAACCGGCGGCAACCGCGGCATCTGGCACAAACCTCGATGCTCTTGTCGCATCAAAAATGGCGAGATTGTCTGCGGCTGTCGACGAGCGTGAGGCATGGGCAGAGGAGACAACGCGCAAACTCAAAGCCGCCCTCAACGGATACGGGCTTCAAGCGGCTGTCCTTGGAACACGCCTCACGCCAAATGGCTGCCTGGTCAGGCTTGCAGGCTCTGATCGCCTGCGTGTCGAGGATGTCGAGGCAAAGCGCATGCAGCTTTTGACCACGCACGCGATCAACCTTGTCACCGTCCAGCCAAAACCCGGAGAGATAGTGATCACCATAGCCAGCTCGAAGAGGCAGTCGGTCGCGCTATGGGACTTGTGGGCGCGACGCAGCCTCAACAGAAACGCCGCAGGCATAAACACCTCGATTCTCCTTGGCGTGCAGGAAATCAACGGGGCTCTGCTGTATCTCAACCTCGGCGGCGAGTTTGGCGGATTGGCGTCGCACGACCCACATTCGCTGGTAGCAGGGACGACAGGTAGCGGAAAGTCGGTGCTCATCCAAGCCATGATTCTCGACATCGCCGCGACTAATCCCAAGGAACTTGCGCAGATGGTTCTCATCGATCCTAAGATGGGGGTCGATTACTCTGCCCTGGAAGATCTTCCGCATATGCGCGAGAAGATTGTGACGACCAAAGAGCGCTCGACTGAAATTCTGGCTGGGCTGGTCGATGAGATGGAGAACCGATATCGGCTATTCGCTACCGCGAGAGCCCGCGACTTGCCGACATACAACGCGAAATCAGCTCCCGAGAATCGGCTCCCGATGGTTTTCGTGATTCACGACGAGTTTGCGGACTGGATGTTCGACGACGCTTACAAGGGGGCCGTAAGCTCTGCGGTCCAGCGGCTTGGCGTCAAAGCCCGGGCCGCAGGCATTCACCTGATTTTCGCGGCCCAGCGGCCCGACAAGGACGTGATGCCGATGCAATTACGTGAAAATCTTGGCAATCGGTTGATTCTCAAAGTGGCAAGCGAAGCAACTTCGAAGATCGCACTCGACCGTTCCGGCGCGGAGCTTTTGCTTGGAAAGGGCCACTTGGCTGCTAAGTTGAACGGCGAGCAGGGACTTGTCTTCGCTCAGGCTCCTTTCCTCAGCGATGAGGATATAGCGTTGGCGGTTGAGGCGATTCGCGCCGATGGAGGACAGCAAACGCTCGGCTAGGCTTGTAGGCGACCTCGCTATTTGTGGCAGATCACGCAGGCGCCGCCGCCTTCGTCTTCGCCGAATAAGTCGTCGATGTCCTCTATGCTCTCGACTGGACGCAATGGATTGATGGGACGTTTGTCCCTATCACGGCGTTTTCTGCGCTCGAAGTCTTCGATGATTTGCGCCATTCGCTCAGGTTTTTCGAGTTCTCCCAGCGGTTCGCCCTTTGTCCATGTGAAGGGAGATCCGTGCTCCAAAGCGCTTTTCTCGTAGCTCTTGGCTTCTTCAAATGCATCCGGATGGCGTTCTCTGAGTTTCACCCACTCGATCTTCTGCTGGAAGAAGCAGAAGGTGCATCCGCTACGCGAGCGCCAGTCATAGTATTTCGGAAGGCCGACGCCGGATGAGTCGAGAATATCCAACACACCGCGCTTGTCGACGCCAGACTCGCGAAACGGAAGGCTGACGGTCAGGTTCACGTGCTTTGAGGTGTAACCCTCGCGGTATTCCTCGTCGGCGCGAATCGCGACATAGGTCGTGACCTTGTCACCGGCTACGAGCATGGGCCGAATCCACTGCTCGAAGGGGGCGAGTTTGAGCTGCCGCGTGCACCAGCGGGTCTGCGCTGAAGGCAAAAAATGATTGTATTCGCGCAGCCAGAAATCGAAGTTGCGTCTCGGGTTCAAGCGCGCGATGGGCTTTCCCAGGAAGCCTTCCAGCCTGCCTAAAAACTCGTATACCTCGGGAAGTTCCTTGCCGGTATCTGTAAAAAAGTAATCAACATCCAGCTCAGGGCGGGTCTGGCGGACGAAAACGGCCAATGCAGCGCTATCCCTGCCGCCTGAGATGCCTAGGACATGCCTCTCAGCCACTCTTCTTCTCCTGCGCCTCGTCTGTATTCAGATGAAGGCATGTCCGACCCAGCACTGCGAAGAGAACATCGGTCCTCAACCCTTCGGACCTGAGCTTCTGGGCAAGCTCGGTCGCCAGGCTCTCAACTTTTTCACGATGCCTGTCGGGGATGTCGAACTCGCGTGAAATGGTTTGGGTCTGGGGACCGGCACCGATGACCACTGCAAAGGCTTCACTAGTGGGCTTACGCCCACGGACAGAGACCAAGGCTTCGGCTTGCCTGAATCGCAGAGCGAATCGCGCAATTTCGAGGAGCGCTGAGTCGATGTCTCGGTCGTTCCAGTCGCGAGGAGGCTTATTGGCGGCAAGACTCAAAATCCCTTCGATGCTCTCCCTAGTTCCATCATGCTTGGCAAGCCTCGCGGCGAAGGCGTCTTGCCTCAGATCTCCCGTCACGCTAGCGACGGCCTCCGATCTCGCTTGCAGGCGATCCAGTCCTTCAGATGGAGCATCGAGCGCTTCGAGCATGCTCGTCTCGATTCGTCGCAGCAGGGCGTCATAAGCCCCGGCAAGCTCTTCGACCGGACCGCGCAGGGCGTCCACATAGGCTTTTCCGCCGGCGCTGCCGAGGACCGCCGCCAAATCGACAAATAGCACCTTGTGAGGATCGCTTGCTTTCAGCAAAACATCGCGCACCGCACGGCCTTCGGGGCTGAGGCAACCTGTTCTCTGCGTCCACGCAGGGAGGCCCAAGATCAGGGCTACAAGGCCACGGGCCGCCTCCAAAGGATCCTTCGCGGCTGACGCCGCACCGACCGCACCCAAAATGTTAGAGATGCCAGCCAGGATGCGCCGCTTCTCCTCGTCGATGGTCACCCACCGAAGCGCAAAACGGCGCTCGTCCTGGAGGTATTCGTCGATGTCGGCGTCGGTAAGCCTGGGAACAAACACGCCGTCCTTGTATGCGGCCACGTTGCCCTTGTGGGCTAGCATGAACGCGGTAAGCAGCACCGGCATCACCCCCGCGCGCACGCCGAAAGGCGGAGCTGCCCACAGCTCGTGAATTTCGGAGGCGCCGACGCGGGCGCTCGAATCGGAGAACAAGTTCCGGGTAGCTTCCCAAAGCTTCAGAAAAGTCTCGGCGTGGTCACCATCCGGCGGCAGACAGCGCCAAGCTCCATCTAAATCCTTACGGTGCAGTCCTGTGCTTCTCAGCAGGGTCTCATAGAGCCCGCGCTCGGCCGGATAGCCTGAGATGCCCAAACTTTGCTCATCCTCGTGGTCGAGCATCCTGTAAAGCAAGTCCCGGCGGGCCTTGACGCTGTTGCTTGAAAGGCTGTCGCGATTGACAAGCTCGCTCCAAAGCGACGGAGCGTCGACATAGACCGCATCGGCCAGACTTGAGGCGAGCGGGGCGAGACGCGAGCCAGAGTCAATCTCCATCTCGCCGGCAACCCAACTCGCATTCGACAGAGCCGCGCCGAGCTGTTCTTCCAGATTCGCCCTGACGGCTGAAATGCGCGCTTGAACCTCGCGGCGAGCTACGGGATCCCCTTCCAGCTCGTGCCTTGACTGGACCGATTGAAGCGCTAGCAGCTCACCTCCGAGATCGTCGATCCGAGCGTGGTTTGGCGGAACTCCGATGACGACAGGCCATGGCGCCATCCTCGAATGTTCCCTGCATTGGCGCAGGGCCGCCTTGACACTTGTCGACCTGCCCGGCAGCGCCAGCAGGAACAATCCGAACTCGCCTTTTTGCGGCTTGAAAGCGGCTGCGACCTGCCTGACGTCTTCCAGCCGACAAAGTGCAACATCCATCCAGCGGAATGTCCCCGTCTCGTGATAATGCCGTTTGGCTATCACGGGGTAGAGATCGGAGAGGCTCGACAGGAGCTTGAAGTCCACGCCCGGCATGGTCGCTCGGGCTTGTGAGACCGCAGCGTCGATGTCAAAGTCGCTCCCCTCGAAAACCGACCAAGCTCCGGTGTGCTTCTTGAATAGCGTGACCCTCCATTGGGAGAGATCTTCGAGCGCCGCTTCAATCTTCTCCTTGGGCTTGTCGACGAACACTGCGCGCAAAACATCGGCCTCTGCGGCTAGCCCCGAGCCGTTTTTGAAAAGATCAATCACGGCGACGTTCTTTATGAGTGCAACATGAAGCGCATCCTCAGACTTCGCCTCGGCGCGCTCCACCGCCTCTACGGCCTGAGCCCATCTGTGCCCGTCGGGAGACGAAAGGATCGCAGGTTCAAGATTGGCCCGCAGATAATCCCAATAGTTGTCTGGTCGATACCATGTCGTGTCTTCTACCAGAGTCGATTGGAGATACGCGCGGAAACCATAAGGCTCGACCGAGGAAA
>Ga0172367_10006561_pt1 | contig 13623 bp, 4 predicted proteins | sample Lak10m_FD_114542 | JGI IMG/M metagenome (GOLD analysis project Ga0172367, IMG submission 114542) | Freshwater microbial communities from Kabuno Bay, South-Kivu, Congo - kab_022012_10m | ecosystem: Environmental > Aquatic > Freshwater > Lake | place: Democratic Republic of the Congo: South-Kivu...
CGGCGGCCATCCATCGGATCAAGCCCCTTGCCCGTAGCGCTGCTACGGGCGGCGGGACTTGATCTCGATGGCTGACTCGCCGGATGCCATTGGAATCATGAATATACTTTCGGGACAGGCTCTGAGGGGACGCGCAAGAAGCTGGTACTTCAAGTGCCTCGATCCGTCAGATGCCGGCTTACGCCGGCCGTCAGGGGACGCCGTCCCCCGACACCCCCAGGCATAAGGCCGGTCGGCCTTTGGAAACCGGTTAATGGCCATGGATCGAGCACGACGCTCGTTGGTATAATGGCCTTCCGGTTTCGGCACGAGGCGGACGCTTGGGACGTTCCCAACGATCGCGTTTGCCGACCCCTGCCCAACCCAATCCGAAAGCTTCCATGAGCCAGAACCTTGATCTGATTCCGATCCGCCGCGCCCTGATCAGCGTGTCCGACAAGGCCGGCCTTGTTGACTTCGGCCGGGCCCTTGCGGCACGCGGGGTGGAGTTGCTCTCGACCGGCGGCTCGGCGGCCCGGCTGCGTGCGGCAGGCGTGGCGGTGACCGAAGTTGCGGATGCGACCGGCTTTCCCGAAATGCTCGATGGCCGGGTCAAGACGCTGCATCCGGTGCTGCACGGCGGCATTCTCGGCCGGCGTGATCTGCCGGCGCATGTGGCGGCGATGGCCGCTCACAAGATGGCACCGATCGATCTGGTGGTGGTCAACCTCTATCCGTTCGCGGCTACCGTGGCCGGCGGGGCCGATTTTGCCACTTGCGTTGAGAACATCGACATCGGCGGCCCGGCGCTGCTGCGTGCTGCCGCCAAGAACCACGATTTCGTCGCCGCGGTCTGCCGGCCGGGCGATTACGAGGCCCTGCTGGCCGAGTTGGCCGCCCATGACGGCGCCCTCACCCTGACCACCCGACGCCGGCTGGCCGAGACCGCCTTTGCCCACACCGGCGCCTACGATGCCGAGGTGGCAGCTTGGTTTGCCCGCGGGCGCGGCGAGGTTTTCCCCGAACAGATGACACTTTCCGGCCGGCGCACATTGGCGCTGCGCTACGGCGAAAACCCGCACCAGGTGGGCGCACTCTATGTCGATACCGGCGCGCGCGCCGGCGTAGCCACCGCCCGCCAGCTCCAGGGCAAGGAGCTGAGCTACAATAATCTCAACGATACCGATGCTGCGTTTGAACTCGCCGCAGAGTTCGAGGCGCCGGCCATCGCCATCATCAAGCACGCCAACCCCTGCGGCGTGGCCACCGCAGCCACCCTCACCGAGGCCTACCGGGCGGCGCTCGCCTGCGACTCCGTCAGTGCTTTTGGCGGCATCATCGCCGCCAACCGGCCGCTCGACGCGGCCACCGCTGAGGAAATAGCGAAGCTGTTCGTGGAAGTGGTGATCGCGCCCGCGGTCGACGATGCGGCACTCGCCGTGCTCGGCCGCAAAAAGAACGTGCGGGTGCTGGTGACCGGCTCCATGCCGGACGCAAGCGGCCCCGGCGTCACCCTGCGCACCGTTGCCGGCGGCTTCCTGGCCCAGACCCGGGACGGCGTCCAGGTGACCGAGGCGGCGTTGAAGGTGGTGACCCGCCGCGCGCCGACCGCGGCCGAGCTGGCCGATCTGCTGTTCGCGGTGCGGGTGGTCAAGCACGCCAAGTCCAACGCCATCATCTATGCGCGCGGCGGCGCCACGGTGGCGATCGGGGCCGGCCAGACCAGCCGGGTCGATGCCGCCCGCTTCGCGGTGGCACGGGCGCGCGAGCTGGCGGCGGCCGGCGGCGGCGAAGGCGGCGGGCCGACCGCCGGATCGGTGGTGGCGTCGGATGCGTTCTTCCCGTTTCCGGACGGCCTGCTGGTGGCGGCCGAGGCCGGTGCCACCGCGGCGATCCAGCCGGGCGGCTCGGTGCGCGACGCCGAGGTGATCGCTGCCGCCGATCAACACAATATGGCGATGGTTTTCACCGGCGTAAGGCACTTCCGGCATTGAGGCATGGCGCAGAAATAACTACTCCAACTTCTCCGGCTGACGTCTTACCTAATTAACTGGTTTCCAAAGGCCCGCTGGCCTTTGGCTGGGGGTGTCGGGGGACAGCGTCCCCCGACGGCCGGCGCGAGCCGGCAAAAGCCGCCGGCTTTGATATCGTATCTACCAAGCTGTCGGGGGGCTTCCGCCCCCCGAACGCCCCCTGATCCGGGGCCTGACCGGCCCCGGAACCCCCTTTTTTTTAAGAGAGGGGGAGATACTTGGACCATTGCGGCTTTTCGGGATTGGGGCCGAATGGGCGACCGCTGCCGTGCCTTGCCCCTTTCGCGCACGGCGGCAAGCCGCTAGTGTGGCCGCCTTCGCGTCGATGGCCGGAGCGCCCCGCCGGACACGCCACACCGGAGCCCGTTCGTTCATGCTGCGCTTCCTGGTCCGCATGTTGGTCGTATTCGGCCTTTTGTTCGTTTTGGCGCTGGGCGCCGGCGGCTATGCAGGCTACCGGTTCCTTCTGGCACCGGCCGACCTGCCCGAAACCATCGTCCTGCGCATCGATCTCGATGGCGCATTGCCGGAACACGGGCGCGGCGATCCACTCGCCAGTGTTGTGCTCGGCGAAGGCCCCAGCCTGCGCGGGCTGGTGGATGCGCTTGATCGCGGCCGGATCGACGATCGGGTCAAGGGCCTGTTGATGCGCTTCAACGCTCCCCGGATCACCTTCGCCCAGGCCGAGGAACTCCGCGCCGCGGTCGAGCGGTTCCGCCAGGCGGGACGCTTTGCCTATGCGTTTGCCGATACTTTCGGCGAGTTCGGGCCGGCCCACGACGCCTACTACCTTGCCAGCGCGTTCGAGCGCGTGTGGCTGCAACCGGTCGGCATGGTCGGCCTGACCGGCCTTAGCAGCGAGATCCCGTTCGCGCGCAAGCTGCTGGACGAATGGGGCGTTCAGCCCGAGATCGACCACCGCAAGGAGTACAAGAGCGCAGCCGAGAGCCTGACCGAGAGCGGCATCACGCCGGCTCACCGCGAGATGATGGCGAGTCTGCTCGACGATCTCGGCGACCAGCTCTACAGCAGCGTCGGCGCGTCCCGCGGGCTGGATGCCGTAACCTTGCGCCGGATGATCGATCGCGGACCGCTGCTCGATCAGGAGGCGCTGGCCGGACGACTGGTCGACCAACTCGGCTATTTCGATCAAGCGCTCGCCGCCGCCAAGGCGAGGGCAGGCAAGGGCGCGGCCTTGAGCGGGAGCGGGAGTGGGAGCGGGAGCGGGACGGGGACCGGAGCCGGCAAGGAAACCGGCGGCAAGGCGCCGGGCGGCAAGGACGGGGGAGCCAGGGAGGGGGGAGCCAGGGAGGGAGGAGCCAGGGAAGACGCGGGCAACGACGTTCGCGTGGTCGAAGCGCTCGATTACCTCGGTGCGGCCGGCAGCCCCTACGACGACGGGCCGACCGTGGCCCTCATTTATGCGGTCGGAGAATTGCACCGCGGACGCGGCAGCGAGGATCCGGTGCTGGGCGACCGGGTGGTCGGTGCCGACACGGTTGTCGGTGCGTTCGACGAGGCGATCGAGGACGAGGCGGTCAAGGCGATCCTGTTCCGGATCAGCAGCCCGGGTGGCTCGCCGGTTGCGTCGGAGAGCATCCGGCGGGCGGTCCTGCGGGCCCGCGAGAAGGGCAAGCCGGTGGTGGTGTCGATGGGCGATACCGGCGCCTCCGGCGGCTACTGGATCGCCATGAATGCCAACCGGATCGTCGCCGACGGCACCACCCTGACAGGATCGATCGGCGTCCTGGCCGGCAAGGTGGTCACCGCCGGCCTTTGGCAGAAGCTCGGGATCAACTGGGGCGTGATCGCCGATGGCCGCAACGCCGGCATCTGGTCCAGCCTTTCCCCCTATTCCGACAGCGAGCGCGAGCGGCTCGGCGCCTTGCTCGACAGCCACTACGCCGCGTTTACCGAGCGGGCGGTGGAAGCACGCGGCCTTGAACCCCAGCGCCTGGAAGCGGTCGCCAAGGGCCGGGTGTGGACCGGACGCCAGGCGGTCAAGCGCGGCCTGATCGACGAGGTCGGCGACGTCTGGATCGCGATCGCCCGCATCCGCGAGGCGCTCAAGCTGACCGCCGATGCCCCCGTACACCTCCGGGAATTCCCGCGACCGCGGACGTCGCTGCAACGTCTCCTGGAGGCTGTCGGCGTACGTGCCGGGGTGGGAGCCGTCCTTCCCCCCGCCCTGACCGCGGTGCTGCGGCCGTTGATCGCGGGCGACTCCGGCGCCGCGCGGATGCCCGAGATCGGACTCATCCGGTAAGGTGACGCGTGGAAATAATGCCGGCTGCGCGCCGGCCGTCGGGGGACGTTGTCCCCCGACACCCCCAACCAAAGGCCAGCGGGCCTTTGGAAACCGGTTACGGTCGCACAATCACTTGAAATTATGGGGTCTGGGGCCGGCGGCCCCAGTGGGGTCCAGGGGCAACGCCCTTGGGTCGCCGAAGGCCAACAGAACCGGAGCCACAATTTTGTCCCATTCCCTCTCGTCTCCCCGACAGCGGGAGGCGGACTGGCTTGCCGCCGCGCTCGCGCTCTGTGTCCTGGTCGTCCCGCCGGCGGCGGTGCTGTGGCCCAAGGCCCTGACCGCCGTGCTGCTGGCAACCGGCGCGCCGGTGATCCTGGCCGCGGGCTGGAGCGTCCGCGGCCTGCCGCGGCCGGTGGGGGCGATTGCGGCGCCGCTGGCCGCCGTCCTGGTGTGGGCCGGGTGTTCGGTCCTGTGGTCGCCGTTTGCCGCTGTGGTCGGCGAGGCGTGGGCGCGAACCGCCAGTGGCGGGCTGCTGGTGATCCTGTTGTTCAACCGCCCCCTGGCCGCCCTGGACGCGCCGCAGTGCCGGCTGGTCTTGCGCGCGCTGGGGCTCGGCGTCGGCGTACTGGGCGTTGCCCTCGCGCTCGAACTGCTCGCCGATGCCCCGCTGTACCGTACCCTGCGGGGGGTGGAGGGATCGAACGAGGAAGTTTTGACCCGGCTCAATCGCGCCCTCACCTATCTCGCCGTTCTGATCTGGCCGGCTGCGGCCTGGATCGCCTGCGCCGGGCGTACGCCGGCCCGGATGGCGGCTTGGCGTTGGCGTCCCCGGGCCGCCGCCCTTGCCGTGCTGGGCGTCCTGACCCTGACCGGCCGCGGCTATTCCAACGCGGCGACGCTCGCCGTGCTGGCGGGCGCCGGCGCCTGGGGGCTTGCGCACATGGCGGGGCCGCGCGTTGTGCGTCGGCTGCTGGTCGGCGGGGTGGTGGCGGCCGGCCTTGCCGGCCCGCTGCTGGCCGGGCTTACGGTAGAGCGCTGGGCGGGTGAGACCGCCCTGTCGGTGCCGGTCCGGCACCGGCTGGAAATTTACGAGTTCGGCGGCCGGCGGGTGCTGGACCGTCCGCTCCTGGGCTGGGGCCTTGGCACCACCCGGCATTTGCCGGTGGCCGCGGAGGAGATCGCCCACTACCGCGTGTTCGACCGCCCCCCCACCCACCCCCACAACCATTGGCTGGAAGCCTGGCTGGAGCTGGGAGCCCCCGGCTGGCTGCTGGTCACCCTGCTGACGCTCACCGTCATCGGCCGGACCCGCCGGTTGCCCGATACCGTCCAGCCGTTTGCGCTTGCGTCTTGTGCGGCCACGCTGGTGATCGGCACGGTGTCCTACAGCCTGTGGTCGGGGTCCTGGATCGTCGCCCTGACCATCGCCGGGCTGGCCTTTTTCGTCTGGCCCCGTCCGCAGCCGCAGGACGGCCGGGCGGCGGCAGCCGCCCCCCATGCGGAGCCCGCAGCCCCCCATGCGGAGCCCACAGCCCCCCATGCGGAGCCCGCAGCCATGGAAGCGCTTGCCTTGGATCAGCCCCCGCGCGGCGCCGCCGCCCCCACCCTCACCGCGGTTGTCGTCGCCCACAACGAGGCGGCACGGCTGGACGGCTGCCTCGCCGCGCTCGCCTTCGCCGACGAGCGGCTGGTGGTGCTCGACCGCTGTACCGATGACTCTGCGGCAATCGCCGCGCGGCACCGGTGCCGTATGTTGGAGGGCGCCTGGCCGCGCGAATGCGACCGCCGCCACGCCGGCCTGGAGGCGGCCGGCGGGGACTGGCTGCTCGAGATCGACGCCGATGAACGGGTGACGCCGGCACTCGCCGCGGAAATCCGGGACACGATCACCGGCTCGACCGCCGGTCACCACGCCGTACCGGTGCTGAATCATTTGGGCAGCCGGCCGGTGCGCTACGGCTGGGGCGCCTCCTTCGGCACCGGGGCTAAGATGATCCTGTTCCGGCGCGGCACCAAGACTTGGGGTCCGCAGCGCGTCCATCCCGACGTGCGCTTCTCCGGACAGAAGGGCGCGCGGCTGGAGACGCCGCTGCTCCACTTCGTCGACGACGACGTGACCGACATGCTGGCCCGCCTCAACCGCTACACCAGCCTCAGGGCCGCCGACCTGCGCGATGCCGGCCTGGTCTGGAACGGCAAGCGCGAGTCGCTCGCCCGCAACCTCGGCCGTCTGGTCACCCGCTTCTATAAATGTTATATCCGCCGACACGGGTACCGGGAGGGGGCGTTGGGCGTCCTGATCGCGCTTCTGGCCGGACTGTTTCCGCTATTGAGCTACCTGAAGGCCCGCATTGATGAGCATCGACCCGCCGGCTGATCCCCTCTGGACCGTTTTTCAGTCCCTGCCCGAGCCGACCCGGCAGTACGCCCGCCTGCGTGCGATGGCGACGGTCCCGCTGACCCCGCCCGAGATGATCACGTGCCTGACCGCCTTTACCGGCTCCGGCGCCTGGATGCCGAGGGACCTCCAGCAGCATCACAAACGACTCCAGAGTGCCGGACTGATCGTCGGCGACCAGTACCATCCGCCGGCGTTGCGCCACTGGATTCTGACGGACGCCATGGCCTCGCCCGAGGGGCCGCGGCTGGTCGCGGCGCTGCGGGCCGCGGTGCCGATCACGGGCGGTACTTATGTCCAGTATCACGAGATGGCCGCGGTGGCCGGAAAGGTCGTGCAGCATCTGTTGATGGCGATCTACACCGATGACGAGGCAGCCTTCAACCCCCTGATGGACAATTATTTGCGGCTGGCCGACACCCGCGTCGCCGCCGTGATGAAGGCGCTTACGCTCCCAGTCCTCATGTCACCAAAAGTGGTCCCGGCGGCGTGGCTGGCGGCGCGGGCGCCGGCCATCGGAATCTCCCTTCTGCAAGAACGGTTCGACCACGCCATCCTTGCGGTCAGCGACCCGGACGCCGACCCCGGACTGCCGGGAATCTGTGCCGGTCTGTTGGAGGACGCCGGCCGGCCATGGAAGATGCGTCTACAGGCCGCGCTGGTCGCCCTTTACGGGGGCGAGACCGGCGCGCTCCAACGAGCGCTCGGGAGCGCGGAGGACGACTCCAGCGAAACCCTGTGCCTCAGCGCCATGGCCGCATTTTTATCGGGCGACCCTGCGCGGGCGCTGGAGGTGTTCCGGCTTGCTCTCAAGCGGCTGCGCAAGGAGTGCGGCCGGCGCAAGATAACGCTCGGCGGCCCGGCCTGGATGTTTTATGGGCTGGCGCTCCTGCACGCGGGCGACGCCGACGCGCGGCGCGATCTGGAGACCCACCGGCAGGCCGGCCTGCCCGAGGATACGCTGGGCTCGATCGGCAACCTGGCCATCAGCGTCCTGGCCGAGCTCCAGGCGGGCAACAATGGCCCGGCCCGGCTGATCACGGATCTGTGGCACGGGCGTGGCCAGGACGAATGCAGTGATCCGGCCGGTGTCGCTCTGATGTCGGTTGCAGAGTATTACCTTGATGCGGCGCGCCCGCGCGCCCGGCGTGAGGTACTGAGCCAGCGCTTTATTGCCTTGTGCAACCGCGGCCTGGTGCTGCCGGCGCGCATGGTGGCGGAGGTGCTCGAGCGCGTCGCCGAGGCGCCGGCCCCCTACCGGCAGTACCTGGCGCAGACCGCCCCCGGCTGCCCCGTCCGTTTCCTCGCCCTGTTCCCCCACCACGAGCCGTGGCAACGGGCACTGACGGCGCTCGACACACTGCTCGGCGGCGCCGGCGAGGACACCGGCAAAAAAAAGGCGTCCGGTGCCACCGTCAAGCGGCTGATTTGGCGTCTCGACCCCGACAGCTGCCAGCTGGAGCCGGCCGAGCAGAGCGGGCGCGCGGGCGGGAGCTGGTCCGCCGGCCGGGCGGTGGCGCTGAAGCGCCTTAACGCCCAGGACGACACCGACGGCAAACTCGGCCACCTGACCGCCCAGGACTGGCAGGTGGTCCGGGCGATCTCGGTCGAGCGCGGCTGGTACGGGCGCGAGGATTTCGGCTTCGACACCGCGCGCGCGCTGCCGGCCCTGATCGGCCATCCGCACATCTACCACATGGACCGGCCGGACATGCGGCTTGACCTGCGCGCCTGGCCGGTCGAGCTGGTGGTGACCGGCGAAGGCGCCGGCTACCGGCTGACGCTTTCGCACCGTGCCGATGCCCCCTCGGTATTCCTGGAGGCCGAAACCGCGACCCGCTACCGGGTGGTGACCTTCGACGCCCTGGCCTGCCGGCTTCAGGAGTTGCTGGGAGTCGACGGCCTGGTGGTGCCGGCAGGCGCGCGCGAGCAGGTGATCACGATGGTCCGGCGCGAGTCGCCGACCCTCCCGATTCGGGCCGAGTTTGCCGACGATGAGGTCCCGGCCGACCCCGGCGACCCGCAGCCGGTGCTCCAGCTTCACCCGCTCGAACTCGGCCTCAAACTGACCCTGGGGGTGCGGCCGTTCGGGCCGCTCGGCCCCTTTCACCTGGCCGGTCACGGCGGGCGCTCGGTGCTGGCGGTGGTGGATGGCGAGCGGCGGCGGGTGATGCGCGATCATGAGCGCGAGCGCGCCCAGGCCGCGGCGCTGGTCGCCGGCTGCCCCTCCCTGGCCGATGCCGAAGCCGGCGGTGGCGGCGAGTGGATGTTCCCGGACCCCGAGAGCTGCCTGGAACTGCTGGTCGAACTGCATGCCTGTACCATGCCCCACACCATCGAGTGGCCGGAGGGCAAGCGGATGCTGGCCGGGCCGCCCGCAAGCGCCAACCGCCTCAGCCTCACCGTCCGCGCCAAGCGCGAGTGGTTCGATGTCAAGGGCGAGATCGCGGTCGACGAGGACGCGGTGATCGACATGGGGGAGGTGCTGGAGCGGATCGACCAGGCGGTCGGGCGCTTCATCCCCCTGGCCGACGGCCGCTACCTTGCGCTCAACCAGCACTTCCTCACCCAGCTTCGCCGCTTGCGTGCGGTGGCTGAGGAAGGGCGGGGCGGGACGCTGCACCTCAACGGCCTGGCCGCGATGGCGGTCGATGATTTGATCGGGGAGGCAGCCCGCGTCGACGGCGACAGCCGCTGGCAGGAGACCCGGACCCGGCTGGCCGCCGCCGGCCGCCACCAGCCGGTGCTGCCTTCAACGCTTGAGGCCGAACTGCGCGACTACCAGCTCGAGGGCTTCCATTGGCTCTCCCGCCTGGCCCACTGGGGCGTGGGGGCGTGTCTCGCCGACGACATGGGGCTTGGCAAAACCCTCCAGGCGCTGGCGGTGATGCTGGAGCTGGCGCCGCAGGGGCCTTGCCTGGTGGTGGCGCCCACGTCGGTCTGCCACACCTGGGAAAACGAGATGCGCCGCTTTGCGCCCTCGCTCAGCCCCCGCCGCCTCGCCGGCACCGGGGACCGGGCGGCGCTGATCTCAAGCGCCGGCCCGCTCGACGTGGTGGTCGCGAGCTACGGCCTCCTGCATCAGGAGGCGGAGACGCTCGCGCAGGTGCGCTGGCGGATGGTGGTGCTGGACGAGGCGCAGGCGATCAAGAACGCCGAGACCCGCCGGGCCCAGGCCGGCTTGCGCCTGGAGGCCGATTTCCGCTTGGCGCTGACCGGCACCCCGATCGAGAACCGGCTGGAAGAGTTGTGGAGCCTCTTCAATTTCGTCAACCCCGGGTTGCTGGGCAAGCTGGAGACCTTCCGGCGCCGGTTCGTCACCGCCATCGAGCGCGACCGCGACGCCGCCGCCCGCCAGGCGCTGAAGGCACTGGTGCGGCCCTTCATCCTGCGCCGGACCAAATCGGCGGTGCTGAGCGAGCTGCCGGCGCGCACCGAGCTGCGCCTGGAGGTGGAAGCCGATGCCGACGAACGGGCCTTCTATGAGGCACTCCGGCGCAAGGCGCTGGAAAGGCTGGCCGAACTCGCCGACGGCCCGCCCGGCCAGCGCCGTATTCACATCCTGGCCGAGCTCACCCGCCTGCGCCGGGCCTGCTGCCATCCGGCGCTGATCGACCCCACGATCCAGCTCCCCGGCGCCAAGCTCACCGCATTCCTGGACCTGGTCGATGAGTTGATCGGTAACCGCCACAAGGCGCTGGTGTTCAGCCAGTTCGTTGGCCACCTCGAGCGGGTACGGGCGGCGCTCGACGAGCGCGGCATCCGCTACCAGTACCTCGACGGCTCAACCCCGGCCCGCGACCGCGAAACCCGGGTCAAGGCCTTCCAGGCCGGCGAAGGCGATCTCTTCCTGATCAGCCTCAAGGCCGGCGGCACCGGCCTTACCCTGACCGCTGCCGACTACGTCATCCACCTCGACCCCTGGTGGAACCCCGCGGTCGAAGACCAAGCCTCCGACCGCGCCCACCGCATCGGCCAGCAACGGCCGGTCACCGTCTACCGGCTGGTGATGAAGGACACGGTCGAAGAAGGCATCCTCGCCCTCCACAAAGACAAACGCGACCTCGCCGCCGACGTGCTGGAGGAAGGCGAAGCGGCAGGACGGCTCAGCGAGGAGGATTTGCTGGCGCTGTTTCGGGGGGTGTAGGGTTATACCGGCGAGCGTAATGTTTGATCCATTGCCAGCGTCATTGCCGGCTCGCGCCGGCCGTCGGGGGACGCTGTCCCCCGACACCCCCAGCCAAAGGCCGAAGGGCCTTTGGAAACCGGTTATATGGGTGATGACCTTGGGTCGAAGCCGGGTGCCACGAGAGCACCCGGCCCTCACTCACCCCACCACCACGAACGGCGCCCAGACGCGGGGGGCGTTCTTGCGCGGGTCGGGCGAGCGGGCGTACTCGTGCTGGAGCGCGCGCAGCGCCGCGGCGGGGTCGATGCCCGGGTGCTTGAGCCAGCGGTTGTAGAACTCCACCATCAACTCAGCGGTTGCGGCGTCGTGGACCGGTGACAGCGTCATCAGCACCTGGCCCACCCCGGCCGCCCGGAACGCCCGCACCAGCCCGAACACCCCTTCCGACCCCATCACCACCCCGTGGCCGGTGTCGCAGGCCGACAACACCACCAACTCGGTGCCGTCGAGGTCGAGGTTCATCACCTCCAGCGCGGTCAACAGGCCATCCCGCCCGCCATCCCCCGCCTGGTCCGGCGCCGCCAGCGTCCGGTTGGCGCCGGCCAGCGCCAGCCCGGTCAACAGCATCGGCTCGGCCAGCACCCGGCTGTCAACCGTCCCCGGATCAGGCGCCACCGCATAGCCGTGGGTGGCCAGGTGCAGCACGCGCGGCACGTCCTTCAACGCATGCAGCCGCGGCTCGCTGGCCTCATCCATGGTCCAAACCGTGGCCGGTTCCTGGCGCAGGTGCCTGTACAATGCAGCTACAAGTTGCACCTCATCCCCGGTCGCTTCCAGGGCCCGGAACCCGCCCAGTTGCCCGGCGACCCGTGTCAACGCCGCCCGCAGCGCCGCCCCCTGCCCGTCGCCGGCGGTCGCGGTCGCCGTGGCGACGCTCAGCGTCGGGCCGCCGGCAGCGGCCGACGGGGCCGCCCCTTTTGGCAGTGGCCCGAAGTCGATAGCCCCGAGGGCGAGCAGCCCGCGCCGGGCGCCGTTCTGCTCAGCCCACGCTCGCCGCTGTTGGGCCTGGACGAGATCCCGGCCGGTGGCGACGATGCGGATCTGCTGGCGCGCCATCCAATAACGCCCGTCCGGCAGCCGCAGCCGGTGGAACGGCACCAGCGCCAACTCGGCATCGGGCGCCAGGACCACGGTCTGAATGTCCCCGTCGGCCAGCCGCGGCTCGAGCCTGGCGAACAAGACTTGATAGATGGCGGCGGCGGCCGACTCCGCCTCCGCCGGCGCCCGGGCCGAAGCCGCGTCCCCTGCGGCCTGGTCGGCAGCGGCCAGCGCCGCGATCCGTTCCGCCACCGGCGCAATCGCCCCGAGATCGATGAATTCCGGGTTCGCCCGCCGGTCGATCAGCAGCGCCCCCCAGTGCGGCGGCTCAAATTTGTTGCTGGAAAAATTGAACGGCGAGAACTGTCGCAATTCGATCAGCAGCGCCCGCTCCGGCAGTGCGGTGGCGACATCGGCCGGGGTCACCGATTGCACCTGAAGGTAATCCTGAAACGCCCGGCTGCGTTGCCCAAGCCGGAACTGGTCCTGCTCCAGCGCCGCCTGCGCGCCCGCAATCTCGGCGAACCTTCCGGCCGCTGCCAGCCCGGCGATCACCGATCGCTGCTGGGCGACCTTGCCGGCCAGCTCCCGCACCTGCGGCTCGCCGGACCGGTGGATCAGCCGCCCGAGTGCCGCGTCCTCCTCACCCTCAAGCTGCTTCCAGTGCAGCACCACGGCCGCAGCCAGCCGGGCGCTGTCGGCGCCCGGGTGCGCGGTCGCCAGGGTCAGGACCTCGTGTTGAAAATCTCTGCGCTGCCCGAGCACCGCGCGGCGCACCGCGGGCGACTGGGTGGTAAAGAACTGGCTGCCCGCCCAGCCGAGCAGCGGCCCCTCCATCTGCCGCAGCACCGCCAGCGCTTCATCGATCCGGCCGAAACCGACCAGAGCCCCGGCCCAGTTCAGATGCGAAGTCAGCGTATCGGGATGGCGCCCCCCCAACACGCGTTCGCTGGCCGCAGCAGACCGCGCCAGCAGCGCCTCCGCCTCCTGCGTTTGATTCAACCGCAACAACAGCAGGCCGAGGTTGTTGACGCTGGTGAGCGTATCCGGGTGCTCTGGGCCCAGGACCTGTTCGCGGACCGTCAGCGCCCGCCGCAAGAGCGGCTCCGCCTCGCCGTAACGGCCCTGGGACTCGTAGAGGGCGGCAAGGTTGTTGACGCTGATGAGCGTCTGCGGGTGCTCCGGGCCCAGGATCTGTTCGCTGATCGTCAGCGCCCGCCGATAGAGCGGCGCCGCCTCGCCATAACGGCCCTGGGACTTGTAGAGGCCGGCGAGGTTGTTGACGCCGGCGAGCGTCTGCGGGTGCTCGGCGCCCAGGACCTGTTCGCTGACCGACAGCGCTCGGCGATAGAGTGGCTCCGCCTCGCCATAACGGCCCTGGGACTGGTAAAGACCAGCGAGGTTGTTGACGCTGATGAGTGTCTGCGGGTGCCCGGGGCCCAAGACCTGTTCGCTGATCGTCAGCGCCCGCCGATAGAGCGGCTCCGCCTCGCCGTAACGGCCCTGGGACCAGTAGAGACCGGCGAGGTTGTTGACGCTGGTGAGCGTCTGCGGGTGCCCGGCGCCCAGGACCTGCTCGCGGACCGTCAGCGCCCGCCGATAGAGCGGTTCCGCCTCGCCGTAACAGCCCTGGGACTGGTACAACATGGCGAGATTGTTGACGATGGTAAGTGTTTGTGAGGGATAAAGGCACAGGACCTGTTCGGTAACCGTCAGCGACAGCCAATAAAGAGGC
>Ga0172367_10006564_pt1 | contig 13620 bp, 14 predicted proteins | sample Lak10m_FD_114542 | JGI IMG/M metagenome (GOLD analysis project Ga0172367, IMG submission 114542) | Freshwater microbial communities from Kabuno Bay, South-Kivu, Congo - kab_022012_10m | ecosystem: Environmental > Aquatic > Freshwater > Lake | place: Democratic Republic of the Congo: South-Kivu...
AAAATCATTGTTGATGAAATGCAAAAGCAAAACATTAAACGCCTGATTGCTATGAGTAATGTGGGAGCAGGGAACAGCATTGCTTTTCAACCGTGGTTTTTTACCAAAATCATTCTTCCTTATTTCATGAAATGGCTGAAAGTCATCATCGAAGATAAAAATCGCATGGAACCCATCATCATGAACAGCAACCTCGATTGGACGATTGTTCGTTGTCCGAATATCGTTGATAAACCAGCGAAAGGAAGGTGTAACGCTACACTCGATGGTAAAGGGCTCAAACTGTCTATCACTCTAAGTGATTTGTCAAAATTCATGGTTGATCAATTGAAACAAACAGCTTTCATCAAGCAAGCGCCATCCGTAAGTAATTAATATGGAGATGAATAAACGTGTAACAGAAATAAAATGATTCACACAAATCTTGGCAAAATAGCCGTCTGTCAGAAATTGACTAATTCAGATAAAACGCCCATTATTTTCCTTCACGGCGTGTATTTTGACCACCACCTGTGGGATAAGGTAATTAATTCCATCCAAGACCGAAGCACTTTCTCTGTGGACATGCCTTTTCATGGTTTGAGTAAGGAAATAACAAAAACAGATTGGACACTAAACGATTGTGCCGCTATGCTTCTTGAAATTCTGGATAGCTTACACATCGCCAAAGTTATTGCCGTCGGCCACTCATGGGGCAGTATGACCATTTTAAGAGCAGCAGCCATGCATCCGGAGCGATTTGAGAGTGTTTTACTTTGTAATATGCCGTTTCTTCGAGCAACAAAAAAACAAAAGATCTCGTTCGTACTTCAGCATTCGATGTTGATATTTAGGAATTTTTACACGAAACAAGCCGCCAGAGCATTGTTCGGAAGAACATCATTAAAAGAAAATCCTACGCTAATCGATGACCTAAAACGCCCCATGAATTTGTTGTCAAACGCACAGATTAAACAAACGGACAAAGCGGTAATTATTGATGCTGATGATGCGAGCGAATTAATCAAAAACTTAAAGGTTAGAGCGGTTGCTCTTAAAGGAGTCGAAGATTATGTACCTGCGCCTCCAAACATTGAAACGATCGTTATTGGAGGTGGTCATATTAGTCCCTTGGAACGACCGGAAGAAATTCTGAGTTTGGTGAAGAAAATATCTAATTAGAGCCCAGCAGCTAATAGCGGTTTTGCGTAAGGCAGGGCTAAGTGCTCTGCTTGATACTTTTTGCTATATTTGAAATGGGGTGCTTTAAATAAAGTTTAGTGCTAAAAGCCCGCCCGAACGCAAAACTGCCAACCGTTGATAAGCAAGCCCAGAGAACAACCGTGCAACTATAACAGACATCAGAAAAATGAACTTTGACATTTTGACAAGAATATACGGACTGACTTTGGCGACACACAATCTAACCCGAATGTTTTAAAAATTTTCCCACCGCACATTGGAACATTTGCAAAACCGCAGCTGCTGATCCACAACCCAAGTTTTGTAAAAGAGCCAATTTCCCAATACACTACAGAATGTTGAAAATAATTTGAAATAAGTGGAGACAAATCAAAAATCTTTTTCTAATTTTGACACATTATGTCAATAGGGGTTATGTCAACAGAAACAATAGGCGAAAAGTTAAGGCACATTCGAGAAGAAAAGAAACTTCCATTGCGAAAAGTTGCTGCATTACTCGACATTGATGTTGCTATTTTGAGCAAAATGGAACGTGGGGAACGCAGAATTACAAAAGAGGTAGTTCTTAAACTTGCGAACATATACGACTATAACGCAGACGACCTTTTGGTTTCATTCCTTAGCGACAAGATTTTATATGAAATTCAAGACGAAGATTTAGGAATTGAAGCACTGAAAGTAGCAGAGGAAAAGGCCAAATATATTAAAGCGAATAGGAAGAAATGACAATAAAGCCAAATAAAGCATTTAACGATTTACCTCTTCTTCCTCCAAAAGAATCTTTGGTAGAAACAATTTCAATCCTAAAACAGGAAAGCAAATCTGCTGTGGCATTGGCTGAATTAAAGGGTCTTACAAACACATTACCAAATCCGAACATTCTTATCAATGTTGTGATTTTAAAAGAAGCACAAGCGAGTTCTGGAATTGAAAATGTGATTACAACTCAAGACAAACTTTATAATTTACTGAAAAAAGGATGAAATAAATCGTGTACCAAGTTGTCCAAAGAAAATAAAACGTGTACTATATGCCTTAGATTTGGTACACGAAAATATAACGTGAGACATTTTGGGACATAAAAAATGATAATTCAAAATCATCAAGAACACATCAATATCATCCACTCCCTATTCAAAGGACGTGAAGATGATTTTGTTGTTCGTTGGGAGAAAGGAAACAAATCGGGTTATATGCCTGCCTATTTTTATGACCTTTATCGTTTTCGGGTACATAAAATGAATGGAGGTACATTTCAGAATTTTACAGAAAAGTTATATCTGAAACTTACTGATGAACAAATCCAAAAGCATTTGGAAGGTATTCACCATATTGGAGTTTATCCGTATTAACAAAGAGGTGGTTGAGAGCGTGAAATTTCAATTTCTGAACAAAGGATTACTTAAGCAATTCACTCCAAAAAAACAAAACATTGTTACATTTGACGAATTACAAGAGCAGGGTAAAATTTAATCAAATGCTGAGGAGTTGTTGAATGTATTCATAAAAAAGACCCAAAAAACCCCAAAAAATGAAATTGAAAAAGCACTCCAATTGATGCAGAAGTATTACAAAACTAAAAAGAAATAAAATGAGTACAAGAAGTTGGAAAGAAATCAAAGATGAAGTATACGGTATAAAAGGCACCTCTAGGCGTGATGCTTTAGAACGTGAATTCGAGTCATTTGAGATCAGGTTACTATTAAAAAAGGCTCGAGAGGATAAACATATAACCCAAGAACAACTTGCGGAATTAGTGGATAAGAAAAGAACTTATATTTCAAGAATTGAAAATGATGGTAGCAATATGACGCTAAAAACATTATTTGAAATAGTCGAAAAAGGATTGGGTGGCAAAGTAAAGATTTCTATCCAAATATAAGTGCATCCTCTTACAGCAAATAAGCTCCACTTTTACGAAGTCAAAACGGTTACAATTAAAGCAAATCCTGATCCATTTGGTTGACATTCCTGAAAGCTGGCCTTAAATTCTTTTTTCCAGGCTTATAGCCCATTGCCAGTAATTGCATTTGCAATTTTTCATGCTGCCTTACCCAGCGTCCTAATTGAGTGCTGGCAATTTGTTTATTACTATTTGGGGAAGTAGCGTAAAACACTGCTTTACCTTAGACGAAATGAAGGGAAAGGTATTGGTCGTGAATTAATGGATGATATAACGGAAGGCATCTTTGCCGAATACAGCACCGCAAGCGGATCCAGGCAATATTTTTGGAACGGCTTACAATCTCGGTTGCCATTCAATCAAATACTCGCGAATGGAAAACCGAATAAAAGCAAACATTGTTTTCAGACTAATCTATCCCTTTTCTCAACCTTCCACTTCCGCTGCTTCCAACATGAAATAATGCAATTCGGTATTTTTCATGAAGGGTTTCATTTTATCACTACCCGGGCCAAACATAGCCAATTCCACATAATCTGAAGAATGATCCATACTTATCCAGCTAACACTGGTCCTCGATTTTTGCATTTCAGCTAAGGTGCGGAAGGGCAAATTGGCATAATTATAAATACCATCCTCTCCTTTCGTTAGTTTCAGATAATAATGTTGAAGGGTTTTAGCTTCCTCGTCGGTTAAGGTAATATTAGAAGCAAAATTCACCCTTTCTTTTATTTGCGCCAGGGTTGATTCCGGCGTAAAGCCACGAAGAATCCAGTCATTGGAATGTTTGTAAGTGTGAAGGGAATCAAAATTGGCATTCACATTACTTCCCGCTACAAGTCCTGGATTAGCATTTCCATGATCAGTAGTAATTATAACCAGCGTATTTCCATCAGCTTCTGCAAAGTCAATAGCTGTTTTAACTGCCTCATCAAAAGCAATCTGATCATAAATGAGACCGGCGGCACAATTGGCATGGGCAGCCCAATCGATTTTACCACCTTCCACTTGAAGAACGAAACCATTTTTAGCATGCTTCATTTTATTGATTGCTACCTTGGTCATTTCAGCTAATGATGGAATCTGGTCAGCAACTTCCTTGCTGTTTTCCCTGTCAACGGAATAAGGCAAACCATCTTTATAGAACACTCCAAGAATGGGTTTTTCGTTATTTAGGGCCATCATTTCAGATCGGTTATTAGCGACCTGAAAGCCATTGGTGCGATATTCGGCATAAAGGTCCCTTTTATCTTCCCGTGTATCTTTGGAAAAATATTCATGACCACCGCCCATCATCACATCAAATTTCAGCGACATATAATTTACGGCAATCTCAGGTTGAGCATTTCTGCTTTTGCTGTTTACACAAAACCCGGAAGGCGTTGCATGGGTAATAGGAACGGTTGTAACACAGCCTGTCATTTTACCTGCCGCTTTAAATTTTTGCCAGATAGGCATATTCTCTTCTCCGTTTGGACCAATGTTTAAGGAACCATTATTTACCCGTTTGCCTCCACCCCAGGAAGAACTTGCAGCAGCGGAATCTGTTGTAAGCGAATTGGCGGAAGCCATATCCATGAGTCCACGGCTAACCTTATTTTCCCTATATAAATTAAGCCAATTTGAACCTTTTCCCATTTTGCGTTGAAGCAGCATATCGGCCATATTCAACGTTCCCGTACTCATGCCATCACTTACCATCATGATGATATTTTTAGCTTTTCCCTTTGAACCGGGAAATAAAAGCTTACTATTTTCACCCTGACCATTTGCCTGGCTCAGGAATAAACTGCCTAATGCGGCGAGGGAAGAATTGCGAAAAAATTGCCTGCGTTTCATCATGATTAATTTGTTGGCGCTAAAGTAGCTAAAAATTAAGAAGTAAAATCAGCCTTTAGGTAAAGGTTTTGTTAAATATTCACTTGTTTGCCCGTTTCCACTGACTTATAAATGGCTTCTACGATAATGGTGTCCCTAAGTCCTTCCTCACCGGGAACCAACAGCTTTGATCTGGACATTATGGCTGCACAATCTTCATCCATTTGTTTTGCCTGTTGATTTGGCACAGCAAATTTTATCTGGGTGCCATCAGACAGGCTGCCCATATTTCCATTATATGAGGAATGCGGTTCCATTTTCAACCAGCCTTTTTCGTAATTGACGTGAAGATGATTCATATTCACCCCATAACTGGACATGCACGATGCCCTCGCCCCACTTGGAAATTCCAGAAAAAACTGAATGGTTTCCTCCACTTCCGTATATATTTCAGGACGGGTTGTGGAAGCCTGTGCTAATACATTGATGGGTTCTTCGCCGGTAGCTAACCGGGCACCTTGAAGGGCATATACCCCCATATCACCCATGACACCACCACCCATGGCCTTTTTCTGTTTCCAATGGGTGGAACGTCCGTCAAAATAGCCGGCAGCACTGGTCAGTAATTTCACTTTTCCAAACTTTTTCTCTTTGGCGACCTGCATATAAGCCTGGATATTAGGGTCATGCTGACACCTGTAACCAATGGCGAGTTTCACTTTATTCTGAGAAGCAGCACGAATCATTTCCATACAATCAGCGACAGAGGGCGCCATGGGTTTTTCGCAAAACACGTGTTTCCCTGCATTGGCAGCACGAACTGAAAATTCCCTGTGCATGGAAGGAGGCAAAACAATATAAACTACATCTATGTCCGGATTATTGGCTATGTTATCAAAATTCTGATAGTTATAGCTGTTTTTTTCGGGTATATTATATTTGAGTTTCCAGCTTTCAGCTTTTGATGGTGTTCCGGTTACAATGCCAGCGAGGTAGCATTTTTCGGTCAATTGAAGTGCTGGAGCCAGTAAATCGGTGCTGTAATACCCCAAACCAACTAAAGCAACACCCAATTTCTGTTTTTCAGGCCTTGTCGCACCCAATAGAGGGAGAGATGAAAAAAAGGCAGAGGCACCGACAGCGGAGGAAGCAAGGAGGAAATCTCTTCTTTTCATAATTTAGGGATTATTAGGTAAAACGTACTAAAAATGGCGTTGATTTAGCTAAAATAACATTTAATCTCCTCTTTTTTTAAAATAAAATGAGAATATCTGTCCTGGCAAAACTAAGGTCAAACATTTACCTGATTTTTTTGTTTTCCATCATAAATATAATTATCATGAAAATGACCTACCTCATTGTATTTGTAATCCTCGTATTTTCTGGATTATATGCTAAAAATTATCTTAAGATGGGAGCTAAAACGGAGGAACAACCCTACAAAGTAGTGTTAAGAAAAGATAAATTTGAAATCAGGTATTATCCGGCGGCTATATTAGCTCAGGTAAAATCACCTGCAAAAGGATACAGGAATGAATCCGGGAATCAATTCCGTAAATTGGCAGGATTTATTTTTGGTGGCAATACGGAATCTAAACAAATTGCCATGACTGCTCCTGTGCACATGGAGAAGGCAGAGGATGGAAGTGTTATGCATTTTGTGATGCCGGAATCATTTACCATGGAAAATCTTCCCAGACCACTTGATCCAAACGTTAAAATCTTAACATCAGAGCCTGGTTACTATGCTGCATATGCTTTTGGCGGATTTGCAGGAGAGGAAAAAATATTAAATGCAGAAACTGAATTAAAAGCTTTATTGCAGAAGGAAAAAATTACAACTAAAGGAAATTTCAAGTATCTGGGTTATAATGCACCTTACGAGGTTTTCAACCGGAGAAATGAAATGATTGTGGCTATAGACTATTCCAGGGAAAAAGAATAAGGATTTTAAAAAACAACATAGCGCAGGGGATGATAAAGGTCCTTTTCAAGCGCCTCCATTTCAGTTGAAAACCGTTTAGTGTGATCTTCTTTAAGTATTGAAAGTTGTTCTTTAGCCAATCTTGAGTGTCCAAGACCAACATTGCTTAATATTTGCAACCAGTTTGATAAATATTGAAGCCTTTTATCTCTTAAACCAAGTAAACTTTTCGCCATATCCCTGGAATATCTATATTTTCCCTGTTCAAAATAAATGAAAGTGGACAACAGTTTTGCTTTACCAAAAATGGGATTAAGGGGAAAAATGCTATCCAGTTGAGTGAGCGCCAGATCCCATTTTTTTATTTCTGTCAATTGTGCTGCCTTTGCAAGATGCAGATTACCTGCATTTCCCCAGGCATCAATCTTGTAATCGGGCCGAATGTAATGTTTTCTTACCAGCTCCTTATTCCCATAGTTCCATGTAGCATATCGATTCAGTACCAAAAGGGACATCAGGCCGAAGATAGCCACAACAACTGATCTGCCTGGTTTTTTTGACAGCATTATGGAAGATTTATGGAATGATTAATAGGATTTGGCAAATAAAACACGTTTACTGGATGGTTTACCCGTGTAAATGCAGGTTCCTTCCTCCTCTTCCTGACCAAAAGGAATACAGCGAATAGTCGCTTTGGTAACTTCCTTGATGGCTAATTCTGTTTCACTGGTACCGTTCCAGTGAGCTGAAATAAATCCGGGAATATCTGAATCAACAAGGGCTTTAAAATCGTCAAAGGTATCCACCTTCGTTGTTTTTTGATCTCTGAATGCCTTTGCTTTTTTAAATAGATTGTCCTGAATATCCAGTAATAATCGGGCAACGGTTGATTCAATGTCATCCAGGCTGGCTGTGAATTTTTCTCTGGTATCCCGTCTGGCAACTTCGATTTCATTTTTCTCAAGATCGCGTTGACCGATGGCTAATCGAACTGGAATACCTTTCATTTCATGTTCTGCAAATTTAAATCCGGGTCTGTTTTTTATATCCTGGTCATATTGAACGGTAATTCCTTTAGCTTTCAGGTTTTTCATAATTTTATGAACAACCTCGTCAATTTCAGGAGAAGGTTTAGGAATCGGAATGATAACCACCTGAATTGGTGCCAGGTTTGGTGGTAAAACTAATCCTTCATCATCGGAATGAGTCATGATCAGACCTCCGATTAATCGGGTAGATACACCCCAGGAGGTAGCCCAGACAAATTCCTGATTATTATCTTCTGTTAAGAATTTAACATCGAAGGCTTTGGCAAAATTTTGCCCTAAAAAGTGAGAAGTTCCCGCCTGCAAAGCTTTTCCGTCTTGCATCAATGCCTCAATACAATAGGTGTCTTCCGCTCCGGCAAAACGTTCATTTGCTGTTTTAACGCCTTTAATTACAGGCATAGCCATATAATTTTCCGCAAATTCGGCATAAACATTCAACATGCGCAGGGTCTCTTCAACCGCTTCATCTTTTGTGGCATGCGCAGTGTGCCCCTCCTGCCACAAGAATTCAGTAGTTCTTAAAAACAGACGGGTTCTCATCTCCCAACGTACCACATTGGCCCATTGATTAATGAGCAGGGGAAGATCCCGGTATGATTTTATCCAGTCCCGATAGGTATTCCAGATGATAGTTTCCGAGGTGGGACGAACAATAAGCTCTTCTTCCAATTTTGAAGTCGGATCTACCACAACACCACTTCCATCGGGGGCATTCATTAGACGGTGGTGTGTCACTACCGCACATTCCTTGGCGAAACCATCTACATGTTGGGCCTCCTTACTTAAAAAGCTTTTGGGAATAAACAATGGAAAGTAGGCATTCACATGTCCGGTTTCTTTAAACATGCGGTCCAGCTGATCTTGAATTTTTTCCCAGATAGCGAATCCATAAGGCTTGATAACCATACACCCTCTGACAGCAGAATTCTCAGCCAGGTTTGCTTTTTTAACAATATCCTGGTACCATTGGGCATAATCAGTGGAACGAGGTGTTATTTCTTTCGACATAAATCAGGCAACATTAATTAAAAAAATGAGCCAAAATGTTAAAATTTCAAAATATTTCAATTATTTACGAAACATTAACAACTTTGTTGCGACAAAAGTAATAAATTAGACGTTCTGTTTAAAAGATGATTCCATTAAATCCACATTTAAAATAAATGTCATGAAATACACCCTCATTATTGCCTTGCTCACTTTGTTGGCTTTCAGTCCATTGAGTGCTCAGATGGATGATGTTTATTACAATCCTGACGAAGTTGTAAAGACCAGAAATAATTCGTCATCATCCAGTAGATCAGGTTCCTACAGGCCTGAATCCTATTCATCAGACGAAAAAGGGTACGCAGATGGCGAAAACAGCTATTACGACGATTACGATTTCTATTACACCTCGAGAATACGTCGTTTTCACAGACCTCTTCAGGGATTCAGTTTTTTTGACCCATACTATGTGGATATGGCCTACTATGATCCTTTTTTAGGTTCCGTTGGCACGATGCTCATTTATGATGACTTTTATGCACAAAGAATGTTCAGCAGGTTCAATCGCTGGAACAATTTTAGCGCATTCAATCGGTTCAACAGTTTCAATAGCTGGAATAGTTTTGGTATGTACGACCCATTCTTTTCCCCATGGAACTCTCCTTTTACCCGTTTCGGAGCAGGTATGACCATGAGCAGCTTTGGTTGGATAGGTTCACCAATGATGTTTATGCCTTCCTACAACTTTTATGGATTTATACCTACCTGGGGTAATGGATACGGGTACAATAATTTTGGTCAGAATAATAATAATAATTCAAGCATGACACCGGTGGATGGTTCCAATCGTTTTTATGGTCCAAGAAGAGGAGGTGGTTCAGTTGGTCCTGTTCCGGGCGCCAGAAATCCGGAGATTGGAACCGTTGAAAGTTCCCCAAGGGGAAACCCCTCTGCGGGAAGAAATATAGCAACAGAAAGAAGTTCCAGAATTCCTTCTTCTTCGAATACTACTGGCACAGATATGCCAAGATATTCACCTTCTGTGCAAGGTGCAGGCAGGTATCCTTCTAATGAAGGAAGAATTCCATCGACAGGATATTCTCCAAGAACAGATGCTCCCTCGGTTGAATATAATCGTCAAAGGCCAAGCACAACTATTCAGCCAAGAACTTCCTCTGAAATCAGAAGTGCGGAAAGAATTAACAGTACCAACAGGAGTATGTCACCGTCCAGGGGATTTGAATCACCCTCATCTTCACAGGGCTGGTCCACCCCAAGAAGTTCATCTATGGGTTCAGGTGCGTCTTCTGTACCTTCAGGCAGCAGCAGCGTTCCTTCTTCTTCCAGTGGGGGAAGATCTTCTTCTGGTGGCAGGGTTATAAACCAATAAATAAATAACTAAAGTTGTTATTTAAACATCATTGAGCGGGTGGAATATTACGTTGTTGTATTCCACCCTTTCTTTTTTACTTACCTAAATAAATGGCTATGGACACCCTTAAAATGAAATGGCTTGCTCTTCTTTTGATATCCCTTTCACCTTTTTATTCTTTAGGGCAAAGTATCGCTGATGTCATCAGGTTCAGTTATCAGGAACCAGGCGGTACGGCAAGATATACGGCAACAGGAGGTTCTATGGGTGCTATTGGGCCAGACCTGAGTTCGGTAAACAGCAATCCTGCAGGTATTGCTTTGTATAGAAAATCAGAATTCTCTGTTTCTCCCGCCTTTATTTCTACTAAAACAACCGCCAGATTAATTACGGATAAAAATGGTTCTGCCTTGTCTGAGAATAAGCTTGGGCTTAATATTCAAAATCTTGGAATGGTTTTCACTTCTCAACCCGTTCATGATAAGTGGAAACAAATGAATTTTGCTATAACCTTGAATAATCTGAATCATTTTAGCAGTACCACCCGGTTTAGCGGAACATCGCAGGGTACGCTACTACAAAGGTTTCAGGAAATTGCCAACTCAGATACAGGACTTGACGATTTTGAAACAGGAATCGCAGCTGAAGCTGGAGCCTTATACGATTTGAATGGAGATGGTAAATATGATATTGATTACCAGCTTTCACCTAAAGCACTTTTGCAAAGAGAGCAGGAAATCCAACAAACAGGTTCTTTAAGCGAGCTGGCTTTTTCTCTTGCCGGAAATTATAATGAAAAAGTATCGGTGGGGCTTAGTGTTGGTTTGCCTTTTATGTCTTTTTATAATGTCAGAACATATTCCGAAAAAGACCCGGTTAAAGCTCCTGGTGGCGTACCCTATTTTAAGGACTTAAGCTATAGAGAGGAATTAAGTACAACTGGGAGTGGTGCAAATTTTAAATTAGGAGTTATTGTAAAACCTCAGCCCAATATTCGTATTGGAATGGCTGTGCATAGCCCTTCCTTTTTAAATGTTTCAGATATCTATCAAAATGAACTGGTTTATAATTATTATGAAAATGCAAATGAAACGGGTGCCTTTTTAGGAAGTGAAGCAGTAGCGGAAGGTAGTTTTGAATATCGTTTTAAGACCCCCTGGAGGTACTTTGGAAATATTGGCCTTATTTTAGGAAAAAAAGGGTTTATCGGAGGCGAGGTAGGATATGTAAATTATACTTCCAATCGATTTAATTATAATGGATTTGAAGAGGCTGAAAATGAATCGAATATAGAAATTACAGGCAGGCTGACCCAGGCAGTTGCCATTCGCATGGGGGGAGAAGCAGTCATACAAAATGTTTATCGTTTAAGGGCTGGATTTCAATTATACACTTCGCCATTTAAAGATGATGAAACTACAAAAACCATCCTTAGTATTGGTGGTGGAAGGAGGGGGGAAAAATATTTCGTTGATGTGTGTTTCAGATATAATCAACTTAATGAGGTATTTTTTCCATATCTGACCCAAAATTCCCCACTTCAGGAAGTAGATAAAGCGATTACAAAACAGTCTTTAATCTTTACGGTTGGTACTAAGTTTTAGCGTTTGCCCATAAACCAAGAGAGGGATAAGTACCTTTTTCAGTTAGTTTTTTTAAGGCTTCTCTGACAAATGGTTTATCTTCCTGATAAGTAACACCAAACCATTTTGCCTCTGAAGGGATTACTGCTATTTTCGCCTTCTCAGATTCAAGGAGTTGATTTGCAACAAGAGGGATATAATATTCTGCTTTTGGGTGTTCCTTATTTTCTTCCATAAAGGCAAGGAACCCCAATCTTAGATGCTCAAAAATAGAAGGATGAAAACCCCAGAAATTCATTGAAACAAGCGTTTTTTCATTTAAAAGCACCTTATTTCCATTTAAATCACCGGTGATTTCCTGATTATTTTTTAAAATTTGGTGGGTCTCAGCAATACTGGTTAGAAATCCAGATTCATTGCTGGTGCATACACCCCTTGAAACGGCACCAAAGTCGGAAAGGGTATGACTCAAATAATACCCTATCATGGCATGTTTTTCGGGGGAACATTCGGTAGTCAAAAATTTCGCCATCACCGAAAAGCTATCAAAACCATAAAAATCATCCGCATTTATAACGGCAAAAGGTTCTTTAATCACATTAGCGGCAACTAATACCGCATGTCCTGTTCCCCATGGCTTTTCTCTTTCAGGAATGGGAGGTAACCCTTCAATGGGGGAAGATGATTCTTGAAAAACGTATTCAACGGGAATGATATGTTCGAAAGTTATGCCTATTTTTTCTTTAAATGGTTTCTCAATTGATTTTCTAATAATGAAAACAACTTTACCAAATCCAGCTTTTATTGCGTCAAAAACTGAAAATTCCAGAATGGTCTCGTCATTTAATCCTACAGGATCAATTTGTTTAAGTCCGCCATAACGCGACCCCATGCCAGCTGCCAGTACTAATAAAGTAGGTTTCATATTATATTATGTTGTATAGGTTAATTTCTATAATCTAACGGAGGATTTCTATCGCCAAGCAACGCTTCATATTTGAACTGATCACCCCCTCTTCTTTTTAATAATTCCTCTTTGGCATTTTTTAACATTTCGGGGTTAACCAAACAGTCCATAATAGAAAGTGCCATTGTTTTTGCTGCTACCATCATTCCCTTATGACCTATGGACATACCGCCAGCGGCTACGGCTTGCCAGCTATGTGCGGCAGTACCAGGAACCCAGGTAGCACTCGAAATTCCTGCTGTTGGGACAAGCCAGCTTATATCACCTACATCAGTTGACCCAAAAGCTTCATCACTTTGATCAGCATAAGGTTTTACCAAAGCTGCATCTGTTAAATTAACATCTTTTCTGTTTAGGGACGGGAAAATGCGGGTGGCAAAATCCATTTCTGTCTGGTCGTAAGTGACGCCGCCAACATGTTTTAAATTTTCATATAAATTAGTTGATAAAATCTGGTTTGGCAACAAATTATATACACCATGAATCACCTCATAATCCATAGTAGTGCCTGTACCCATAGCAGCGCCTTCAGCCGCTTTGGCTACTCTGTTGAAAATATCTTTGACGACATCCATCTCAGGATGACGAATATAATAATAGACTTCAGCGAAAGCAGGAACTACATTCGGAGCTTCGCCGCCTCTTGTAATTACATAGTGAATTCTGGATTTCTCGGGGATATGCTCTCTCATCATATTTACCATATAATTCAGCGCTTCCACAGCATCGAGAGCTGATCTTCCCCGTTCAGGAGAGGCAGCGGCATGGGAGGCAACGCCTCGGAATCGGAATTTAGCTGACTTATTTGCCAGGGAAGAAATAGGATTAGCATTAT
>Ga0172367_10006566_pt1 | contig 13615 bp, 10 predicted proteins | sample Lak10m_FD_114542 | JGI IMG/M metagenome (GOLD analysis project Ga0172367, IMG submission 114542) | Freshwater microbial communities from Kabuno Bay, South-Kivu, Congo - kab_022012_10m | ecosystem: Environmental > Aquatic > Freshwater > Lake | place: Democratic Republic of the Congo: South-Kivu...
CCGATTTGCGCATTTCGAGGAGGATAGCTTCGAGGAATTTGTAGGGAATTTTTCGGTTTTCCGCAATTTGGGAAATGGGGATAGGTCCCTGATTATAGTGTTCCCCCAGGTAGGTAAGGGCGTGAATGGCATATTGGGTTTTGGCGGATAGCATAGTAATAAACGCGTTGGGTTATTCAGGGAAGCAGGGGGTGACGAGGTGGTTTCCCTGCCCCTAAGCCCCTGGTTTGGGTTGTCTTTTCATCGAGTTTGCGCTGGAGATAGGCATCGGAGAAGTCGATGCGCAGTTCTACCCACATAGGAAAATGGTCGCTCATTTGAAAGGTGCGCCATTGCCGGTAATAAGCTGTTTTTTCTTTTTCCGTACGCGGCACGTCGGTTTTTTTTGAGGTATAGGCCTCGCCCATATAGGGAGCAAAGATCTGCTCGTCTTCCTCCCGGAATACGGTTTTATAGAAATTGAATACACCAGCTTTACCGGTTGTTTCAAATCGGTCTTTGCGGATGCGGAACGCAATCTGGTCGTAGGTTTTATCCTGGCTTGCGTTGCTGGGCAAATTCTGCAGCTCAGCCGGGATGGAAAAGCCATTTTTTAGCAACGCCGCCATAGTAGGGTCGTTGGGGGTGTAAATATTGAAGTCACCGAGGAGGATACTATTGTGCGACCAGGCGCTGCTGTCTTCGCTTTGTTTGGCGAGAAATGCCGCGATGGACTGGATTTCCTGTACCCGCGTGGGGTCGTCTGCGCGGTCATCGCCGTAGTAGATATGTACGGTAGTCAGTACAAAATTCGTCCACCCGCTCTTAAAGCCCACCGAAAACGGGGTACGAGCCAATTGCCGGGCCGGCGATGGCTCCTTTTCCCCATCCCCTGTTTTCGACGCGGAAGGAGGGAGGACAATTTCACTAGCCAGTCCGGCAAACGTGACCTTCCGGCTGTCGTAGAGAAAAGCGAGCCGTTCCTTATTGCCCGCGCTGCCCATCGTTTCGTCGGTAAACAGAAACTTCCAGTCGTTGCCGAGGATACGCTGAACCTGGTACAAGCCTTCCAAATCCCGATATACTTCCTGTACTGCCACCAGGTCGAAATGGGAAATAATCTCTGCGATGTAGTAATACGACTCCGGCACCCGTTCGCCGTACTTAGGACTTTCAAACTCGCGGATATTCCAGGTAGCCAGGAGTAGGGTTGCATTCTGGGTACGCACCGGAATTTCTGCGCGGAGCTGCGCACGGAGTGCCAGCAGCCGCTCTATGATGCGCTCGCCATCGGGCAGGGCATTGGTCAGATATTGGTAAAAGGGCATTCGCAATTTTTTTTTGGCAACGAGCATCCCCGATACGTCCGCTACCCGTTTCATGGATAGCTTTCTTTTTCGGTGAGTTTTACCTGCTCTAAAATTACTTGAATTTTGAGAAAAAGCAAAAAGTAGCGTGCTTGGGCTAATATTCCGGTAATTTTATCGTCTTTTCGCGCATCTGCCGGCAAAGCGTCGTAATTTTGGTAACAACTAAAACGAAAGAGACTATGGAAAATCCAATGGAAGACTGGGGCGCCAACGAACCGAAGCGGGATCCAAAAACGATAGGTATCGTAGCGTATATCACGCTGATAGGCTGGATTGTCGCGCTGATATGGAACAATCCGAAATCCGAGCAAGCCTCCTTTCACGTACGCCAGGCGCTGGGGCTCATGCTGATGATGGCTGCCACCAATTTTGTAAAAGCCGTGCCGATGGGCGGTATGCTGTCGAGAGGCCTGATGCTGGGCACCCTGGTACTCTGGGTGATTGCGTTCATCGGATCTCTCCAGGGCGAACAAAAGCCGGTACCCGTAGTAGGCGAGTATTTTCAGCAGTGGTTTAAACAGCTGTAATCGCTAAAGCACATCAAAAAAGAGGCTGTCCTAAACGTAAAAAGGCCCGATTCGTTCGTTTGACTCCGTCAAACGAACGAATCGGGCCTTTTATATAAATCCCGTTTTTTGATTTCTCTTTCGGGTTATCCTGCGCGTTTCAGCTCCAGCACCCGCACCGGATGTGCCGACTGCATAAAGGCAGCGGGCAGTCGAAGTGACACTCCTTTCTCTCCCGTTTTCCACTTAATGGCCTGCCCGTTTTCCAGCATGGAAAGGGTATCGCCTGGCCGTAGGGAGAGCGACTCAATCACCACATCCGCCGCCGGTGGCGTTTCCAGAAAGAATACATAAACGCGCTTTCCATCCTTGCTCTGCGTAAATCGGATATGTTCGCCCTCATGCCATACCTGGTATGGGCGGGTGTTATAAATTGACTTTCCGTGAACATCCATCCAGGCACCGATTTCTTCCAGCCGTTGGTACGCAGTGGAATCCAGCTCCCCGTCCGGACGCGGGCCGATATTCAGGAGGTAATTGCCCCCTTTGGATACGATGTCCACTAATTTTCGCAGGATTTCTGCTTTTGATTTATACACGTCATTGGGCACATGGCTCCAGCTGGTAGCCATCGTCATACAGGTCTCCCAGGGATAGGGAAGCCCATTTTCGGGAATATGCTGTTCGGGAGTGAGGTAATTTTGATGTGGGCCGGGCACCGCGCGATCCACTACAATCAGTTGCGGCTGTTTGGCCCGCGCTTTGCGCACCAATCCTTCCATATCGATATCCTGGCTCTGTGCGTTTCTCGCCCAGCGGCTACCTTCATACCATTCGGACAGCTCCTGCTGTACCTCTTCCGAGGTTTTTTTGCGCACCCATCCGCCGTCGAGCCATAGAATATCCACCTTGCCATAATCGCTCATCAACTCGTCGATTTGGTTGTGGGTATATTCCACAAACTTCGCCCACTGCTCCGGGTATTTGGCAATGGAATAATTGGCATTGCGGTCGGCCGGCGGAAATTTTTTCCACCAATAGTAATCGCTGTGCCAGTCGGGCTTCGAAAAATAAGCGCCCGTCCAGAGTCCTTCTTTTCGGAAGGCATCAAATACCTCACGGATGACATTGCTGCGCGGGTCAGTGGAAAAAGGTGTTTTGGGATCGGTGATGCGATAGTCTGTAAATTTGGTATCCCACATACAAAAGCCATCGTGGTGTTTGGTCGTAATGACCACGTAGCGCATACCTGCTTTGCGCGCCGCTTCTGCCCAATGGGTGGGATTGAATTGACGCGGATTAAAAGAATATTGCAGCGCTTCATAAGTTTTGCGATATTCGTTGTAATCTCCGGCGAACGGAGCTTTGCGGGCACCTGTCGCCCAGGACAAGTCTTCCGGACACAGGCTCCAGCTCTCTACGATACCCCATTGGCTATACGGCCCCCAGTGAAACAATACCCCAAACTTCAGATCCTGCCACTCCGCGATGCGCTGTTGGATCGCCGGGTTGGGGTCTGGAAAATAAGCTTGCTCCTGCGCCTGGGCGGAGGTGGCAAGCAAGTAAAAAAGAACCAAAAACAGCGCGGGTCGGCTGATACGCGTTGGGTCAGGATGCATAGCCATTCTTTTAACTTTTGTGATCGCTAAGGTATGCAAATTCGTCAAATTGTTCATTGGGCCTTCCTACTGGGTATAGGTCTTGTGTTGCCCGCTGTTTGTCGGGCCCAGGAAGGGACTGTTTTTACCGTACAAACGGTGCCAGACCCCAAAAAACAGGGTAGCGGCTATGTGAGTGACCCCGGCCGTATCCTTTCTGCCGGAGCCGTAGATTCGCTCAACCAGTTGATTGCCTCGATGGAATCCGCTACCACCGCGCAGATGGCCGTTGTCGTGCTCCCATCCATCGGAGAGGATAGCCCAAAGGAATTTGCCACCGCCCTGTTCGAAGCATGGGGTATTGGGCAAGCAGACGTGGACAACGGGTTGCTCATCCTCACCGTCATGGACCAACGGCGCACTGAATTTGAAACGGGCTATGGCCTGGAAGGGGTGCTCCCGGATATTACCTGCTACCGCGTAGGGATGGAAGAGCTGGTTCCTTTCTTCCAGCAAGCCAACTATGGCCAAGGGTTGATTGCAGCCGTAACCCGCTTTAAAGCCATCCTGGAAAATCCCGATGCCGCCGAAGAAATCCGATCTTCGCAATCCACTGATCGCAAAAAAGGTATCGGCGCCTGGATTGGCATAGGAGTATATGGCCTGCTGAACATCCTGCTCGTCGGGTTTTTACTGGCCTATATCATCGGGGTATTGCGTTCCAAGGAAGATGTGTATGACAAGTACCAACGGATTGCAAAAGCCGGCTTGATTTTCTTAATCGTTATTTTTCCGCTATCCTATAGTTTTCTATATATCTGGATTCGCCGCAAATTGCAGGTATTGCGCCGCATGCCGCGCTATAGCCGCAAAACCGGCGCATTGATGCACCTCGTTTCCGAACAGGAGGAGGACGCCTATCTGCAAAAAGGCCAGATTACGGAGGAGGAAATTGGCTCGGCGGACTATGATGTGTGGACCACCGAAGCAGGCGATGACCTCCTTATCTTGCGCTATTCAAAAAACGGGCACAAATTTTCCAAGTGCCCACAATGCAAGTTTACGACCTATTCGCTGGTAAGCTCCACGACGCTCCGCTCGGCTACCCGCTCGAGCACGGGCTTGCGGCGCGAATCGTATGCCTGCAAAAACTGCCATTTCACCCGCGAAAAAGAGGTCGTCCTGCCGATGATAACCAGTTCCGACAGCAGTTCTTCCGGCGGAGGTGGCGGTGGAAGTTGGGGCGGAGGTAGCTCCGGTGGGGGTGGTTCCGGCGTGAGCTGGTAGCTTACAGGTCGCGTTGAAATACCCGAAACCGCTTGTGCAGGGTGGCGCCCAGCCGCGCGTATTCGGCCAGCATGCGCGCATTCGTCTCGAGCACCAGGTGGGTCTCAAACGTGCGGATACCTTTTTGGCGGGCGCTCTGTATGAGCGGCCAGCCCATGAGTACGTCGAGACCGCGCCCGCGATAATCCGGGTGCACCGCGCCGAGCATCAGGTCGAGCCGGGTAGCTTGCCGCATCGCTTTCAAAATATGCCACCATCCAACGGGAAGCAGCTTGCCCTTCGCGCGCTGAATGCCCGGCGCGAGGTTGGGCATCCCGATGACAAAGGCAATCAGCTGCTCCTCGGCATCCAACACCACTTTTACAAAACGAGGGTTCAGCAACGGCAAATAACGGGACGCCAATTCCTGTATTTCCTGCGCATCCATCGGCTGAAAACCGTAGAGGTCGATATACGCAATGTTGATAAGCTGAAAAACCGCTTCGATATAGGGTTTAATATCCTTGGTTTGGTTAAACTCCACTAGCCGGAAAGCCGGATTGGCGTGCACGCGCTCAAAAATACGGGGAAAAGAGGCGGGTATCCCCCGTTCGATATCGATGAGAAAATCGAGGCAATCCAGCTTTTTGCTGTAGCCGGCGCGTTCTACCATCTCAGGCAGATAAGGCAGGTTGCAGGTAGTGACGAGGATAGGCGCTTGCTCAAATCCTTCCACCATAAGCCCTTCGGGGTCTTTGTCGGAAAACCCGAAAGGGCCTACACTGCGGTTCATCCCCTTTTCTTGGCCCCACCCCTCTACCGCCTGTATCAGGGCATGCACGGCCTCTTCGTCTTCAAATGCTTCTAAGTGGCTAAACCGCACCGTGCGCTCCCCCACCCGCTCGTTGTAGGGGTGGTGGATGATGCCCATAATCCGGCCTACGACCGTCCCCTCGCGGCGTGCCAGCAACAACAGGGTATCACATTGCGCAAAGGCCTTATTTTTTTTCGGGTCAAAAAAAACCCACTCATCCATATACAACGGCGGCAGCCAGTTGGAATGCCCGGCGTGAACCCGAGCAGGCAACGCAATAAATTCTTTCAAATCCGCGCGGTGGCGTAGCTCCTGAATGCTTAGATTCGACATGGTTCCGGTGTTTGTCAGAAAGGTAGGATTTATTTTTTGGGGCGAGAAAAATAAGGGCTACCGAAGAAAAAGTTTATTTTAGCTAAAGGATTGATAGTAGCTACAATCGGTAGCCGGTCCGCAGCAGAAAACCCATAACTATACCAGTCCGTGAAAACTAACGTCACCTATGGCCAAAACCCTGCTTTTTGCATTCGCACAGAGTGATTCGCAGCCGCTGCCTGCGTTAAGACAGGAATTCGACCAGCTGAATAGTTTGTATATTCCTGGCCAAAAGAAAGGCGATTACCATGCGCATTGGATTCCTTTTTCCTCTAGAACCAAATTAGTTGAGGATGTTTCCAGTTACAAGGACGACCTGCTCTTGTTTCATTACAGCGGACATGCCGGTCCGGACGCGCTACTTCTCGACGATGAGATAGCGCGGGCGGAAGGGGTGGCCCACCTACTGCAACAATGCCCCAACCTGAAGGTGGTAATATTAAATGGATGCGCCACCAAAGCACAAGCCCAGGCACTGCTAACCCATGTCCCCTTCGTCGTAGCGTCTAGTAGCCCCGTACAGGATACCTTGGCAAAAGACTTTTCCATTGCCCTACATAGAAACCTGGTCGGTGGCCAAAACCTGGAAGCGGCCTTTAATATGGCACTTCCCCTCCTTAAGATGAAGGAGAGTATCCCTGTTTTTCGGGATATTATGTTGCACAAGGGTAATTCGGACACCCCGATTTGGGGGCTATTTACCCGAAATACAGGGAACGACTACTTCCAATTACCCGGTGGAAACCCGGGTAATGAGAAGCAAATCCTCGCCGGGCTGGCTTCCAAACGCTGCGACCGCCAACCTATCGTGGGCGAGTTTGCTGAAAAGTGGTTTAACCTGAAAAATACCGGCGACCTCGTATCGTCCTACCTCTTACTGGATCAGCCGGAAAGCCAGATGTGGAGCCTGCTCATCCGACTGGTAATCGACTATGATTTGTATTCCCATTTTCCGGGAGAAGGAAAAATTGAATTTATCGATATCGACTTTCGCGATGCATCTTCCCTGGAACGCTGCAAAACGCTTTTTCGCATAGCGTTGAACAGGTATGCCGAAACAGACAATTACCAACACCTCCGCGAATTTGCGACCTACCGTAAACCACCTTCCTTTCATCACGACCACTGTATCCCGCTGCCCTTCCGGATTCACTTCCCCGTATCGGCCTGGGCAAGTGTCGTACAGCCCTTTCTCCATTGGGTATTCCAGGACTTTTTATCGGAAAATACTTCCGGTTTCTCCCAACGGAAACTCCTTTTCTTTTTTTTCCTAAAACTCCGCGACGAAAAACAACCATCCTGGTATGCACGCCTCCGACAATGGCTGTCACACGAGTTCCAAAAAACAGACCCCTACACCCGCCTCTACGAACAAATGAAAGGCGCTTTTCATAACACCCCCTATCCCATCCCTATCACCGTGCTGCCGCCACCGGAAAAAGTAACAACCGAAGACCTCCATGATTGGTATGACAGATATGAAAAAAACGAACAACAACGGGACGAAAAAGTAAACCAGCTAATATCCGCGCTCAGAAAAAAAGAACCCTGGGGCATGTCGGTCGTCGAAGTTCAACTCGAAGCCATTGTGGAAGAATATCAGAATACACGCAGAAAAATATAACCCACTATAAACCACTTTCCATGTTTTCTTCACCGGTAATAAACCCACGCGCATGAATTACTACGCCGACTCAGAATCCAAGGGCATCCCTGATTATACCCATCTTCCAAAGCTCAAAGGGGGAGAGTACTACCTGCCCTCGGAAGCCTTGCAACGCGCAGTGAATCTGGCGCTGTTCCTCGGTCAGCCCCTCTTGCTTACCGGCGAGCCGGGTACAGGTAAAACGGAACTGGCACACCACCTAATCCGCCACTTCATACCAAACGAAACACTCCAGGGCGACCGATTCTTTGTATTCAATACCAAAACGACGTCCACCGCTCAGGATCTATGCTACCAATACGATTCCCTACGCCATTTTCACTATGTGCAAACGAATAAAGATCCCCTAAGCACAGCGGACATAGAAAAACGCTTCATCCGCTACCAGGCACTGGGACAGGCGATTAAATCGGGGGAACGCTGCGTCGTGCTGATCGACGAAATCGATAAAGCACCCCGCGACTTCCCCAATGACCTCCTCGACGTAATGGACGACCTCTCCTTCGAAGTGCCCGAACTGGGTCACGTAGGCGATAAACGGGTACGCACCTCCAAAAAATGCCGCCCCATCGTGATACTCACCTCCAACTCCGAAAAAAACCTGCCGGATGCCTTCCTGCGCCGCTGTGTTTTCTTCCATATCGATTTTCCGGATGATGATACCTTGTGCGAGATCCTCAAACTAAAAGTGGGCATGCTCAACAAGGAGGAATTCGATGCCATCCTAAAGCGCTTTCACGGTATCCGCAATACCTGCCAACGCAAAAAACCATCCACCGCCGAGCTGCTCCAGTGGGCCACCGCCTTGGAAAAACTCAACGACGAAAAACGCCTGGATATAGCCAATATAGAGAGTCCCTCCCCGTCTGAAAAAGAGGAATGGCATAGCTCCTATAGCCTGCTGGTCAAAGACCGCGAAGATTTGAAATTGGTTTTGGCAAAATTTTAACCCTACGCGTATCCAAACCTACGATTCCATAGTAGCTTTTCTGAGAGCCCTCGAGCGGGAGGGCTTCCGATTCGGGGTAGGTACCTACCTGCGCGTAGCCACCGTCTGGGAAAAACTGCCCCAGCCCATCCCTACAGAAGTCGCCTGTGATTTCCTCTGCCCCCTGCTCGCCCACAGCGCAGAGGAACAGGAGAAATTTCGCCGCATCTTCCCCGATTATGCCCACCACCTGAGGCTATCATCCAACGAACCCCCAACCGAACCCAGGCCAAATCCACTCAAACCACCTCTGGATATAGACGAATCCAAACCACCCAGGCGATGGATCTACCTCCTATTCACCGCCCTGCTCGCCCTGGTACTGAGTGGGGCAACCTTCGTCTGGTGGGTCTGGTATCGCCCAATACCTCCCCCACCAGGATTTTCCCCTATCGCTGATTGGAACGCGCTATGGGAAAAACACCGGCCATCCGCCCCTTTAACAGCTCCCCCAAACGCCATAGAGCCCATTGACCCGATTACCCCCGAACCGACACAGCCGCTGGGGGACTCGCTTTCCTGGCACCCCATATTCGAGCTGTATTCCGTGCATTTACCAACGCTACCTGTCATACAACAGGATATCTGGTACTGGCTGAGCACCTACAAAACCTTGTTGTCACTACTGCTCTTCCTATTCCTGTTTATCGGCGCCCTGGGCTTATTTCTATGGCTGCGGGCACAACGCCGCTACGCCGCACACCAGGATTTCGGAGACGAACCGCCTTATCGGCTTCCAATAAAAATAGCCCGGCAGGGCACTATCGGTGTACGACCTGATTTTTTGTCTGCTATCCGGCGATTGCATGGACGGGAGGAAAGCGAACGGCAGCGTATCCACCTCGGCCGAACGGTGGCAGCCACTATCCGGCAGGGCGGGCATACTACCCTACGCTTCAATACCCTCACCCGACCGGTAGAGTACCTCCTGCTCATCGACAAACACAACGATCAAAATCACGAGGCACAGCTCTTTGAGTTCATTTACCAGCACCTGCTCCAGCAGGAAGTGCATGCCCAGCGCTTTTTCTTCAACGGCACCCCCCACTGGTGCTGGGACGAAGCACATCCCGAAGGTATATCCCTCGAACACCTCCAAGCACAGCTCCCCGATGCCCGGCTGCTCGTGCTCAGCAATGGCTATGGGTTCATCAGCCCGCTGAGTGGCGATTTGGAGTCCTGGACAACGCAACTCGCTCCCTGGTCGCAACGCGCGCTGCTCACCCCCGCTCCCCTCGCCGGCTGGAACTACCGCGAAGCCACCCTGGCGCAGTTTTTTGAGGTGCTGCCTTACAGCGTAGAAGGACTGGCACAGACCGTGCGCTACTTCGAAGGACTACCCACTCCCCGGCCGCGCGATTGGAAATACGAACTCGGCACCGCAGACAAACCCCTGCAAATCGACGAGCAGCAGCTCCTGGTTTCGCTAAGCCAACACTTCGACAGCGACGCGCTGCGCTGGATTGCCGCCTGTGCGGTCTATCCGGAACTACACTGGGATTTGACGCTCCAACTGGGTGAGGCACTATCGACCCCCGCTACGCCGCTACTTAGCTTCGAGCGCGTGGCCGCACTGGCTCGACTGCCCTGGTTTCGACAGGGTAGGATTCCCGATACCCTGCGCCAACAGCTCCTCGATTCCAATGCTCTAAGCACTGCCGACCGACAACAGGTACGCGAAGCCATCGTACACGTGCTCGAAGCAAATATTCCCGACAACCCCAACAGCTACGCCAACGGCGAACGCCGCCTCCACCTGGCTATCAATGCGCTGCTGCTGACACAGGTGCCAAAAGAAAAACAGCAGTGGCTCCACGAGTACCGCACTTTACATGCACAGGGATTCAGCGGCGACCAGGTATCTATCGTGGAAATAGACCGGCAGTTCAACCGGGTGTTGGACTTCCCGCTGCCCCAACGCCTGCGCCACTTCCTCTTCCCCGACGGCCGGAAGGTACTGGGGCTTCGGCCGCGGGTACCTCTGCTGGCAGGCACCCTGGCCGCCACCCTGGTGGCGGTTCTGAGCTACCTGCTGCCCGACCCCTGCCCAGGCCAACCCAAGCGCCTACCAGATACACCGACCCTATACTGCCTTTCCAATACCCAAGACAGCCTCGATTTCTATGCCCTCGAAATAAATGGCTACCTCCAACGGATGCACCTAGACTCCGCCACCCAACGCGCCGACTTCGTCCGGCAATCCTTCCCCGCAAGTGCCGCCCGCGATTCCTTCTTCCTGCACCTGCGCCAACTACAATGGAACCGCGCATACCACCACTACGCCCTGCATCAGATGGACAGCGCCCGCCTACTCCTAAATACCCCCTTACCCGATACCGACCTCCCCTCCACCCTTGCCAACAACTACCGCCATCTACACGGGCTAGCTTCTTTTTTCGCCCAGCAACGCACCACCGCAGAAGACCTACTCGCCCGTATTGATACAACCTACCTCCAACAACACGTGCCTAACCTCTACCATTTGCTGACCTACGATCGGGTGGACTCCATGCAAGAAGGCCGCATACGGGTGCGACGCGATAACCGGTACGGATTTCTCGATAGCCTCGGACAGCCCCGCTGGCTCGGCGAGCGACTGCCCTACGAGCAAGCCCTCAACTACTCCAACGGCCGCGCCCTCGTAACCCGCGGCACCCAACAGTGCTTCATAGATCGCAACGAAAACGTACTCGAGTGCTTCACCCGACTATCGCCCTTCCAAGACCCCCAAAGCCAACGATGGGGGTATCAAAACGATCGCGGCACCCGCATCATCGAACCCCGATTCGACTCCGCCGCCACTTTTGGCTCCGAAGGGATTGCCCTGGTGAAAATCCAAAACCGCTATGGCTTCATTCGCCTGGATGGCTCCGCTATCCTGGAGCCACGCTATACCAATGCCCGCAGCTTCCGCAACGGACTCGCTGCGGTACGAACCAGCCACTGGGGCTACCTCAACGCACAAGGGATAGAGGTCATCCCGCCCCAATACGACGAAGCCGGCGATTTTAACAGCCGCAACGAAGCCACCGTGCGCATCGGCACCCGCCAATTCCGCATCAACCGCCGCGGCGATTGCGTAGGTGGCGATTGCCCCCTGGTGGCGTACCGCGGCACGGTCATCGGTCCCGCCCGGGATGGCGCCCCCACCAATACCCCCCTCGCCAACGTCACCGTGCAGATAGACGGACTATCCCAAGCCCTAACGACCAACACCGCCGGCGAGTTTGTATTCGAACTGCCCGGGAACCTGTCGCCCAGCAAGCGACGCGTGAACCTGGCTAAAACGGGGTACACCCCAAGCACTGCCTCCCTCGAAATACTCGACGCCAGCCGCCAGCCCATTCGCATGCAGCCCCTGGTATTGAGCCTCCCCGACGCCCCCCAGGTACGCCTGCGCGGTAGCGTGCGCGACAGCAGCAACGGACAACCCCTCGCCGGCGTGCAGGTGTACAGCGGCAATACCCGCAGCAGCACCGATGCCAATGGCAGCTATTCCCTACAACTACCCAGCGATCCGGACAACCCCGCCTACCTCCTTACCTTTGAAAAAGATGGTTTCCAAACCCGCCGCAGCACCCTGCGCCCCAATACCAACGGCCTGCTGCCCGAGCAACGCCTACAACCAAATCCCAGCCCCTTCCAAGAACCCGCCATGGTATCGGTGCGCGGAGGCACCTTCACCATGGGCTGCACCTCCGAACAGGGCAGCGACTGTGGTGAAGACGAAAAACCAGCGCACCAGGTCACGGTATCGGACTTCGCTATTGGGCAATACGAAGTGACGCAAAAAGAATGGCGGGAGGTGATGGGAACCAATCCAAGTTATTTCAAGAACTGCGATAACTGCCCGGTAGAAAAGGTAAGTTGGGATGATATCCAGCAATTTTTAACCAACCTGAATGCTAAAACGGGGAAGACCTACCGCCTTCCTACCGAAGCCGAATGGGAATATGCGGCCAGGGGCGGTTCCTCCAGCAGGGGGTACAAGTATGCCGGGAGCAATACCCTGAGTGACGTAGCGTGGTACACGGATAATTCCGGATCTAAAACCCACCCGGTCGGTCAGAAGAAAGCCAACGAACTGGGCTTGTACGATATGAGTGGCAACGTGTGGGAATGGTGCCAGGATTGGTATGCGGACTACCCCACCATCCGCACTTCCAATCCCCGCCGCCCTTCTACAGGCTCTATCCGTGTGGGGCGCGGTGGGTCGTGGAGCGGCGGCGTGCAGTACTGTCGCGTTGCGTATCGCAACGGCCACACGCCCTTTCGCCGCTACCGCGACGTAGGGTTTCGCCTGGCCAGGACGCCTTAATTTTTAATTTTTTTACCTTTTTACCTTTTGCAAAGGGCGTATAGGGGTATGCACGTCGTGCATACCCCTATATATTTTATCCAAAAACCCTTATATCCGAAGGATATATCCGTAGGCATAAGCCCCATATACAGTAAACAGATGCGCAGCAAAAAAAGGGTGTCCTATATATACGAATCATATATAGGAAATGTCGAAAAAACATAGTGTGCAAGGGGAAGCATTCCGGCTATTTTCCCCATGGTTTTTGACCACACAGCGGGGTAGGAAACGTTCGGGATGCGACCGAAGAAACCGAACCGTTTATATGCCCCCGCGACCGGTAAAACACGGGTAGGATGATCGATGAAATAGTGGGTAGGATGAAAAAATCGGCGGGAAACGGTTGCCTCCGCCATGTTGGCTGATCAGCGAACGATGTGTTTTCGACGCGATGAGGCAAAGGGATGCTTTGTCTGTTTTTTTGGGATACGCAAAACCGGAAGGTTTAGCGAGGTGGTAGGTATCCACCCCGCTACTCGAATTTTTAACTGCGACCAAGGTAACGAAGCTCCAGCCTATTTAATAGTTCCCCAACTCCTCCGCCGAAAGACCAAGTTGACTGGCGATTTCTTCCCTTGGCACACCGAGGTCTATGAGCAGTCGAATAGCTCGCTCCTTGCCAACCCGTGCTTCTTCCCGCTCGCGCTGTGCTTCTTCCCGCTGCGCTATGGCCTCCAACAGTCGATCCTCGTA
>Ga0172367_10006567_pt1 | contig 13613 bp, 13 predicted proteins | sample Lak10m_FD_114542 | JGI IMG/M metagenome (GOLD analysis project Ga0172367, IMG submission 114542) | Freshwater microbial communities from Kabuno Bay, South-Kivu, Congo - kab_022012_10m | ecosystem: Environmental > Aquatic > Freshwater > Lake | place: Democratic Republic of the Congo: South-Kivu...
CGATGTCTTGCGTGCGCTCGCGCAGCGCCGGCAAATGCAGCGTGATCCCGGCCACGCGGTAGTACAGGTCTTCGCGGAAACGGCCGCTTGCCACGTCAGCCTCCAGGTTGCGGTTGGTGGCGGCAATCAGCCGCACATCAACGGCCACCGGTCGTGCACTGCCCAGTGGCCGGATCTCGCCTTCCTGCAGCGCGCGCAGCAGCTTGACCTGAAAAGCGGGCGAGGTCTCGCCAATTTCATCCAGAAACAGCGTGCCGCCATCGGCCTGCTGGAACAGGCCGATATGCGCGTCGGTGGCCCCGGTAAAGGCGCCACGCTTGTGGCCGAAGAGCTCGCTCTCGAGCAGCGTGTCGGGCAGCGCACCGCAGTTTTCCACTACAAAGGGCTGCTCGGCGCGGGCGCTGGCGTAGTGGATGGCACGCGCCAGCAGTTCCTTGCCGGTGCCCGATTCGCCGGTGATCAGCGCCGACAGGTCGTGCCGCGCAATGCGCTGCGCCAGATCGCACACGGCATTGAGCGGGCTGTCTGGCGTGCGCAGCAGTTTGTCAAAACCGGCCTGGGCCTTGGCCTGTTGGCGCAGATTGGCCACGCGCAGCGCGAGCTGCTCCGGGTGGGTGCGCAGCTCCAGCGTGAGGCGCTGGTTTTCCTGCTGCAGACGCCACAATTGGCCGGCGCTTTGCAGCGTGAGCAGCAACTGGTCGGGGTGCCAGGGCTTGAGCAGGTACTGCCAGATGCCGGCTTCGTTGATGCCGGTGATGATGTCCTCGGCCTCGGTGTAGCCCGACAAAATCAGCCGCACGGTGTCGGGCCACTGGTCGCGCACGGCGCGCAAGAACGCCACCCCCGAGGTGCCGGGCATGCGCTGGTCCGACACCACGATCTGCACCGCCTCGTTGTGCAGCACGGCCATGCCTTCGTCTGCCGAATTGGCGGTGAAGACGGTAAAGTCTTCGTCGAGCGTGCGTTTGAGCGTTTCGAGCGAGCGCAACTCGTCATCGACCACCAGCACCGACAGGGGCGCACGCGCCGGGCTCATGGCAGTCTCCAGCCGAGTTCGCGGTGCAGCGCCAGGTGCCGCGGGGTCCAGGAGGCCGGTGACTTGCGCACAAAGTGGTGTCGCGCGACGTGGTAGCTGGGGTCGAACCCGTAAAAGTTGCGCTGCATGTGGGTCATCTCCTCGGCGCGGTAGGCGGCCAGCGGTTTGGCCACTTCGTCACGCGCCCGTGCTGCCATTTTTGCCGCCAGTTGCGCGGGCAGGTCGGGGCTGGCTGCCAGCTGAGCGGCCCTGCTCGCGACATCGGTGCGGAAGGCGCGCGCGTCGCCGCTCAGGCAGGCATCGGTCAGGCCGATCTGCAATGCGCCCTGCGCTGTGAGCGGCTGGCGGTTGCGCATGATGGCTTGGGCGGCATCCGCACCGACGCGCCGCGGCAGCAGGTAGCTCCAGTATTCCGAGCCATACAGGTTGCCCATGTTCTTGTAATGCGGGTTGAGCATGACGCCGTCGCGCACCCAGACCTGGTCGGCCGCGCGCGCCAGAAAACAGCCTCCCGCGCCGGTGTTGCCGCCAATGGCTGCCACCGTGATGTGCCGCGCCGTGGTGATGAGCTCGAGCGCCAGGTCGTTCATGGCGTTGATGTTGCGCCAGGATTCGTCTGCTGCCGAGCCGCCGCTCAGACTGGCGGCCTCGATCACGTTCAGGTGAATCCCGTTGCTCCAGAAGTCGCGCCCGCCCAGCAGTACCAGCACGCGGGTGGGGCGCTGTTTTGCCCAGGCCAGCGCCTCGCGCAGCCGCTCGCATTGGCGCGTGGCCATGGCACCGTTGTAGAACTCGAAAGCCAGATAACCCACACCGTCAGCTTCTTCGTAGGCGATGTCCTGCCAGGTGTGTGCTGGCGCGCGCCACCAGTCGGACACAGGCGCTGGCGCCAGCGCAGCCGCTTCGTCGGCAAAGGCCAGAGTGGCGGGCAGTTTGATGCTGCCAGGGCGCTTGACGTGGCCCAGCCACACCGCGCCGTCGATGGTGCCGCGCAGCAGCGCGGTTTCGCGCCGGGCGATCAGCTCGCCGGGCGTGCCGCGCAAGTTGGCTTCGGGCCAGGCGTCGAACAGATGGCAGGGCTGATCGAACAGCGTGTCGGCCACGCCGGGAAAACCGTCGGCCGCGCGGATTTTGCGCAGCACGGTGGCACTGCTGTCGGCCTGCCAGTCGATGGCCCGGTCGGCCTGTGTGGGCAAGGGCTGCCACTCGGTTTTGACTGGTCGCTCGGGGACAAAATGGCCCTCGGCGAAACTTTGCACCGCCTGCAGCACGGCAACCGTGGCGGCTTGCGTGACCTCGTGGCGGTACAGGCTGGCCTTGCTGGCAGGGCGCATGGCAAAGCGCGCGCTGGCCCAGACCGGCCCGCTGTCCATGTCGGCCTCGGCCTGCAGCACCGTCACACCCCATTCACCTTGCTGCGTCATGATGGCCCAGTCCAGGGCCGAGGGCCCGCGGTCGCCCACCACGCCGGGATGAACGACCAGGCACACAAAGCGCTGCCAGACCGACTCGGGAATGGCCCGGCGCAGGTAGGGTGCCACGATCAGGTGCGGCGCAAACAAGGCGGCGGCTTCTTCGGTCACCGTGTCGCTGATATCGAATTCGACCGACACCAGGTGCCCGCGCTGGCGCAGTTCCGCACCCAGGCGCTGGGTCAGGCTGTTGAAGGCATGGGTGAGCAACAGGATGCGCATGACGTCAGCAAATGCGCGGCAGTTGCTCACCTGCCAGCCAATCGACGATGCGGCGGCCGCCAAAGGCGGTGGTGAGCTGGACAAAGTGGTGGTCATCGGCCAGCACCTCGCCAATTTCCGCGGCATCGCGGCCCAGCGGGTGCGCGTGCATCAGGTCCAGCAAGCGCGGCGCGTCGGCTCTGGCGCAGATCACGATCAGCTTGCCTTCGTTGGCCACATACAGCGGGTCCAGTCCGAGAAATTCGCAGGCAGCGGCCACCACGGGTTTGACCGGAATGGCGCGCTCGTGCAGCATCACGCCCACCGCAGATTGTTCGGCGATTTCATTCAGCGTGGAGGCCAGCCCGCCGCGCGTGGGGTCGCGCAGGCAGCGGATGTCGGCCCCGGTGGCCAGCAGCTGGGCAATCAGGCCATGCAGCGCGGCGGTGTCTGATGCAATGGTGGCTTCGAACGTGAGGTTTTCGCGCTGGCTCATGATCGCCACGCCGTGGTCGCCCAGCGTGCCCGACACCAGCACCACATCGCCCGGCCGCGCCCGCGCGCCGCCCAGGTTCACATCGTGCGGCAACACGCCGACGCCGGTGGTGGTGATGAAAATGCCGTCGCCCTTGCCGCGCTCGACCACCTTGGTGTCGCCAGTCACCACCGGCACACCGGCGTCGCCGGCGGCACGCGCCATCGATTCGACAATGCGCGCCAGGTCGGCCAGCGCCAGGCCTTCTTCCAGAATGAAACCTGCCGCCAGGTAGAGCGGCGTGGCGCCCATCACCGCCACGTCGTTGAGCGTGCCGTGCACCGACAGGCAACCGATGTCGCCGCCGGGGAAAAACAGCGGCGACACCACATGGCAGTCGGTGGACATCACCAGCCGTGCCGCCCGGCCGTCGAGCACGGGCGCCGGCAGCACCGCGCCGTCATTGCCCTGGCCCAGATAGGCGTTGCCCAGGTGTCTGGCGAACAGCTCGGAAATCAGTTGCACCATGGCGCGTCCGCCCGAGCCGTGCGTCATGTCGATGTGACCGTGTTTCAGATCGAGCGGGCGGACGTAGCCGCGTTTGACTTCACTCATGCCGTCATGTCCTTGTAGCGCCCGTAGCTGTAGTGCGCGGCGCAGGCGCCTTCGCTGCTGACCATGCACGAGCCGACCGGGTTTTCCGGCGTGCACACCGTGCCGAAAATCTTGCAATCCTGCGGGCGCTTGACACCGCGCAGAATGGCGCCACACTCGCAGGCCTTGTTGTCGGGCACCGTGGTGTAGTCGATCCTGAAGCGGCGCTCGGCATCGAACGGGCCGTATTTTTCGCGAATCTTCAGCGCCGAGTAGGGCACCACCGACAGACCGCGCCACTCGAATTCATGACGCAGCTCGAACACCTCGGCCACGCGGTCCTGCGCCTTGCGGTTGCCGTCACGGCTGACGGCACGGGCAAATTCGTTCTCGACCTCGGCGCGGCCGTCGTTGACCTGGGTAATCAGCATCAGAATGGCCTGCATCACGTCCAGCGGCTCAAAGCCGGCAATCACCACCGGCTTGCGGTATTCCTCGGCAAAAAATTCATAGGGCCGACTGCCGATCACGGTGGACACATGCGCCGGGCCGATGAAGCCGTCAATCGGCACCGTGCCCCACTGACGCACTTCGGGCGACTCCAGAATCTGCGTGATGGCCGCGGGCGTGAGCACATGGCAACACAGCACGCTGAAGTTGGCCAGCTGCTCCTGCGCGGATTGCAAGATGGCCAGCGCCGTGGGTGGCGTGGTGGTCTCGAAGCCGATGGCAAAAAACACCACCTGGCGCTGCGGGTTGTCGCGCGCAATCTGCAAGGCATCGAGCGTGGAATACACCATGCGGATGTCGCCGCCACGCGCCTTGGCTTTGAGCAACGACAAGCCGTTGGACGCCGGTACCCGCAGCGTGTCGCCATAGCTGCACAGAATCACGCCGTGGTTCAGCGCCAGGTCGATCGCCATGTCGATGCGCCCGATCGGCAGCACGCACACCGGGCAGCCGGGGCCGTGCACCATGCGCACGTTGGGTGGCAGCAGGTCCGTCAGGCCGTAGCGTGAAATGGCGTGCGTATGGCCGCCGCAAAACTCCATGAAGCTGTAGCCGCGATCGGGTCTGACTTGCGCTGCAATCTTGCCTGCCAGTGTTTTGGCGACCTCACCGTCACGGAATTCGTCGATGTATTTCATGCCACCATCGGGTCGGATGCCGACATGTCAGAGAACAGCGCCAGCGTGCGCTCGGCCTCTTCGGGGTCGAGCCTGGACAGGGCGTAACCCACATGCAAAATCACGTAGTCGCCCACCTGCACATCGTCGAGCAGCGCCAGTGAGATTTCTTTCTTGACGCCGCCCAGGTCCACCATGGCGTGCTCACCGTCGGGGCCGCAGCCGACCGCGATCACCTTGACGGGCAGTGCTAAACACATTCGTTTGTCTCCAAGGATTGCAGGGCTACCCAGGCCTGACCGAGCGCAATGCTGCCATCGCCAGGCGCGGTGCGTTCGGGCTCCAACAGCGTGATGCCCGCGTGTTGCAGATTTTGCCGCAGCTTTGATGCGAGCAGGGCGTTGAGAAAGCAGCCGCCGCCCCAGGCCAGGGTATTCAAACCGGTGGCTTTGACGGCTTGAAGCACCCAGTCGGTCATCGCCGCGATCAGGGTGGCGTGGAAAACGGCGGCGCCCTGGCCCGTGTCACCGGCATCTGTCAGTGTGCCCAGCATGGGCAGCAGGTCGAGCTGACCGTCCTCGCTGATGGCATAGCCTTGCGGCATGCAGTCCGGCCAGCCATGGGCTTCGACAGTCAAGGTGGCCGCCTGCTCCAGCAGGATGGCGGCCTGCGCTTCGTAGGCCATGCTGTGGCTGATACCGAGCAGTCCCGCCGCAGCGTCGAACACGCGGCCCATGCTGGATGTGCGTGGGCTATTGAACTGGCGCGCCAGCATGGCTGCCACGGTGCTGGCCGCCGGGTCCTGAAATCTTTGCGCAATTTCAGTGTTGCGTCCCAGTTCATGCAGCACGGCCGCAGCCATGCGCCAGGGCTCGCGCGCTGCCCGGTCGCCGCCCGGCATGGGAAGTGGGCGCAGGTGGCCCAGGCGTTCGCAGCGCGTACCATCGACGCGCAGCAGTTCGCCGCCCCAGGCGGTGCCGTCCGTGCCCAGACCGACCCCATCGAGCGCCAGGCCCAGCAGCGCTGCGGTGTGACCGTGTTCGGCGCACACGGCGGCGATGTGGGCATGGTGATGTTGCACGGCCAGCGTGGGCAGGCCGTGGCGCTGCGCATAGGCCAGCGCGGCGCCCGTGCTGTAGTCGTCGGGGTGCAGGTCGTGCACCACCTGTTGCGGCTGGGCGTCGAGCAAATCGCACAGCTGCTGCACGCTTGCATCCTGGAACTGACAGCTGGCTGCGTTGTCCAGGCTGCCGATGTGCGGCGACAGATAAGCCTCATGGCCGCGCGTGACGCAGACCGTGTTTTTCAGGTGGCTGCCAAATGCCAGCACCGACGGCCCGCAGCGCGGCAGCGCAACGGCGGCCGGTGCATAACCGCGGCTGCGGCGGATGAATTGCCTGCTGCCTTGCGCCACCTGCAGTACGCTGTCGTCGCAGCGTGCCACGATGTCGCGGTCGTGATCGAGAAACGCATCGGCAATGCCGGTCAACCGGGCATGGGCCTCGGGCGTGTCGCGCACAATGGGCTCGCCGCCCGGGTTGGCACTGGTCATCACCAGCACCAGCGCCTGCGGTTGCTCGAGCCACGCCGTGCCAACGGGGCGACCAGCGGCTTCGTGAAACAGCAGGAAATGGATCGGCGTGGTCGGCAGCATCACGCCCAGGCGCTGCAAACCGGGGGCGATGCCCGGCAACAGCGCATCACACGCGCTGTGGGCGCGCAGCAACACGATGGGGCGCTCACGGCTTTGCAGCAGGGTGCGCTCGGCCTCGTCGGCCTGCTCAACAGCGGCCACGCTGGCGGCGCTGGCCAGCATCACGGCAAAGGGCTTGGCCTCGCGGCTCTTGCGCAGGCGCAAGCGCGCCACGGCCGCTGCGTTGCGCGCGTCGCAGGCCAGGTGGAATCCGCCCAGGCCCTTGATGGCGACGATCCGGCCGGCTTGCAGCAGCGCGAGCGTGCGCGCGATGGGGTCGCCCGCCAGGGGCTGTCCCTGGGCGTCGGACAGGCGCAAGCGCGGGCCGCATTGCGGGCAACAGGTGGTCTCGGCATGAAAACGCCGGTTGTCGGGCGCGGTGTACTCCAGGCTACAGGGCGGGCAAAGCGGGAACGCTGCCATGCTGGTTTGCGGCCGGTCGTAGGGCAGGGCGCGCGTGATGGTAAAGCGCGGGCCGCAATGGGTGCAGGTGATGAAGGCGTGGCGATAACGCCGGTTGGCCGGGTCGAACAGCTCGCCCAGGCAAGCAATGCAAACCGCCACGTCGGGGCCAATCGCAGTGGCGGCCTGGCCCGACTGGCTAGCGATGATGCTGAAGGCCGTGAACGGCTCTGCCGCCAGGTCGTGCGCCTGCACGCTGTCAACACGCGCCAGCGGCGGCGCGTCGGTGCGCAGACGCGACTGCAACTCGGTCAACGCCGCGGTGCTGCCCTGGGCCAGGATTTCAACGCCCTGGGCATCGTTGCGCACCCAGCCGTTCAGGCCGAGCTGCCCGGCAAGGCGCCAGACAAAGGGCCTGAAACCAACGCCCTGCACAATGCCGGTAACGCGGATATGCTGCGAGAGCAAGGCCGGTGCCACCATCAGGCTGGTGTGTTCTGTCCGGCTTGAACCTGGGCTGCGAGTTGCGCCTTGAGTCGCGCGATCTGGGCCTGCAGGCCGGCCACTGTTTGCGCCCTGGCAGCATGGGCCTGGGCGATGCCGTCGCGCAGATAGGCCAGCCACTCGCCCATGCCTTCGCCGCTGGTGGCGCTGAGCTGGATCACTTTGATCTGCGGATTGACACGGCGTGCATAGGCGACGGCTGCGTCCACGTCGTAATGCAGATGCGGCAGCAGATCGACCTTGTTGAGCAGCATCAGGCTGGCCGCGCGGAACATGTCGGGGTATTTGATGGGTTTGTCTTCGCCTTCAGTGATCGACAGGATCACCACCTTGTGCGCCTCGCCCAGATCAAAGGAAGCCGGGCACACCAGGTTGCCGACGTTTTCGATCAGCAACAGCGCGTCGTCGGCCAGCTTGAGTTGTGCCATGGCGTGGCCGACCATGTGCGCGTCCAGGTGGCAGCCCTTGCCGGTGTTGATCTGGATGGCTTGTGCGCCGCTGGCACGGATGCGGTCGGCATCCTGACTGGTTTGCTGGTCGCCCTCGATCACGGCGACCGGGTAGGTGCCCAGCAACTCGATGGTCTTGCACAGCAGCGTGGTTTTCCCAGAGCCCGGGCTCGACACCAGATTGAGCGCAAAAATGCCGCGATCGGAAAGCAGCTGGCGGTTGCGCGCGGCATAGGCGTTGTTTTTGGCCAGGATGTCCTGCTCGATCTGTACCATGCGCTTCGGGGTGACGCCCGGCGCGTGGCTGTGCGCGGCCGCCTCGCCATGGCTGTGGTCGTGGTCGTGGTCGTGACCGTCATGACCCTCATGCCCGCTGTGGTCGTGAGGGTGGCTGTGCGTGGTGCCATCGGCATGGGTGTGTTCGTGCCGATGCGCGTGGTCGTGGTCGTGGTCATGCGCATGCTGATGCGCCGCATCGTCATGGGTATGCGCATGGCTGTGCGCGTGCGCGCCCTCGATTTGAGCTTCACCTTCACCGCAACCGCAAGTCATGCACATCAATCGTCTCCTTCAAGAATTCTTCCCATTGTCCAGACCACGCCCCACATCAAGCGTCACGCCACTTCCAGCTCCTTGACGCGCATTTCGGTGCCGCCTGTCACTTGCAACTGGAAACCGCCGCAGCTCGGGCATTCGCCAAAGACCTCGGTCATGGGCACGGTCTTGGCGCAGGCCATGCACCAGCCCAAGCCGGGTGTGGCGATGATTTCCAGCCTGGCCCCGTCGGCCACGGTGCCACGCGTGACGGCATCGAAACAGAAGGCCATGGCTTGCGGCTCCACGCCCGAGAGCTGGCCGATTTCGAGCCAGACGGCGCTGACCTTTTTGAAGGTGTCTTTGCGCGCGGCGTCTTCAATGAGCTGCAGCACGCCTTCGGCGAGCGACATTTCATGCATGGTCAAGCTGACTCATAACCCCAGGCGCACATGGTCTGCCAGCCGTTTGTCGCGGGTGGCAATGTGCTGCTTGATAAAGCCAAGCATGTCACGGGCGCTTTGCTTCAACAGGGCGCTGTCGCCAGCGATGTTGCGGGCCGCCATGTCGCGCAACATGTCGAGGATCTGGGTATGGTTGTCCTGGTGTTCCTCATAGTCGTCGTAGCTTTTCATGCGCATCAGCAGTTCCTCGGACATGAAGTGCGCCTCGCTGAAATCAATCAGATTGCAGAGGATCTGATGGACTGTGGTGGCCTTCGCTCCTGACTCGAGCGCCAGGCAGAGCTCTTGCAGCAGCTCAAGCTGCACCTCATGCTCGCGGTCGGTGTCGTCATTGGCCTTGACGTTGAATTCTTCAATGGGGAACATGTCTTGCCTCTTTGGTCTTCTGAACACTGGAGTTTACGATTTGCGAAAAGCCAGAAAGCTGCGCCGAGAAAGTTCTCTCGTTGCCTGCCTCTTTTCGACTTGTTCTTCTGTGTTGCTGTCTTTGACAGCAGGTGCTGAGAACAGCCCGATCAGGGCGGCGCGCGCGGTTTGCACGGCCTCGAACTGGCTCTCAAATGTGTTCATGGGCGAAAACAGCGAGCAGCTTTGGTACTCACCCAGCTCGTCTTCATCACCCCCCAAAAAGGCAAAGTCCCCAGCGGGAAATTTGACGAACCGGCGTTTGTTGACACCGACCGAGGCCCAGTTGTCGGCGCTGCCCGGCACCAGCATCAGGCTCATGCACCAGGGCGTGATGACAATGCCCAGCCAATGCCCCTGCCAAGGCTGGAAGTCGATGGCCTGTACCGTGAGCGCCGGGTTGAGAATCGGCACGTCGGTCATGCTGTTTTGCTGGATACGAAAAAAAGCGGTTTCCACCGCTTCTTCAGGGTTGCTGGTGTGCCACCGCAAGCTCATGCCGAAGCACCTTGCGCCTGACCCCAAAGACGCGCATCGTCAGGCTGCGTCATCAGGGTTTGCATCAGTGCCAGCGCCTCCCGCGCGCGTTCCGGCTCGACGCGCTCAAAGGCAAAACCGCCAGCCTGGATCAGCAGATAGTCGCCCACCCGGATATCCTCGTTCATCAGCAACAAACTGACCGTTCGTGTCTGGCCAAAACACTCGGTCACGGCCATGCCGTCGCCAACGTCAATCACCAGCGAGGGTGCAGCCAGACACATTGGAACGCCTCAGGCCAATGCCACTGCAGGCAAGCGCTGCAGCACATAGCCGCGCTGGGTCAATTCGGCCACGGCCCGGTCCACCAGTTCGGGAATGGCGGCGGCCACGGTGGGCGTCATGTCGGTGCCCAGCTCCAGTGACACCGGCTCGACACCCAGCACCACGATCTCTTTGGGCAAGGCACCCAGCAGTTCCAGGCTGGCCAGCACGTCGGGCAGGCCGATCTGGTGCGGCGAGAGCTTGTCGCGAAAAAACACGGGGATGTCGTCGCCGGCAATCCGGCTCAGCGTGCCCGGTGCGGCGCCCATCAGCACCACGTCCAGCACCAGCAGAAAGTCGACGTTGGACAGGTCCTCGATCATCTCCATGCCAGAGGTGCCGCCGTCGATTACCAGCACATTGGCCGGCATCCGGTATGCCTGCTCCAGCGCTTCCACCGTGCGCACACCGGCAGCCTCATCGCTCAGGATGGTGTTGCCGATGCCCAAGACGACAGCGCGCATCTAGACCGCCTTGACCGAAAACGCCGCGCCGCTCTTGGGGTCGGTGAGGTGGATGGCGCAGGCGATGCAGGGGTCAAACGAGTGGATGGTGCGCAGCACTTCCAGCGGTTTTTCGGCGTCGGCAATCGGCGTGTCCACCAGTGAGGCTTCATACGGGCCGGCTTCGTCGTGGTCGTTGCGTGGGCAGGCGTTCCAGGTGGACGGCACCACGCACTGGTAGTTCTTGATCTTGCCGTTGTCGATGACCACCCAGTGCGACAGCGCGCCGCGCGGCGCCTCATGAAAGCCCACGCCCATGACCTCGTCCTTGGGGAACACCGGCTTGTTGAAGGTTTTCATGTCGCCCTTGCCCATGTTGGTCAGCAGCGCCGTCCATTGCTCGGCCAGGGTATCGACGTTGACGCAGCAGGTGATGGCGCGCGCCGCATGACGGCCGATGGTGGAGTGCATCGCATCCAGCCCGATCTTGGTCTTGGCCAATGCTGAAACCGTTTCCAGCGCCGCAGTAGCATATTTTTTAGTGGGCTCGTGGCCCGCGGCCAGGCCGTTCAACACACGTGCCAGCGGACCCACCTGCGCCACCTTGCCGTAGAAGGTGGGCGACTTGAGCCACGAATACTTGGCGTCTTCCTTGAAGTCGGTGTAGTTGGGGGTGGTTTCGCCCTTGAACGGGTGCAACGCTTTGGCGTCGCTGTAGTTGTACCAGGAGTGCTTGACCGACTCTTCCACGCCCTTCTTCCAGTACTCGTCGTGAAAGCTGCTGATGGCTTTGCGCTGCGCCAGGTCGCCCCCAGGGATGAAACCACCGGGAAAGGCAAACTGCGTGCCCTTGGTGTCCATCGGCAGGTCGGGTACCGACAGGTAGTTGGTAACGCCCTTGCCAATCTGCGTCCACTCGGGGTAAAACGCACCCACGGCAGCCACGTCCACCAGGTAAACGTTTTTGACAAAGTCGGCCAGGTCGTCGATGTAGCCCTTGATGGCCATCAGCCGCTCGACCGTCAGCACGGCTTCGGAATCAGTGGCCAGCGGGTTGGCCACACCGCCCACCGCCACGTTCTGGATGTGCGGTGTTTTGGAGCCCAATATCGACACGATCTTGTTGGCCTTGCGTTGCACTTCCAGCGCTTGCAGGTAGTGCGCCACCGCCAGCAGGTTGACCTCGGGCGAGAGCTTCATCGCCGGGTGGCCCCAGTAGCCATTGGTGAAGATGCCCAATTGCCCGCCGTTGACAAAGCCTTTGAGGCGCTCGTGCACCTTGCGCATCTCGTGCTTGCTGTTCAGATGCCAGCTTGACAGGCTCTCAGCCAGCGCCGCGGTTTTGTCGGGGTCGGCCTTGAGGGCAGACACCACGTCCACCCAGTCCAGCGCCGAGAGGTGATAAAAGTGCACGATGGCGTCGTGCACCGCGTGCGCGGTGATGATGATGTTGCGGATGTACTGGGCGTTCAGCGGAATCTCAAGGTTGAGCGCGTTTTCCACTGCGCGCACTGAGCAGATCGCGTGCACCGTGGTGCAGACGCCGCAAATGCGCTGCGTGATGGTCCAGGCGTCGCGCGGGTCGCGGCCCAGCAAGATCAGTTCGACCCCGCGCCACATCTGGCCCGACGACCAGGCCTTGTTGACTTTGCCGTCGTTGATGTCGACGTCGATGCGCAGGTGACCTTCGATGCGGGTGATCGGGTCGATGGTGATGCGTTGTGCCATGTGTGTCTCCTAAAAACTGTTCAAGCCGCCTTCGCTTCGCGCGGCAGAACCGGGAAGCGGCGTGTGATGATGATGTAACCCAGCACCTCGATGGCAAACATGCCCGTGGTGACCATGATTTCGCCCAGCGACGGAAAGTACGTCCACCCAGTGCCGGTGTGATGTTGGTAACCGATCATGAAGCCATTCAGCCGCAGCAAAATGCCGCCGAGCATGATGGCGATGCCGGCCAAAAACAGGTTGCGCGGGTTGCGGCGCGCATCGGTCGAACCGATCAGCACAAACGGCGCCAAAAAGGCCAGGTTTTCCACCCAGAACGACAGTGCCACGCCGCTGAAGTCAAACGCCGCGCCCCAGGCACCACGCGCGGTGAGGTCACCCACACGCACCAGCAGATACACCGCCAGCACGCCCAGCATGATCTTGGCCAAGGGGTCCAGCAAGTGCACCTCGATCGAGCGGCGATACGCGCTGGAGGCCACGCACGACTCGAACAGCACCACGCCATAGCCGATCACGATGGCGGTCAGCAGGTAGATGGCCGGTTGCAACGGCGTCTGCCACAGCGGGTTGACCTGGCTGCCCATCACCACCAGCATGGTGCCAAGCGACGACTGGTGCATCATGGGCAGCAGCACGCCCAGTGCGATAAAGAAGAACAACAGTTTCTCGAGCTTGCGGCGCACGTCTTTCATGCCCAGCTTTTCCAGGAACACTGGCGAGAACTCGATCCACATCACGACGATGTACGCGGTGACGCACACCGCCACTTCAAACATCACCGAATTGGGGTTGGAATAGCTGGGCCAGAAGATGTGCCAGAAGTTCCACCAACGCCCCAGGTCGACAAAGATGCCGGTCCCGGCCAACGTGTAGCCAAACAGGCTGCCCAGCAAGGCCGGGCGCACCAGCGGGTGGTAATGCCCCTTATTGAAGATGTAGACCAAGAGCGCCACCGAAAACCCGCCGCACGCCAGGGCGGAACCGATCATCACGTCCACCACCACCCAGATGCCCCAGGAGTAGCCGTCGTTGATGTTGGTGACGCTGGCCAGGCCAAAGACGAAACGCACCAGCAAGAAGGTGGCCATGATCACGATCAGGATGCCACAGGTCAGCGTGGTCAGGTTCAGCAGATGGCCGCCCACCGGTGCCGGCGCGGCATGTGCATGTTGGCTCATGATTGCTCCTCCTGACCCTGCGTGGGTGCGTCATCGTCGGTCTTGACGTTGCGTTTGGCAATGAAGCTCAACGCCCCCAGCGCCACCACCGGTAGCACCAGCCC
>Ga0172367_10006568_pt1 | contig 13612 bp, 27 predicted proteins | sample Lak10m_FD_114542 | JGI IMG/M metagenome (GOLD analysis project Ga0172367, IMG submission 114542) | Freshwater microbial communities from Kabuno Bay, South-Kivu, Congo - kab_022012_10m | ecosystem: Environmental > Aquatic > Freshwater > Lake | place: Democratic Republic of the Congo: South-Kivu...
ATTCATCATTTCTTTTTTTGATAAACCATAATAAGTTACTTTTATTTTTATTTCTCTCGATTATATCATTCATCACTGATAATGGATTTTCACCATCAGTTAATCTATATTTGGCTTCTTCGAAACAATCGTATTCCTTAATCTCAATCAATTCATTCATGATTATCGAATATAGTTCCCATCTAGCTTTGGTTTCTTCGTTAGAATCGTTTAAAACGTTGGATAAATATTCGTTATAATTTCTATCTAAATTATTATATTTTCCACCTCCAATTTTGATGGTAAAATTAAACTCTTTCATTTCATTTAATTTAAGAATCATTATTTAATTTATTTAATAATAAATATTTTTAAAAGTTATTAAAACAAAAAAACCACCCAAATATTTGAGTGGTTTTAATTATTTAAAATTTATTAATTTATCGTATAACCTTGTTAATTCATTATTCTTATTATCTATGGTATCTAAAAAAGAAATGGTAGCATTTTTTGGGTCATTAGTTTCGGTTAACTTATATAATAATTCATCGATTCTATCTTTTGTGTTTTTTGAGTTTCTTAGCTCAATCAATATTTGATTATATGTAATCCATTTATATTTATCGTAAGCAGTTCCATTAACTAATATATCTATTATTTTTTCTTCATATTTTTTTTCCAAATATGAGTTAAATTCCCCATAAACTTTTTTTAAAATTTCTTTTATTTTTTCAATCTCAACCACTGAATATTTTTATAATAAATATCGCGAATTTAGTTAGGTTTGTGCTCTTCTATGAAATTTTTTATTTCTTGTTTTGTTTTAAGACCAACCATTCTGTTGATAACCTCACCATTTTTAATGAAGACCAAGTTTGGAATACCTCTAACACCATAATTAGTTGCAATATCTGGATATTCATCCACATTTATTTTTTCTATTTTAACTGAATCATTATTAGAATATTCATCTGATAATTCAGTAACTATTGGTAATAACCCTTGGCAAGGTCCGCACCATGGTGCAAAGAAGTCCAACACAGTGATACCTTCTTTTAAAATTAAATCATTTTCTTCCATAAAATTTATTTTTTTTATTTTTATTAATAATTATTATTATATAATTATAATTGTTATTCAAAATTTCCCCATTGTTATGAATGAATATTTAGAAGAAATTTACGAACCAGAAATTATTGACGAATGGGACGAGTTTGGTGACCACACAATATCTTGGTTTTAAAAAAAGGTGGATTAATCTCCACCTTTTTTTAATCAATCCATTTCTCTTTGCATAGTTCACGTTTAAAGTGATTTTTAAACTGATATCTAGGAATTACATATCCTTTAACAGTTCCATTATCACCAGACTTTTCTTTTAATTCAAACTCATTATCCTTAATTAACTGTTTTAGTTTATTTGATTTTATAATCCATATTTCTTTTAAATAAGGAAAGTAATTTATAAAATAATCTGATTTGCTAACCAAAATTCCTGAATTCTTATTATAAGATTCTACTTCAACAAATATATTACCAGTATCTTTATCTGGCTTGCAATAAACATCCGTTTTGATTTCAAACTTATATTGTTTATTATTATATGACATTAATAAATCATATTCGTTATCATCATTATCGCTTATATATCCAAACCCCCTTTTTTCCAAATGTGTTTTTAGGATTAACTCACCTTGTTTACCAACAGATAAATCTTTTTTAAAATCATAATATGCCATTAAATAAAATTTAAAACTCCTTTTTCTTTAGTGAATATCAAATCAACTGGTTTATTAGTATAAGCATATTCTTCATTTAATACTGATGCGTTAATAAATGAAATACCTTCAATATCTTGCAAACCGTAACCTTGATGTATATGTCCAAAACATGTTAATTTTGGTTTTATTTCAAATATTCTTTTTCTTAGCATATTGCAACCAGCATGGAATCTTGTTTGAGCAACATAATCCAAAATACTATTTGGTGGACCATGCGTGATTAATATATCAGTATCTTCAGGTATATTATTCCATTTCTCAATTATATCAACACCATCTCTTTTAAGATTAAAAGCCCAACTATAGAATTCTGGCTGCCAAGGTGTACCATATATTTTAATATCATCTATTATGATAAAATCATCTTCAAGATATGTTATATCTGGATATTCTGATAATATTTCTTTTAATTTTTCAGGTTCATTCTCAAAAAATCTATCATGATTACCAGCAATAAATATTTTATGGGTATAATCTAATTTATTAAACCATTCTAAGAAATGTTTTATTTCTGTGGGGTGATAACCACTAGTCATGATATCACCACAATGTATAATAATATCACCACCGATTAAATCATTTGTAATTAAATTATGTTTTTGATGTGTATCACTAATCAATGTAACTCTTTTCATTTTGTTTGTTTTTAAATTAATCCCACCAGCGATTAATATTTTTATTTAATATTTTAAATAGTAATTCTTTATTTCTTTTTTGATTTTCTTCACCTATTTCCATAGCGTAAATATGTTTATTGTCTTGATGGTTATCTCTACGAGTGAATTTATTTAATTCACCATTAATAGCTTTTTTATATTGTCTAGGATATTTTGCAAAATAATCATCATAATTTTCACTTATTTCATCCACAACCATTTCATACAATTCCTCACTATTAGTATTTTCATATACTTCACTATCTGATGGTATTAGTTCAAAACGAAAATCAGAATTATGGTAATCAAAGTGTTCAATACCATAAAAATCATCTTGTTCTCTTTCGATTAATTTTACCACTAAGTTAATAATCTCAACTTGTCGACTAGTAGATTCAAATCTATTTTTTTTAGCTAAATAATCAGCTTGTTTTTTTAATTTGAATTTTAAAACTTCATAAATGTAATTATAATCATAATCACGGTCATACCATATTGTTGGTAACCATTTGAATAAATTTACAATTCCATACTTAATATTATGTGGTAAATATCTAAAATCATATTTAAACCAATAATATACTTTCTCAAAAAAATTATCTTTCATATATATAAATATTTTTAATTTAGAACAAAAATAGTATATTATTTAGTTTATATCAAATATTTATTAATAAAAAATATAAAATGAATCATATTAGACAAATAATAAAAGAAAATATAAACACATATACTAATAAGAAAGATGTTATTGAAGATTTTATAAACTTTGTTATTGATAATTTAGGTATTAATAAAAAATTTAAAGTAATATTAACCACAAAAAAAGATGGTATTAGAACTACAGCTGTGTACATTAATGGTGATTCAGAAATTAAGATTTATATTAAAAATAGAGCGTTAATTGATATTCTAAGGTCGATTTCCCACGAAATGGTTCACCATTTACAAAATCAAAGAGGTGAATTAATGAATAACCCCAATGCTGGTGATGATGGTTCACCACAAGAAAATGAAGCAAATGCTGTTGCTGGTGTTATGATAAGAAAATACGGCAGAAAAAATCCAAAAATTTATGAATAATGTTGTTATTGTAATTATTTCATAATATCTTCGCTAAAAAAAACTAAAATGAATAAACATAGATTAAATATTGCTAAAAAAAATATTAATAATTTTAATAGCATTTCTAAAAACATCATTAATAGAAATATTACAGTTGATGTTGAACCATCAAATTATTTTGATGAATCTGAGATTGAAAAAAGAACATTATCTAAATTAATCGATAATCAGAAATTGGAAATAGATAATATATTAACTTATATAACTTCAAAAGTGGATTTGTATAAGAAATCCGCTAAAATAAGTAATGATAATTTATATTATTATGGAATGATAGGTGCTCTATTAGATATTGAAAAACTACTACATAAAATGATAAAAACAGAAAAGGGCGTTTAAACGCCCTTTTGTTATTTAATATCATCTGTTTTAATTACTGTATAACTAAATGAGTTTCCATGAATCTTTGCTGCTTTCTTAACAATCTTCATGAATTCATCAAAGTCTTTAACTCTTTTAAACACACTACAACCAGCTGACCAATCATTAACCCAAGTTGAATCTTTACCAGCTTTGTGTATATTAATACCATATACACCTTCAGTTATTTTATTCTCATCGTATTCCAAATCAAAGTCAGCATCACGATAAACTTTAACAGGTGATTTTTGTGTTAACGCTTCATATCTCCCTTTATGTAAACCAATCATATGTGAACCTCTATATTGTCCTTCAACAATTCTAGCGCATCCACCATTAATACCCATTTTATTCCATTCAAGCATTGATTTCTTACCTGGGTCCGTTGTAGCATTCCATTCAAAATATTGCCAAACTCCTTTTTCATCTTTAAAAGATATCGTAATTAAATCATCAAAAACGTTAGTTACTTTATTACCAACTGATGAATTTCTAACTCCAACGATATTAACATCGTATCCTTTATTTGCGGTATCATCAAACCATTTATAACCTTTTGCTTTAACAGCCTTTTCAATCTGTTCTCTAGTATAAGACATAACTTTATTATTTTTTTTTATAAATTATTATATAATAAATAGATTTTTAATTAAAAATATCCTATATTTGTAAAAAAAAATAATATGGAAAATGAAATAAAAGTACTTAAAGTTATCGTTGCTGGTAGTAGAAATTTTGATGATTATGAAACATTAAAAAGTGTATGTGATTATATCATAGGTAATCCAGAAATAAAAGTAGAACTAATTAGTGGTAATGCTAATGGTGCTGATAAACTAGGTGAAAAATATGCTATGGAAAAAAAATATGAATTAAAAATTTTTAAAGCTGATTGGGATAAGCATGGTAAAAAAGCTGGTCATATTAGAAATAAAGAAATGGGTGAATATGGTAATCTATTAATAGCGTTCTGGGATGGTAAATCTAAAGGTACTAAAAACATGATAGATATTGCTAAAAAGAAAGGTATGAGTTCAATGGTATATAAATTTTAAATTAAAAAAAAGATATGGGAGTTTATATTTATTTGGATGATATGAGAACACCAGACGATTCAAATTGGATTGTTGTTAGGGATTATCATGAATTTGTTGAAAAGGTGCTTGAGATAGGGTTATCTGGTATTTCATTAATAAGTTTTGACCATGATTTGGGTGATACAGCAGTAAAAGAATATTTTAATAACGTTGTGTCTAATTATATTATTGATTATGATAATATAGAAGAAAAAACTGGTTATGACGCAATAAAATGGTTGGTTAATCATTATTATGATTTAAATCCAGATAGATTAGAAATGGATAGAAGAACAAAAAAAGATAAGGAAATTATATTCCCAACTATAACAGTTCATTCTGCTAACCCTATTGGTGCTCACAATATAATGGGTTTTCTTAACAACTTTTTATTGAATGAAGGACAAGAACAAAACTGTATTAGAGTTCAAATCCCACATAGCGTTTAAAAAAAATAAATAAAAGTTGTGGTAATTAAAAATATTAATTATATTTGCATTATGATAGATGAATTTTTAGAAGAAGAACATAACAATTTTATTAATTCTGAAGATTATATTGAAATGATTAAGGATTTAATTAATTATCAATAATGAATAAACTTAAAAACAAATAAAAATGGCAAAAAGTAGAAGAACATCAGCTAAGATTGAGGCGATAAAAGAATGGTTAAAATCAATCAAAAAGAAATATTAATTTTTATATATTATGAAGAATTCATTAAGTACTAAAGGTTTATCCTTATCACAAGCACAATCCATTTCAAATTTGTGCAATCAAAAAGCGTTAGATATTTCTAATAAATTATCTGACTTAAATAACGTATCCAAAACTTTAAAATTGGGTGAAGAGACTTATGTTGAAACACAACCTAAAGTTATACCAGAAAATGTTGTGGATTTATTATTGGAAAAAGGTAGATTGCACGCAACACAAGCATTTTTAATGGAAAACATTAAAGCTAAAAAAGAATTGATTGATTCGATTAAAAGTGACTATTTTTATGAGGATGAGTCTGGTGTTTCATTGCCTGAAATGGGTGAGTTTAAACAAGTTGAATTATTACCATCAGTTAATGAAGATTTTGGTTTAAATCAGTTAACCGTTTCAGAATATAATGAATATATTGAATGTGAAGCTTATGCATCTCATATTGGTCAATTTATTCATAAAAATGGTACATTAGATAAATTAAGAAAAGAATTACCTAGTATCAAAACACTTGAATGGATTGAGGTCGAAGAAGGTAAAAAAACACCTTTATTGGTTAATATTCATCATACTCCTGAACAGTTATTAGAAGTTCATAATACATTAGCTACTTTACATAGAAAATATGAGCAAAGAGTTAATTATTATAAAGCTAAAATTAAAGATGCTACAACATTAGAAAATGCTAGAATTGCTAATATTAATGCTGATTTAATTTCTGAAGCTAATGCTCATAACAATGTTATTAAGTCAAAATATCATAATGAGATTGATGAATATAATAACAAAATTAAAGAACTTAGCGCCGCTTTTGAAGCTAATAGACAATTAAGAATTAAAGAAGCTTCTGGTTTAAGAATTGAAGTTGATTCTAGATTCCAATCAGTTATTGATGAATTCTTAAAAGATTTAGATTAATAGGTTGATATTGGATAAACAAAAGTTGATTCCAATATCATTTATGTTAGATTATACGGATTCTTTACATATAAGATAAGATAGCAAATCTATACTACATGTTCCGACCTATTACCTGTTAATAGGTCATATTATTATGTCCGCTTCATCTACAAATTATAAAAAACTGAGATAGAACTCAACGCTAAACAAGTTACTGAAAAGTCATAGAGAAAGAGAGAATCTTTACCACTAAGACAGATAATTGGTTAGCAACGTATTCTTGGTTTTTGCTTTTGTCTTTGAGTAGATGGAGGTCTTTGATTTTAACATTGTTGTTGTTATTGTCTATTCTCCGTATAATCTAATAACTATATTTTTTTATTAACTATTTTAAATTTAAACATTATGTTGAAAACTGTATTACCACAAACATTGGATTTAATGCCTAAAAAAAATTCAATAACAATGACCGACAGAATTACTTGGTGGAATAATTCTAATAGAGGTAGCTTCAATTGGGATTTGTATAAGAAAATCATTGACGCTAAAAGATACGCTAAACCTAATACTTATTAATATATGGGTACTAATTTTTTTAGGGTTCCTACAGAAGCTGAATTATTAGCTAAGAAAAAAAAGCTTATCGAAGAGGTAACCAATTTAGATATTTCAGCTACTATGGCTAGTAATAAATTCACTCACCCAGTTGAAGATTCATGGGAATGGACCTCATGTTGGTATGAGTTTATAGAAAATGTATCTATACATTTGGGTAAACGTAGCGCAGGTTGGAAATTCTGCTGGAATTTTAATGATAATAAATTCTATTCAAATAAAGAGGAATTATTATCTTTTATTAGAAATGGTAGAGTCGTTGATGAATATGGAACCGAACATGATGTTGAAGAATTTATTGAGATGTCACTTAATTGGGGTGAACCTGATGGTTTGGTTTTTGATGAGGATTATGAAAATAATAAATCTGGGTCAAGATATTTTAATGGGTCAAAATATTGGGATAGAAATATCGATGGTCTAAGAGTATCCAGTTCAACTGATTTTTCATAAAATGAAATCGATTAAACAAATATTTAAATACAATTCATCATTAATGGATGAATCTGAAGTTCAAGAATTAATTGAATATTGTAGAGAATTGGAAGGTCAAGTTATGGAATATAGCTTGGCCTCTAATTATAATAGACAGAATGATTTAATTCAAATTATACGAGATATTCATATTAGTTGCAATGAAATTAATAAAAAAGAAAAAGATAGGTTCGATGATGATGAAATAGATTATAAAGAAGCTATTGTTAATTTAAATAATTTCATTATTAAACTTTGTGATGATTACAAAATAAGATTATAGTTGTTAACTTAACCAATCTTTTATTTTATTTAAACCTCTTTTAAATAAATTGCTTTCACTTTTTCTTCTGGTCTTCAAGCCTGGGAATCTATCAAAATTATGAGAACTCATATCTTTAATACTATCCGCAGCTTTAGAATAAAATTCTGGTCCTTTTTTTATTAATTGAATAAATTCACTATTTCTAAAAGCTTTAATACCTCTATTAAAAATCAATGATATCATTGAATCATACATATCTTGAGTAATATAAAATTTTATACCTTGCTCTTTCCAATTATCAAATATTTTATCCAATTGTTTTTTAGCTTCTTTATAATCATCTATTAATAGGATTTCAGCTTGTTTTTTGGATATTTTTGTCTTACCAACAATTATATCCTCATATGCTGGTAAGAATTTATATTTTTTTTGGTTATTAGAGTTTGTTTTATCTCTAAACACCGCGTGTCCATACCCCATTGTTTTTGCACCGTCACCTAAATCATAAGCATATTCGCTAAAACCCTCATATTCCTTTAAGTGATTTAATAATGTTTGACTAATCTCTTCATTATTTGGTTTAATAAAAACATTTTTTTTGAATCTATTATCTTTGTTATAATCATTTGAATTATCTTTGGATATATCTAATAAATTATTAGCATCAACACCGATATCATCTAAAGATTCATCTGCTATATAGATAATTTTTCTACCATTATAATCATCAGATAAAGCTTTGCTATAATCTAAATTTAATGATTTTGGGTCTTCTCCACCCATATAACCTAATAAACCTAAAACACTAATTAAGGCATATTTTGCTATTTTTTTCTTTTTATCTAAAGGTAAATTTTTTATTTTTTCTTTAACTAAATCAAAATACTTTTTTGCGTCATTTTCAGATTTTACACTTTCCGCTGATTTTTTAATATTCCAAACTATCGTATTTTCATTTTCCCATGTACCGTCATCTTCCTTTAATAATGTTAAAGAATTAATAGCTTTTGTTAAATAATAATTAGATTCTAATCTATTCATGATTTTTTTTATTAATAAATATTAAAACTTGTTGTATTATTAAAAAAATATACTTAGATTTGTCGAAAATAAAGAATTTTTAAATTATAACATATTTATTTCATATGTTAACAACAATTATTTTAATAAATATATTTACGTTCTGGTTAGGTTATAAATTTGGTTTTAAAGCTAAAAAAATAAAAGATAATCAGAAAAAATACTAAAGATAAACGGATTAGGACCGTTGTAGTTGCAAAACTACCAAACCTCTCAGAAGTATCGCTACCAATGAGAGGTTTTTTTAATTTAAAAAGTTGATTTAATCTTAATTAATTATTATATTTGTTAAAAAAATACAAATATGTCTGATGAATCAAAAACTAATTTAATAAATTGTATTATAAACAGAGAATTTGATATTAAAAAATCAAAAATTGATTTAAATTTAATTGAAGATGTTAAATCAATAAGTTATTCGTATAATTTAAAAAGTAAGTTTACTAGGATAGATTTTAATAATGATATTAGAGGTGGTAAACCTTGCGTTAAAGGGACTAGAATTACTGTCATGGATGTTTTATTATACCTATCAGATAAAACCTCTTACAACGAAGTTATGGATGAATTTCCAGAATTAACTGAGGAAGATATTAAAGAATGTTTAACCTATTCTAATGATGTATTATGTAGCATATTTGAATATATTAAAAATAATAAATAATAAGTTATGAAAATTTTATCAGCAGTGATATTGGCCGTAGGATTAATCGGTTGTTCACTAGAAAAAAACGTTTTAGGTCCACGTGAACTTAAATTATGGAGTAGTTCAAATGACACCTTATATTATCGCTCAGTTCCTTGTGCGGTTTTTAAAGGATTTGAAATGGAATTATATAAAGGTGAGATGACCACAGAACTTTGTTTGGAACAAATAAATGATACAATAGTTCCAATTGATAGCATCGTAATGTATGTTCATACCAGACATCATGATGAGAAAGTTCAAGTTATATCAACCTACGAGAAAACAAAAAAATTAATTAATGATGGGAAAAAAATTAAATGATATTTTGGATTTAACAAATCCAGCACATGTTATTATTAAAGAATTGAATGATAAAAATGAAAAATTATATGGACCATATCACGAAGAATGTGGTTTATATAAAGCATTTTGTGGATGTTTTAAAGAAAAGAATAAAGAACCGTATAAACCGCTTCCAGAATATCTAACGATAAAACAATCATTAATTGAGGGTTTAGGGTTATTTACAACGAGTAAAGTCCCAAGAAATTTAAGAATTGGAATAACTCATATAAAAGATGAACGTTTTGAAAATGGATATTCTAGAACTCCATTAGGTGGTTTCTTCAATCATTCTGAAACTCCAAATTGTAGAGTTGTTCATGAAGGTGATTTCATCTATTTGGAAACAATAAGTGATTTGGATGAAAATGTTGAAATAACCGCTCATTATACATTATATAATCCAATGAAATGAATATAGCTCAAATGTTTGAAGGCCCTGCACATAATATTGCTTATATTAATATTGCTAATAAAATGATTGATGAGGTTTATGAGAAATACGATGAATTATTTGATTCATATTATCCACCATTTAGCGCTCCTTATCCAAAAAGATTAACAAAAGAAGAATTGGTTCAGGAAATTAAGAATGATGGTGATATTCTTAAAGAGTTCCAATTGGATATTAAGATAACTGAACGTGAATTAACGTTGGAAGAACGATATAATAAATGGTTTAACAATAATTATGAAACTGGTATGGAACGTTATTTTGACCCAAATAATTTACCAGATTTTAATGATGAATATTACGAACCAACACCAACCAAATTAGTGACAATTAAATATAATGAAAATATAATTAGCTATCATGAATAAAAATGAATTAAGAATTGGAAATATTGTTAATTATCAGATTTCAACAAGCGTATTCCAAGGTGAAGTTATGGCAATTACAAAGAATAGAGTAGTTGTAGATAAACTAACCTTAAAATTCATGACTATTGAACCAATACCATTAACTGAAGAATGGTTAATAAAGTTAGGTTTTGAAAAGTTAAGAGAATATGACGATGGTGAAAATATAATTATACAATATGGTAAAAGCATAATAGTTGGGAATGACGAACATGACGAAAAATTAGTAATATCATTCCCATTTAAACATTGTGAAATTGGTGATTATCAAGATGGTTATAGTTATGTTTTGGATATAACAATAGATTACGTTCACCAACTTCAAAACCTATATTTTTCTTTAACTGGAGATGAATTAACAATTCAAAATGATGTTAACTAAATAATGAAAATTTACTGAATTATGAAAATTGAAAAATACGAAAAATATAAAGTTAAATTAAATTATCATAGAATGGATGATTTGAGAGATGGTGTCACTCCCAACGGAGAAACAACAATAGTTGAGGCGGTTTGGGTTGCTGAAGATGATGAGCAATTCGCTGGAGAACAAATTTTCATTGATGGTAAAACAGGTTATCATTTACCGATGCGTGATATAATAATTCTTGAAAAATCAACAAGTGAGGAATATTATAATCTTGCTATGGGTCGAATAAAAACATCTCAACCGATTATCTTTGATGTTAATAACACTTACGTTGAGTTACCTAAAGATAAATAAAGTAGTTAAGTTTTTTGAATTTGGCATTACTTTAAAATTGATATTGAAAAAGATTAAATAAAAAATTATTATGGATAATACAAAAAATATAGAAGATAAAAAATATATCTTTAAATGTGGGCATGAAGAAGGGGAACATCACTGTAATGGAGTTCATGAATTTATAATATCAGATGATTTCATTGAATATATTATTTATCGGATGATTTGGATTTACAACTTCAAAGTAGATAAATATTTGTTATCTAAAACCATTGAAAATTTACATACATACGTTGAAGAAAGATATAAAAAAAATCAAGGCGGTGAACCAGTTTTTAATCATTGGTCCAAGATAGATATTTATGCTGAGTTTTTATACGATTTTATGGAAAAAGAATTTGGTAAACCAGATGAGCAAATATTAGATGTATCTGAAGAAAAATTAAGACAATCAATATCTGAAGTTTTGGATGATTATAGTTGGAGTTTGAGTGGTGCTTTAAATAACTACAAATTGGATAACGATAAAGATAAATTAACTTCTTCACAAGAAAATATAAAGAAAATCATTATCAATTCTTTAATTGCTAAAATAAAAAGATATCATGAATAAAGCGGATAAATACTACTTGGATAACATAAATAAAATTATGAATGAGGGTTCAATTGATGAAAACCCAAGACCAAAATATAGTGATGGCACACCAGCTTATTCTAAGTTTATCACCCAAGTATTTGAAGAATATGATATAACAAAGGGTGAATTTCCAATTACAACTTTAAGAAATACAGCAATAAAAACTGGAATTAAAGAAATTCTTTGGATTTATCAAAAACAAACCTCATCACTTGATGTTGCTCATGAAATGGGTATTAATTGGTGGGATGAATGGAACATTGGAAATGATACAATAGGTGTTAGGTATGGCGAAACAGTTAGGAAATACGATTTAATGAATAAATTACTTAATGGTCTTAAAAATGACCCATTCGGTAGAAGACATATCATAAATCTATACCAATATTCAGATTTGGAGGAAAGTGAAGGTTTACATCCATGTGCATTTGAAACATTATGGTCGGTTAGGAAAATAAATGATGAATTATATCTGGATTTAACTTTAATTCAACGTTCAAATGATTATATTATGGCTGGTTATATAAATAAAGTTCAATATTTGGCATTGCAAATGATGATTGCTGGTCATTGTGGTTATAAAGTAGGTAAGTTTTGTCATTTGGTACAAAATTTACATATATATGATAGACATTTTAATGCTGTAGAAGAAATATTGGAAAAAACACCATTAAATGATAATCCATATTTTGAATTGGTTGGTAATAAAGATTTTTATGATTATACTATAGAAGATTTCAAAATATATAACATTGAAAATATAACAAAAATAAATTCAAAATTAGAATTGGCAATATAAAATTAAAATGGCAACACTTAGAACACAATATATTAATTTCATTAAATCAAATCCAAACGTAAAGTTAACTTACGATGATTGGTTCCAACATGTCTATAACGAACAGTTTAATATTATGAAAACAGAAAGGGAAATTGATTTAATTAAAACTTTGGATAATATTAAAATTGAATTATCTAATATTAAATATAATAACGGTGATATATCTGATTTAGGTAATGAAATTGGATATGCATTGGGAAAAACGCTTAATAACTTAAATGAGGTTGAAATTTCTACTTTTATCATGGGTCTAAAACATGGAATTAGTTTAACAAATGAAACTCATTAAACTAAAATAAATAATTATGATTGAAATTTATGAAGAATTTGGTGAAATAGGTGCAACAAGCATTTATTTATTAACCAAAGAAGTATTTGAAATTAAAAGTGGTTTATAAAGCGACTTTTTATTATTTATATAATATTTATATTAAAATATATAATATATGGCAAATATAATTAATGCAAATGGCCAAGTTAAAGTTGGTTTTAGAATTCCCTCTGGGGCTGCGCCC
>Ga0172367_10006569_pt1 | contig 13610 bp, 3 predicted proteins | sample Lak10m_FD_114542 | JGI IMG/M metagenome (GOLD analysis project Ga0172367, IMG submission 114542) | Freshwater microbial communities from Kabuno Bay, South-Kivu, Congo - kab_022012_10m | ecosystem: Environmental > Aquatic > Freshwater > Lake | place: Democratic Republic of the Congo: South-Kivu...
TCTTGGGTTCAAACTGCTAGATTAACAGGAGATACGCTTGGATTAGGAAATCCAGCTGGTGATCAATTTGGAATTTCAACTTCACTAAACTCCGCTGGAAATGTTCTTGCTGTAGGAGCACATCTTGCTGATACAAATGCAGTAAATAGTGCAGGAGCAGTTTACCTATTCACTGGAGTTGGAAACTCTTGGGTTCAGACTGCTAGATTAACAGGAGATACATTTGGATCTGGAAATCCAGCTAGTGATCTTTTTGGAGTTTCAACTTCACTAAATTCTCTTGGAAATATTCTTACTGTAGGAGCAAATGCCGCTGATACAACTGGAGTAAGTGCAGGAGCAGTTTACCTTTTTACAGGAAGTGGAAGCTCTTGGGTCCAGACTGCTAGATTAACTGGAAATAATAGAGATTTTCCAGCAACTACTTTACTTTTTGGAGAATCAACAATACTTAATTCTTTTGGAAATATTCTAGCTGTTGGTGCACCAAATACAACTTTAACTGGACTTGCAAATGCCGGAGCAACATATTTGTTTACTGGTGATGCAAACTTTCAAAATCAAATTATAAGTTTTCCTTTAATACCTTTAAAAAGATGTGGAGATATATTTGATCCTGCGGCGATATCAAATTCAAATTTACCAATACAATATGAAAGTAATAATTCTGGTTTTGCAATTGTAACTGGAAATTTAATTTCAATTCTAACTGTTGGTACAGGAATTATTACAGCTAGACAAAGCGGTGATAATTTTTATTTTCCTGCTCAACCAGTAAGTAGATTTCTCGAAGCAGTTAAAGGCGAACAAATTATTAATTTTGCTAATATAACAAAAAAAATTGGTGATCCAGTATTTATTTTGACTGGAAAAGCTTCTACAAATTTACCTTTAACCTACTATTTAAGTGGTACCCCCGGTGTAGCTACGTTATTAAATAATAGTTCAATCGCAATACAAAGCACTGGACAAATTTCTATTTTAGGAGTTCAAAGTGGTAATTCATGTTATAATTCGTCTACAGGAATAGCATTATTAAGCATAAATAAAGGTGATCAAACTATATTTTTTAATGCAATACCAATAAAATATACAAATAATCCTCCATTTTTATTAAATGTATTTAGTACGGCTGGCTTACCAATAACAATTACTGGAGATTATGTACCAATAGCTAACATAACAAATCTTTTAGTTACATTGTCTGGTGCTGGATTTGAAGGGCAAGGCAATATTTTTGCAAACCAAACTGGCAATAATTTTTATAATCCCGCAGCGACTGTTTCAAGGATTTTAAAAGTTAATAATCCAATTCCATCTACACAATTTGATGAGCCATGCGTTTGCGGAGCAATTGATATTTCTGCCGGAACTTATCATAATACTGTTTTACTAAAAAATTATAGAGTTACTGGATGGGGTAATAATGATTATCTTCAAAAAGATTTTCCAAATTATATAAAATATGCTTACAATATTTCTGCTGGAAATAACTATAGTCAAGCTATAATGAAAAGCGGAATTAATACCGGAGTTATAAATGAATATATTAGATTTCCTGATGGATATGGATTATTTGAGAGTCAAAATGGAATAGGAAAATCAAATATTCTTGGTGGAACTTTTAATTTTCCATGGATATCTACTGGAACTTATAACGAAATTTTAGGATATGCAGATCCTCTTTCGGGCTCATGTTTACATCCAATAGATAAATCAGGCGAATTTAATTATGGCCATCTAGATGACGGAGCATTACCTTATAATACTATGATACAAGACCTGACCGCATTAGCGCCATTAAGAAAACCTGCGATCAATATTATTAGCGTAAATAACTTACCCCCAGGGCTTTCTTTAACAGGAAAATTAGGTCCGATTAATCCTAATCTAATATTAAATGCTCCAAAAGCATTTCCTGTTAAAGTGGCAATGCTTGGATTTACGGGCCTTTATGGTCCGTTATATAAAGAATATAAAAAGAATACTTTTACATCACTTATTTCTGATGCTAGTGGATTTTTTGCTACAGGAAGGAATAATTACAATCAATCAGAAACATTTAACTTTACTGGAATTAAATCTGTAATAGCAGGAAAAGACTGTAGCTTTGTAATTTTTCAAAATGGAAAAATTACAGGTTGGGGAGAATCTTTATTCGGAGAAAATTTATCTACTATTTCTTCAAACTTTTTAAATGTAAAAGAAATAGCAAGCAAAGGAAATCATACTTTAGTTTTATTTGAAAATAATAGGACAAGCGGATTTGGATTGAATACATTCGGTCAAACAACAAATGGAAACAACTTAACTGGAGTAAGCGGTATAGCGGTTGGTATTAATCACAGTTTAGCAATACTTTACAATGGAAGAATTACAGGTTGGGGAGCAAATAATTTAAATCAAACTTCTGGAACTTCAACTTTTTATAGTTTATGGAGTCAAACTCCTGTTGGTAAAATTAGTAATGCTACAAAAATTTCTGCGGGGGCTTATCATAATTTAATATGTTTAAATGATAGAACAATTACGGGCTATGGAGATGATAGTTATAGTAAAATTAGTAGAGGATTGTTTTTAACAGGAGTTATAGATGTCTCCGCGGGAGAAAATCACAGTCTAGCTTTATTAGATAATGGAAGAGTTACGGGTTGGGGAAGTAATCAATTTGCTCAAGTTTCTGGAACTTTAAGCCCATCTTTAGATTGGGAGTCTACTCCAGTAGGAATTTTATCTGGAGTTAAAGCTATATCTACTTCTTACAATCATAATTTAGCTTTATTAAATAATGGAAGAGTTACTGGATGGGGATTAAATGACTACAAACAACACTTACGCATAAATACTAATGAATATCTTACTGGTATAATAAATATATCCGCAGGAAAAAGCCACAGTCTTTTTTCTTTTAATAATAGTCTCGGAAAAATATCAGTAGACACTGATGTTCCTCTTGAAATAACTGGAAATCTTACTGGATTTGGTATTACTGGCTCTGGCATAGCAATAACAGGTTATAATACTCCATATGTACTTTTCATAAATCAACCAATAGGTCTTAAAGATGGATACATTCCATCTTTCTATTCTATAACTGGTAATCCTAATCTCGCTGGAAATTATAATACATATTTTTTAATTCATGAACCTGGAGCTAATACCGAATATTCCGAAAGATATATGACATTTACTGTCTTAGAAACCGGAAGATTTCCTACTTTATTTAAGGTATGTGGAGGCACGATTGGTTTAATAGACCAAATATTAAATTAAATAGTGTAAATTATTACAGGAGCAAGGTTTAAAATGGAAAATTATTATAAAAAATATAAATTATGGACTTTATATTTTGGAGCTTTTTACTCTGGTAATAATTATTATCTTCCTGATATAGATATTAATCCTTTACAATTTAATAAATATTTTAGTCCATTTTATATTGATTTAATAAATATTCCAAAAGAAGGTTATATATCATATATAAACTTTTTAGAGCCTTTACATAAAAAATTTATTAAAGATGGCGCAGATCAAAATCATTTTTTGCCAGAAAGAATAGATACATTAGATATAGATTTTGAAAAAATTAGAGATTTATATCCTATTGAGTGTGACCAAAGAGCTTTTATCGGAATTAATTTTTTTGACAATAATTTAACATATGTTCCTACTGGGGCTAATGTTCAGAATAAAACATGGAGCACTCCTTCCGAGTTATATAATTTAATGTATAATTTAAGTTTAACTTATACCGGAAATATAACAGGATCTCCAGAGCAAGTTACCGAGGGAAATAATCAAAACTTAATTTTCTCTGGTATAGGTTACGGACTTCATAATTGTTATGGGTGCATAGAGGATATTTCTTTTGTAGAATTATCTGGAATTAAAACTAAAGAATATTATCCAAATTGTGACGCTCCCCTATTAGATTTAAAATCTGCAACTTTTACAATTAAATATAATACATATAATCTTTTTTATAACGAACTAGATGAATCAGAAACATTACTTAATTTAAATTCTGAAAAAATTAATTTAGAAACAGGAAGAAAAGATTATATAAATCCTGAAGCTTCTAATTCAGAATTATTAAAAATTTTTACAATTGGAACAACAATCAATAATCTAAACGTTGTTTCAGCTACTCCAATTACCGGAATTACTGAAGTCAGTACTTTATTTGATGGAACACTAAATAAAGTTACGATTACTGGAACAGGAATACTTGGTTTTCAAAGTGGATCGATAGAATCTTTAGCGAAAACAAAAAATGAAATTCCTTTGTTTTTTAGAACTTTAAATTTTAATTCTCCAACACTATCACCATGTATAGAAAATACTTATTCTACGGGTGAAATATTAAATTTTTCTGGAGAAAATATCACAAGTTATAAATATATTCCAAATTTAAAATGTTCAGAAAAAGTATATGGAAGCAGATTATTTAATGTTCCTTTATATTTAAGTGATCGAGGAATTCCTGTGGATACTCAATTAAGTAAAATATATAAAAGTTTAATTTCTGGCATTTCTCCATATGAATATGAAGTTACAAAAGATAATTATTTACCATCTTTTAAAAATAGAAAAGAAAATAGAGCCTATTATTTTTCTTTTGAAATTGCTTCCGGTTTTTTAATTTTTTACACTAATCCTGCTCAATCTGCCAGATTAACAGGAAATACATTTGGATTAGGAAATCCAGCTAGTGATAATTTTGGAATTTCAACTTCACTAAATTCTGCTGGAAACGTTCTTGCTGTAGGCGCATACAACGCTGATACAGCTGGAGCAAGTGCAGGAGCAGTTTACATCTTTACTGGAGGTGGAAACTCTTGGGTTCAGACTGCTAGATTAACTGGAAATACTTTGGGTCTAGGAAATCCAGCTGGTGATAATTTTGGATATTCAACTTCACTAAATTCTGCTGGAAACGTTCTATCTGTAGGCGCATCCAACGCTGATACAAATGCAGTAACTGCAGGAGCAGTTTACCTCTTCACTGGAGTTGGAAACTCTTGGGCTCAAGCAGCAAGATTAACTGGAAATACATTTGGATCTGGAAATCCAGCTAGTGATAATTTTGGATGGTCAACTTCACTAAATTCTGCTGGAAACGTTCTATCTGTAGGCGCATACAACGCTGATACAAATGCAGTAAATTTTGCAGGAGCAGTTTACATCTTTACTGGAGGTGGAAACTCTTGGGTTCAAACCGCAAGACTAACTGGAAATACATTTGGATCTGGAAATCCAGCTAGTGATTTTTTTGGATATTCAACTTCACTAAGCTCCGCTGGAAATGTTCTTGCTGTAGGCGCAATTGCCGCTGATACAAATGCAGTAAATTTTGCAGGAGCAGTTTACATCTTTACTGGAGGTGGAAATTCTTGGGTTCAAACTGCTAGATTAACAGGAGATACTCTTGGATTAGGAAATCCAGCTAGTGATCAATTTGGAATTTCAACTTCACTAAATTCTCTTGGAAGTGTTCTATCTGTAGGCGCATTCATCGCAGATACAACTGGAGTAAATGCAGGAGCAGTTTACATCTTTACTGGAGGTGGAAATTCTTGGGTTCAAACTGCTAGATTAACAGGAAATACATTTGGATCTGGAAATCCAGCTAATGATAATTTTGGAATTTCAACTTCACTTAGCTCTCTTGGAAATGTTCTCGCTGTAGGCGCATACACCGCTGATACAGCTGGAGCAAGTGCAGGAGCAGTTTACCTATTCACTGGAGTTGGAAACTCTTGGGTTCAGACTGCTAGATTAACAGGAAATACATTTGGATCTGGAAATCCAGATGGTGATTTTTTTGGATATTCAACTTCACTAAATTCTCTTGGAAGTGTTCTATCTGTAGGCGCATACAGCGCTGATACAAATGCAGTAAATGATGCAGGAGCAGTTTACCTTTTTACCAATGGAGGCATAGAGATTTCTGGCGAGTCAAATTTTTTTCAAAATGTTATATCTCAAACTCCTGGAGATAGTGGAATAAAAAATAATTCAATTTTTTATACAGACAATCTAAGTTTAAAAATTCATTTAAATACCCTTGACAATTTATCATTTTTAAACTTTAACACAAACTCTTATTCTTTAGACTTTGGTGGAACATATAAAATAAAAAACAAAGTAAATTTTAATAAAAATTACTACCAAATTAATTCTGGAGATTTAATTGGTCTTTACATGGATAATATATTTACATTTTCAGGTACTGGAAATTCGAGCAACTTGCCGCCGTTTAAATTTTCAATTTCTGGAAAAAATTTTGTTTTAGAAAATAGTCCCATTTTAAATGGATATAAATCATATTCTCCCGCTTATTTTACCAACGATTACGATCCGTCAATGACAAATATACCGATGCTTTATATGCAACCAAGATCTACATTTTTAATTACGGGCGTAACTGGCGGATTGCCAATATCTATATTTTTTGTAGAGTCTGGATTTCAATTTTCTGGTCAGAAAACTATACAGTCTTTAAATAAAAGCGGTTTTATAACTACGCGAGCTTTAAATACTGGAGCAATGATTGGATTTTCTGGAATATCCTATACAAGTTTAAGAAATCCAATTTTTAATAATGATTTTCAAATTGGTAATTTATTAATGGATACTGGAAGATTATTATATTATGTAAACAACTCTCTCATATATTCTGGTGCAACCGGTTTCAACTTAGAACATATAATGCTAGGAAGCAACAATAGTAGAATAAATGGATTTACTGGAATTCATCAATCTGTAGGAATATCAAACGAATCTAGATTTGCATCTGGATTTCATATTCAATACTACAATAATTTATTTGGATTTAGCGGAGCAATACATGAAATTTTAATATATGATTCATTTTTAAATGAGGACTATAAGAATAAAGTTTATATCTATTTAACTAATAAATGGTCAGGAATATATCAATATGCGCCTAGCGGGTTAGTATACAATTACGATAATACTATAGATAATACAAAAAATTACAAAATTAATTCCTCTGATTATGATCCAATGATTAATTTTACTCCAAAAGAAAATGAAAAACATATATTATTATTAGAATATAATCTTTATGGATTTTCTGGTTCTAATCTAGATAGTTGCGATATAGATTTAAACGCTTATATATTAAGGACTGGGCTACATGAAGAAATTATTAAAAAAGATCCTTTTAAAAGTTTATTTACAGTTAACTTTAATACGGGTTTATCAAAAAGTAGCTTACAAAAAATTGAAATTAAACAACCAAATATAAATAATATATGCGATATGAATTATAGTTATCGATCTTTTAGTAATAAAATTTTAATTGATTATTTAAAAGAAATAAATACTAATGCATTGTTATATAAACCCCCAAAAGAACAATCATGTCTTCCAGATTATATAAAATATGGAAAAATTTATGGAAATAAAATTTAACATAAAATGAATCTTTTTCAAAAAAAAATTTTGATAGCGGACACTCTTGGATTAGGAAATCCAGCTAGTGATCAATTTGGATATTCAACTTCTTTTGATTCTCAAGGAAATATACTTGCTATAGGCGCATATTTTGCAGATACGAATTCTGTTGTAGCTGCAGGTGCAGTTTATATAATAACAGGTAGCGGAAGCACTTGGAATCAAGTCGCGAGAATTACTGGAAATACTTTAGGAGTAAGTAATCCTGCAAGTGATAATTTTGGTGCTTCTGTTGCATTTAATTCAATTGGAAATACTCTTGCTGTAGGAGCAAATCATAGTCCTGGAGCAGCTTATATTTTTACTGGAAGTGGATCAAATTGGGCACAAGTTATAAGGTTAACGGGAGAACCTGGTCCTAGTCGTCATTATGGACAATCTGTATCTTTTAATTCTCCTGGAACCGTTCTTGCTGTAGGTGCAGAAGGAGGACATTCTTCAGTTACTACTGGTGCAACACATATTTATACTGGTAGCGGAAATAATTGGGGATATGCTGCTAAAATAACTGGAAACACTCTTGGATTAGGAGATCCAAGTAATGATTTATTTGGTTGGGTAGTATCTTTTAATTCAGATGGAAATTTATTAGCGGTTGGCGCACCTGAAGCGGATACTAATTCTATTAGCGGCGCAGGTGCAGTATATATATATACTGGAACTGGAGCAAGTTGGAATCAGACAGCAAGACTCACGGGTAATCCTTCAGGAATAGGTGATATTTTAAGTGGAAATTTTGGATATTCAGTATCATTTAATTCATCTGGAAATATTCTTGCAGTAGGAGCAATTTATCAAACAACTTATACAGGTATAGACCCTTATAATCTTAGTTCGCTTAGAAAACCTAACGAACACCTTGAAATTGGAGCAGTATATGTTTTCACTGGTCAAAATTCTAATTGGATACAAACTGCTAGAATTACTGGAAATATAATAGGGTCTTCTTTTGGATTAGAAAGAAATTCTTTTGGAAATTCTATAGATTTAAACGATAATGGAAATATATTAATAGTCGGAGCATTTACACAAGACATAGCAACTAAACTTGCTTGCGGAGCATTTTACATATTTAGCGGTCAAGGTGGAGGAAATTGGGTACAAACTGCAATTAGAAGCGGTACTCATTCTTTAGAGAGTGAAGGCGATAATTTTGGTTATTCCGTATCTACAAATTCTATTGGAAATGTGTTTGCTATTGGAGCAGATAATACAGAAATTGACGAAAATGATCTTAATACAGAGATAATTCAACACACTGATCTTTTAACGGAATCTGTTTCAGCTTCAGCGGGAGCATGTTTTATATTTTCTGAAAAAAATAATCAAACTATAACTTTTCCGGCAATACCGACAAAAACATTTGAAGATCCAGTATTTCTTTTAAACCAACAGACTAATGTTGGTTTAGAAATTTCATATCAAAGTAGTAATACAAATGTCGCTACAGTGCTAGGAAATTCAATTGCAATTGTTGGCGCTGGATCTTCGACTATTACTGCTAGCCAAGCAGGAGATATAGATTATCATCCTGCCAATAGCATAAATCAAATACTTACTGTGAATAAAGCTAACCAAACAATAACATTTAATGCGCTTCCAATAAAAACATTTGGTGACCTACCATTTTTATTAACTGGAATAAGTAGCGCAGGATTACCAATTTCATATACAAGTAGTAATACTAGCGTTGCCGTTATAAATGATAAAACAATAACTATTACTGGCGTTGGCGCTTCTACTATTACCGCTAGTCAAGCTGGAAATTCTAACTACAATTTAGCCTCTTCAGTAAATCAAACTCTTACTGTTATTAAATCTAATCAAGAAATAAATTTTCCTGAAATAGAAATTAAATATTTAGGAGATTCTCCATTTAATCCAGGTGCAACGTCTTCTTCAAATCTGCCCGTATCATACATTAGTAATAACTTATCAATAGCAGAAATTAGAGGAAATTTTGTATATATTAATAATACAGGAATTTGTTTTATTAGTGGTATTCAAACTGGAAATATTAATTACAATTCTGCTCCGATAATATCTAAATTATTAAATGTACAAATTTTTCCTGAGGAAACAATAATACCATCTTCATTATCATCAAGACCTTTATTGCTAAATTCTAATAATTATAGAATATCTATAACTGGAGATATTGCGGCCTCTAAAGAATTTAATTTATTAGATGACGAAAAAATGGAGTTAGGATTTGATAAAGAAAAAAATTATAGTTTAGTTTTAAAAGATTTAGAGAAAAATTTTACCTTATATAAAGTAAACAATGATTACGCACAAAGCGCGAATAGTTATATTAACTTTTCTAATTTAAATATTGATTTTACTGAAAATATACCTCAAAGAACTGTTATTAATAAGAGCGATGAAAATAGTACCGCTTATATAACCTATAGACTTGATAACGTTAATAACGATAAATTAAAATCATTTAATATTGATTTTAAAAATATTGTTACAGGTTTAATAATTGATACGAATTTAATTCCTTCGCTTACTTTTTTGCCTTATACTGGAGAAGCGAAAGTATGCTATCCTTTTACAGAATTTAAGTCTACAGAAATTTGTACTGATACTTTTATTTGCGCAATTTGTTCAGAAGGAAAAAGAATTTTTCTTGAAAGAGGATTTAATTCATATATGGATGTTCCAATTCGTTTACTGCCATTTAACACATACGCTGAATTTGTCGATTATGATTTCTCTTCTAGGATTCCAGGTAGATATAGAATATTGTTAAATTCAAAATTCTTTTCGGCTTGCTGTTGCGCTGGTGAAGCTACGGCAGATTTATGTAAAGAAAACTTTCAAGAAAATCTTTTCGAATCTTATTGTGATTTAACTAATTTTATTGAATTAAAAACATTTCAAAGGATAAAAAAGAATGATTTAATTATATCTGGAGAAAGAAAATCAATTTTAGATTTTTTAGAAGAAAGTTTTAACATAGCATTTTTAGATAGAATTTATTTTCCGGAATTAGAAAGAAAATATAACACTTTATATTTTTCTGGACAAATTAATAATACAAAAGGATTTAGTGAAGGAGATGAAATAGAAATAAAACAATATTATTATCCATTTGAAGAAAGTTTTAAATCTATATTTTTTAAAAGACCCGAATACAAAGAAATAAATAAAAAGTTTATTTATTCTATAGAGATAACTGGAGAAAATTATTTTTCAAATCAAACAGAATTAATTAATAAAATTAATTATGTATATAATACTGGAATATATTCTTGGATTCCTTTTGCCTATGAAAAAGAACCATATTATGATTTTGGTCCAATGTTATCCGCAGAAGCAATTAACGACAATAATCTATCTTTAAAAAGTTTAAAATCTGGTTGGTTAGGCAGACATTTAATAACGCTAAATATTTCTAGTAGAAGAAAGGGAACGGTTGTTACTAATATGGTTCCACAAATTATGAAATTACAAGGATCTAATGATCTTAACAATTGGGTAGATATCGTGTCTACCCAAGATTCTAAATCTATAAATGAAAATATTAATAATATTATTTCTAATATTTCAGGTATAATACCATATAATGACGATAGAGTTATTTCAGAAATTGAACTTAAAAATAAAACAACTGTTCCAATTGGAACAACTTTTGTTCCTTAGGAGATAAAATAATGGCCTCAAAAATACAAGCCTCAAAAATACAAAAAGCTATTAATGATATTAATAAATTAAATTCTATTAACGATCTTCCATTCGTAAGCCCTATAGTTAGCGGACAATCTAATTCTTCCTCTATAACATGTATTCCTAGATTAGGAGGATCTGGAAGATGGTGCGGATCTGGATATGTAGATCATTTTCCATCACTTTTTTGTGAAGAGGAAGAAGAAAGAGAAGAAGAAGAAGGGGAAGAAGAAGAGGAAGAAGAAAGAGAAGAAGAAGAAGAAGGAACAAAAAATAAATTTACAGAAATTGAAATTATTGAAAAAAGATTTAGATGGGGGTATACGGCTGAATAGCTGTGTAAAAATACAAAATGTCATATAACACCGGTTCATATAAATACGGAAGATTATTGATGACTCAGTTTTCTAGTTGTCCAATATCTAAAAAAATATTATCTCATCCAGATTTTAAACAAGGACTAATAATAAAAAATAAAAAAATAATGGAAGTTGTAAATATTAATTTATTTAGCAATTACATTTTTGAAGCTAATTTAGAATTTCAAGGATATACAGATATATTTAATTCTGTTTATTCTGGTTTTACTTTTACGCCAGAAACTGGTATAATAAAAATAATCGACACATTTTTTGTTGATCAATCTGGAACATATACAGCATCTGGATTGCAAACTGGAATTTTACAAGATGAAATTATAACAAAAATAAGTGCGGGTTATGAACATAGTTTGTATATTCATCCTTTTTACAAAACATATTTTGGTTTAGGAAATAACAACAATAATAGAATTGGTTCTGGTTCTCAAAACGTAAATAACGTTGTTGAGATTGAAGCGGGAACTACACATAGTTTATTGTTATTAACAAACGAAAAAATCACTGGATTTGGGAATAATATTGATGGCAGAGTAGCAGGAATACCTGAGATATTGAACACAGGAGGATGGTCAAATACTCCAGTAGGAAAATTAACAGGAGTAAAAAAAATCTCGACTTACAATTCTTTCTCTTTAGCATTTTTAGGAGATAATGGAGTAACTGGTTGGGGAAATAATTTATTTAATCAAATAACTCCTTTTCAAAATAAAATCTTATATTTAAGCGGCATAAAAGATATAAAAGCTGGTGGAGCTCATGGATTTATATTATATAATAACGGAACCTTAACGGGTTGGGGAAATACAGGAACTGGAAATTGGATAAATCCAGCGGGATGGCAATATTTAAGTAATGTTAAAGAAATAAATCTTGGAGAAAATCATAGTTTAGCATTATTAAATAATAATGTAGTTACAGGTTGGGGATTAAATAATTATGGACAAGCTACAGGTGGGAATAATTTGACAGGAGTTAAAAACGTAAGCGCTGGTAATAATTTTAGTTTAGCTTTATTAAATAATAATACAATAACGGGTTGGGGAGATAATACTTATAATCAAGCATTGGGCGGCAATAATTTAATAAATGTTAGTGGAATCTATGCGGGTGGTAATTATGGAATAGCCATTTTAAATGATGGTAAAATTACTGGATGGGGAGATAATTTTTACAACCAATATATACTATATAATCCAAAAATATATTCTGGAGATATAATTTATGATACTACAAAATATTTAAAACAAGGCGATATTAGAATGATTGGTGGAGATTATAATGTAGGTCCACCAATAGGTTTTAGAAATATAACATTTGCAGGTACATATACAGGTTTTGCTAGATTTAATGATTATTTTTATGATCCAATTTCTGAAACTTTGTCATTTGTAAAAGATATTTTTTATAAAGTAGAAGGAATAGAAATTCTTTCTGTTCCGTTAAATGTTTTAAACTCTACTTCTAATAATCAAAATTTACCAACTAAAGATGGAATACTTATAAATTTAAGTTCATTATCTGGATATCAAACTACAACCGTTTCTACAATAGTTTATGGATTTATAAGAAATGTACCTTTAAAAAGATTACAAATTTCTGGATATAGTTTTTTGACGGGAACAATTAGTGGAATAGGAAGCGGAATTATAAATTTCAACAAACTTGTTTCTGGTTTACCTACTGTAGCTTATACTAATCAAATTAGTGGATATAAAAATGCTTCTGGATTATTAAATTTTGAAAATACAGAATTAGGTGATTTTATAATATTAAATAACGACTTTACTGGAAGTAATGTGGCTTTTATTTATCAAACTGGTGATCAATTTGTTGCTCCAGGATTTTTTAGAAGTGCAGAAGACTTAAATAACATTATAAATTCAGGATCAAATGATTATGGAATAAAATCAACTTATATTCCAAGATTTCTTTATAATAAAAAAACATTTATAACTGGAAATACTCTTGGATTAGGAAATCCAAATAATGATTTTTTTGGAGCTTCGACTTCACTAAGCTCCGCTGGAAATGTTCTTGCTGTAGGAGCACATCTTGCTGATACAAATGCAGTAA
>Ga0172367_10006570_pt1 | contig 13610 bp, 11 predicted proteins | sample Lak10m_FD_114542 | JGI IMG/M metagenome (GOLD analysis project Ga0172367, IMG submission 114542) | Freshwater microbial communities from Kabuno Bay, South-Kivu, Congo - kab_022012_10m | ecosystem: Environmental > Aquatic > Freshwater > Lake | place: Democratic Republic of the Congo: South-Kivu...
TCCTCCTCATCATTAACGAGGCCGGCGACGGTCCCGCGCGCGTCCGCCGGATCCTCAACCGACTTGCTGAGAAGGTCGGCGACCTTCCGGTAGCGTTCGGAGTGTCAGGCGACAGCTACATGCTTCGCGAGCTCAGCCACGAACTGGTTGCGCTAGAGCGCGTCCAGTCAACACGGCCCGAGCTCAAGGGAGACGCTGTCGCCCGGCGCGAGGTCGCAAGCAGGCTGGCACGACTCGCTGGCGAGCTCGAGGATCGGCTGCGGTCCGGCCTCGCGGCGACCGGTTGGCATGTCCCGGCGGTGAGCGAGGAGGAGCTGCGCGCCTCCAGCGGCGCCGGGCTCTCCGCGATCGCGTCGCGCATGGCAGCAGCCCTCTACCCGCACACTCCACGCGTGCGCAACGAGCTGCTCAACCGAGCCAAGCCTTCCTCCAACGCGATGGCGGCCGTTCGGCTGCTCATGACCGCGATGGCACTCCGTTCGAACGAGCCGCGCCTCGGCATCGAAGAGTTTCCAGCGGAGGGTGGCCTCTACGCGTCCGTCCTGGAGCGGCCTGGCCTGCACGGCAGAAGGAACGACGGCACCATCGGGTTCAAGGGCCCCGAGCACGACACTGATGGTTATCGCCTTTCCCCGCTCTGGACGGCCGGTCGGGAGCTGCTCGAGGAAAAGGGTGGAGAGGGAGTTACGCTCGACCAGCTCTTCGCCCTTTGGCGCGCACGGCCGTTCGGCGCGAAGGACGGACTCCTCCCTGTCTTGGGCCTGGCGTTCATTCTTTCCGAGCGAGATCGCCTATCGGTCTATCTCGACACCGTGTTCTGCCCGGCAATCGGCGACCTCCTTGTGGACCGACTGCTGCAGGATCACCGCTCGGTCCGGGTGCGCCTCAGCAACGTGAGCGAACGCGATGGAGCCATCCTCCGCGGTGTCGCCGAACTGGTCGGAGAGCTCTCCCCGGACACGGACGGCCTCGCCCTGGATCCATTGACCGTCGCTCGCCAGTTGGTGGCGCTGGTGATGGGAACCCCGACATGGGTCCGTCGGACGTCACGCCTCAGTCGATCCGCGATAAAGGTTCGCGACCTAGCCATGTCGGCGCACGACCCGAACAAATTTATGCTCGATGACCTACCGCGCGTTGCGGGCGCGGAGGGCGAGGTCGAAGCGATCGTCGACATGCTGCGCAGCGGATTGCGGGAGCTCGCCGGGGCTTATTCGGCCATGCTCACGTCGCTTCGTGAGCTGCTGCTGCAGGAGCTTCGCTCGTCCGGCCCGGGCCACATCGAGAAGCTTCGCCGCAGGGCCAAGGCAGTGATGGGCGTCACCGGCAATTACCGCCTCGACGCCTTTGCGGCACGATTGTCGACCTACGACGAGAGCCAGGAGGCGATCGAGGGGCTCGCAAGCCTGGCTGCCAATCGGCCCCCGCGTGATTGGGTTGATCGCGACGCCGACGCCGCCCGCGTCGAATTGGCCGCGCTCGCGAAGGAGTTCATCAGGGCCGAGGGCTTCGCTCATGTTCAGGGCCGTGGCGATGGGAGGCTGTCGTTCGCGCTCCTGATGTCCGATCCGGCCCGCCCCGGCATTATCTCTCCAGAGGTCTCGATCGACCCCGATGACCAGGAGCGCGCACGATCGATCGCCCAAGCGCTGCGCGCCGTGGTCGGTGACAACGTGCCTCGCGACGTCGCGCTTGCCGCCGCGATCGAGCTCGCCGCCGCTATCGCGGAAGAGGCGGAGGATGATGCCGAGCCGGTTCGGGCGGCAGGAGGTGCACGGTGAAAGAACGACATGTCCTTGGCCTGTCCGGTGGGCGGGACAGCGCCGCCCTCGCGGTTCACATGGCTCAGACGCGCCCCGACTTGGATATCGAATACTTCTTCACCGACACGGGCAAGGAGCTTCCGGAGGTCTACGAGTATCTCGGACGGCTAGAGGGCTTCCTTGGCCGCCCCATCGAGCGCCTGAACCCGGATCGCGACTTCGACTTCTGGCTACGGCAATACAACAACTTCCTACCAAGCCCCAAGACCAGGTGGTGCACCCGGCAGCTAAAGATCCGGCCGTTCGAGAAGTGGCTGTGGCCAGCCCTTGACCGCGGGGACTGCATCGTCAGCTACGTCGCCATCCGGTCTGACGAGAACTACCGCGAAGGCTACTCTTCGACGCACCCGAACCTGACCGTCGAGCTCCCGTTCCGAGAAGCCGGCATCGACAAGGCGGGCGTGATCGACACATTGGAGGCCAGTGGCCTGGGACTGCCGAGCTACTACGAGTGGAGATCGCGCTCAGGATGCACCTTCTGCTTCTTCCAACAGAAGATCGAGTGGGTGCGGCTCATGGACCGCCATCCGGAGAGCTTCGAGGAAGCGCGATCGTACGAGAAGAACGCCATCGAGCACGGCTCGCCCTTCACCTGGAGCCAAGGCGAGTCACTCGACGAGCTCTCACGGCCTGAAAGGGTGGCGCAGATCCGGGCCGATCATGACCGGCGGCTCGAACGAATGGCCGCGCGCCGAGTTGTGAACCCCCTCCGGCCTGGCTCGGAAGGAATGGATATAGACGAGCTCTACGGCCAGGCAAAAGTTTGCTTGGCCTGCCACAAGTAAACGTTCACCGGCGGTAGAGGATCTCGGAGTAGTTCGGCGTCTGCAGGCCGTAGCGGTCGCTCGCGAAATGCAGCAGCCATCGGATTAGCGTCTGCGCCGCAGACTGCCTGTCGCGATGATCGGCGTCAGGTAGAGGCTCGGCAAGCGCCGCTGTAACCTCTCCGAACCGTCGTGGCGTGTCCAGCATCCGGTCCAGGGTGTCGACGGCCGGGCAGGCGAGAAGGATCTCGCGGACACAAGCATCGAAATCGGCTTGGGCCAAGCCGCCCGGCAGACGCAAGTGGGACAGATCGTTGAGCCCAGGATCATTCGGTTGGACTTGGATAGGCCACTCCGGATCCGAGTAGAGCCTGAATAGGCGATCCGGGGATCGAAACTTAGGGAACCAGGTTGTTCCGGGTTGATGCGGGACTGAGGCCGCCGCGTCTGGGGGATGGGGAATCGGCAACCTCGTGCGCAGCTCCGCAGCGGCTGCATCGATCCTAGCCGCCTCGTCCTCAGTGGCTAGCCTAGACCGACGCCTCAGCTCAAGCCTGAACGGGAGCAGCAGGCCAGGCTTGTCAAGCTCGACTAGAAGTTCGAAGTTCGGTCGAGCGCTCGTGCCAAGGCCGGCTGCGGTGAGGTTAGCAGACCCGACCAGCGCACGGGATGCATCCGCCGCGAACAGTTTGGCGTGGAGGTCGTCCACTAGTCGAACAGTGCCGCCGCGCTCGGCCACGAGCGGCAGCACCTTCGTGTCCGTGACACCCGAGGCGACGTCCTCCACCCGCCAACGGGTATAGAGATCGATCTGGGCGGACGCTGCCACCTCGGCGAGGAGGGTGGCGAGTGTCGGTGCCTTCACGAAGGGCGCCACCAGCAGCACGGACCTGTCGGCAGACCGCAGCAGCTGGCGGAGGCGTCCATCGAGAGCCTGCCACTCCAAGATCAGTCGTCCGCTTCGCGGATGAAGTCACGTGCGATCCGACCCCACTCGCCTCGGGTGTCCTCCAGTTCGGTCTTCCGGTCGCCGGTCGCCTCATCCTCCATCCGCGCCCAGGCGGTAAGTAGGAGCTTCAACCCCTTGAGCGCGGGGCTTTCCGGGGCGTTTTCCTCACCCTCGCGCAGGAGTTCGAACAGATGCTCGTGCGCGGGATGGCGAGTGTTGATTGTCACGATGATGACGCCAGCCTTGGACGTGACATCGAAGACCGCCGATCCTGGCACGTCCGCGTGCCGGAACATGAACTTCAGCTTCCGCGACACCCAGTCGACCGCGATCTCCCGGGCCTTGTCGTGATCGACGCCCTCCTGCTCGATCTCGCCAGTGAGCTCCTCGGTGCGGTCCTCCTCGGAGCGCTTCTCGTCTGCGTCGCTCGCCCCCGTCTGGCCGAGCTTCTCCTGGCGCCGACGGAGCGCGCGTGTGGCGATGCTCTCCGCAGTGCCGTCGTCGCCAGTGGGTGTCTTCTCGCGAATGGTGTTCTCGCGCATTCGGTTGACCTGGGTCCGCATCGTCGTGAGCAGGCGCTCGATGGTTGAGCTGATCTGATACATGACCAGGCGCGGATCACGGTCCTGCTCAAGCATCTCGCGATAGTCCGCCACGGACATCTCTTCCGCCTCGGCGTCGTCGGCCAGGATCATACGCTGGAATGATGTCGCCGCCTGCTTGTTGTTCGTCACTCCGAAGAGATCGTCGAGCGCTGGCGGGAAGCTGACCTCGATGCCCCACCAGCGCTCGCGGGGGTCATAGCTGTTGTCGAAAGTGTGGTTCATCTCGAGCTCACGATCGGCCCGAACGACAGATATGCCGAGGTTCTTCTTCGCGTGCTGACCGATGGCGGAGTTGCCCCCGACCTTGCGCGTCTCAACCTTCGAGATCGACGCAGCGATCATCACCTTGTGACTGCCTCCGCCGAAGCCGACGTCAATCTCCTCGGGCTCGCCGAACGGCTCAAATGCGGGATCGGTATCGTATGGGTGAGGGGCACTGGTGTTGCGCATTAGGAACATGGGATCGTTCGGGCGAACGTGGTGATCGATGTGATTGATTGCCTGCCCGGCAGACATTTCGTAGGCGGCGAGACGGATCGTCGCACGGCCGTCATTCACGAAGTAGCGATAGACGCGACCGATGATGAATTCTGCGTTCCTCAGCAACGCGGTGCTCTGCTTCCACTGCACGCGGTCGAGCGTCGACCAGACTACGAGGGTCCCACTGTCAGCTGGTTCGACCGCAACCAGCTTCAGCCACTCCTGTGGAACGGCCGACACCTGGGGCTCGGGCACCTCGAGCATGGTCTGTGCCTCGATCTCGTCGATATCGAGGTAAGTGTGGTGGGTGATCCCGTCCTTCCAGGACCACACGTCGACACGGCGGCATTGGGAGATGGACGAGTTAGGCAGGCCCATACCGAACTTGCCGATGCCGTCTTGATTGGACGGGGCGCGATGATTGCCGACGCCGAACTGCAGCGCACGACGGAGCGTCTGCGAATCCATGCCGCTGGCGTTGTCGTAGACGGCGATCTTATCCATCCGCCGGCGGCTCCCGCCGCCGCTGCCGGACCGATCGACGCAGATGACCTCGACGTTCACGGGGCGATCGAGCGATTCGCCCGCCTGAATGGAGTTGTCGATCAGCTCGGCGACGGCGTAGGCACTGTCTCGGTAGCCCGAACTGCGCATCGCATCGATCGACAGATGCTGCGGAATGATTGCGTAAGCCAAGCTCTATTCCTCTTCCCAGATGTCGTTCCAAAATTCAAAGCCGTCCACCAGGCTGCGAAAGCCGGGCACACGATCGACCACCGTCAGGATGCGGCAGCTCTCGTTGCCACCGGCGTTCGTCCCGCGAGCGGCTCGCCCAATCATTTGACTGTAGAGCACGACAGAAGTTGTCGGGCGCGCCACAAAGGCGACGTTGGTGCGCGGCGCGTCGAAGCCGGTCGTCAGCACGCCGTAGTTGCAGAGCACGTCTATCCCGTCGCGATCGCGATACTTCTGGATAGCCTGCCGCCGGCGTTCGGTGGGGGTATCTGACGTGACAGCCGCAGCATTCACGCCACGCAGCCGAAGCACGCTCGAAAGCAGCTTTGCGTGGTCCACGGAAACGGCGAACAAGATGACACTGCCTCCGGCCAGAACCTCATTCGCGACCGTGTCGACGATCAGAAGGTTGCGCGCGTCATCCGCGGCAAGGTGGTCGAGCACTCGCAAAGGCAAATCGAAGCCATCCCGCACGCGCCTGAGCTCGTCTTCGGAGAACTCGATGTCATTCGCCCCGTAGGGAAGGTTCACGAACTCCATCCGCGCCAGGTAGCCCTCGGCCACTAGGTAATCGATCGGATTGGCGTATCCCTCCACCTGCAGGGTCACCTTCTGCCGGTTGAAAAACTCGGCGAGCTTCAAGTCAGCGCCCACATCCTTCAGCGAGCGGCCGGGAGTCGCGGAGAGCCCCAGCACGCCGGTGGCGCGCCCACGCTGAAGAAGATCGATCAGATGTGAATAAGTGGGGGCCGTTGCCTGATGCGCCTCGTCCATCACCACGAGGCGCGTTCGCGTCGCGAGCTTGAGCACCGCGCCCTGGTTGCGCAGGCTGTCGGAGTAGAGCAGCGACAGCCCCGCGATGATGATCCCGTCCCGGACTTGGGAGAGGTCGGGGATGCGGTGCAATCCATAGTGGCGATAGACCGTCAGCTCCCTCGATCCGAGCTTCGACCAAGCCTTCGCCGCCTCCTCGGCCGCCTGGTCGCAGAGTTCCTCGGAATGGGCGAGCCAAATAACGACCTGTCCGTCGTCCCAACCACGGAGCAGGTCGCATATCGTGGTGAGAGCAGTCCGCGTCTTGCCCGCGCCGGTCGGCATGTGCAGCAGCACGCGCGCCCGATCCTGGTTTAGCTTTTCGCGAACCTGCAAGGACGCGCGACGCTGATGGGCGAACAGCGTGTAGGTGCCGGTCGCCGAGGTGCTCGACCAGACGTTCGCGCTCTCCTCCGGCGTACCGAGAGGCACGCCGAAGAACGAGTGGAGCGTCTCGAGCAAGCTCTCAAAGCGATTGAAATCGGTGTGAAGCAAGTCCGCGTAGCAGTCGTCGCCGGCGAGGCCCAAGATGCCGCACAGCGCCGCGGCCTCCTCCTTCCGCAGTGCGGCGAGCGCCACGTCCCTCATTCGCCGGTCGGAAAGCACTTGAGAAGCGCCGAAGCGATCTACGACGATGGTCGCGAGACCGTTGGCGCTCAGTGTCTTGCTCTCTATCCGTTCGAGCAGGTCCACCGCATCGCGGCCGGCAAGCTCATACAGTTCCGCCGCTCCCGCTCGCGAGAGCGCCTCAATCAGACGCTTGGACAAATCGGCCCCCCTCTTCGCGGCGAGGCTAGCGCGTCAACTTACCGAAAGGAAGTCGAAGTTGCTCCGTTTCCCCACCGGTGCGGCTCGCAACCTACGATTTTGAGAAAAGCTTGCCGAGTCTGAGTGGTAGCAGAGCCTGACTAACTACAATCCCGGTTGCAATCCTGTCGTGTTGTCCAATGCCAGCGCGTTCGTTAGCCTATGCGCGGCCATACCAAATACTGAGCAGACCTCCCGCCGGTCGTCGTGTCGAAATCCCTGTTCGACTCTGCACAACGCCGATAGCTCCGTGTGATTACGGATACCTGCTGGAAAAACGATATGAACAAGCGACCGGATGCTGAAGTGCGCCAAGGGAACTGAGCCAGTGGTTGTAGGTCGTCGCTGCATAGCGAGCAGCGGAAAGATTCCTCCAATTAAAAATTGCCAGGCTTGGGCGCCGATGGCCGTTGCATCTGCTGGCCGGCAGACGGTTCACGTCGACACGGCGCGCTAGCCCATACATCTTGCGCTCGAGAAGCTATTTGGAGGGGAAAGAATGAAACTTGTACGCGACGCCCGAACGCTGAAGACCAAGGCCATTGAATCGCTCCGAACTGCAATGACTGCGTTCAACAGCTACGACGACACTGGACGGGTCACAACGGTCCTGATGCATTCTCAGCACGCCTGCGAGATGCTGCTGAAGGCTGTCCTCGTTCAGCGTAAGGCGAAGGTCTTCGATAAAGACAATGGCAAATCAATCGGGTTTGAGAAGTGTCTCGGTCTCTGTCAGTCGCACCATGACCTTACGGCCGATGAGGCCGGCATAATGCGGGCGATCGACGCCCAACGGGACGCGGCGCAGCATTGGTTCGTTTTTGTGTCGGAAGACTTACTCTACATGCAACTGCGGGCGCTGATTACCGCGTTTGACGCTTATCTGAAGCGTAAGCTGGACATGGCTCTGCAGGAGCACATCCCACCCCGGATCTTGCCAATTTCTACCAAGCCGCCAGGAGACTTCGAATTCTTGGTCGATAAGGAATTCAAATACGTCAACGAGCTACTTCAGCCTGGCCGTCGCGCGCGCGACGAAGCGCGTGCCCGCATTCGCGCGATGCTTGCAATGGAAGCGATTGTGACTGACGAGGTAGAGATCTCAGAACGGGACATTGATCGGATAGAGAAGGCAATGCGTGGTGGCGCTGAATTCACTGCGGTCTTCCCGCGCCTAGCTACCGTTGGCACCTCCACGGAGGGAGAGGGCGTCAACTTGGTCGTTCATTTTACTAAGAAACAAGGAGCGCCGGTTCATTACATTGGCGGCGATGATCCGGCTTCAGCGGCAGCCGTCCGCCAAATTGATCTACGTAAAAAATTTCACCTTCAGCGGAACGAGCTTGCCACCACGGTCGGCCTTAGCCCCCCTAAAGCCAAGGTACTCCGCGCTCATCTCGGCATCGATGACGACCCGAGTTGCTGCCACGTCTTTGAGTTCGGAGCACAGAAGATCCCGTGCTTCTCCGACAATGCGCGGCGACGGATGGAGGAGGCGCTACAGAATATCGACATGGCCGAGCTTTGGGCTAACCGAAACGGCTGAAGGATCTGAGCCGGCTGAGCTTTGCCAGAAGATTTCGATTGCAAAGCTGAACGAATGACGGCGCTTTGCTAAACGCCACATTGTGACGCGAGGGCAATCATGCACCCATTACAACCGTCGCCTGCCCATCAAATGTAAGCAATCCTCCCAGATAGTCCCTGCAATCGAAGAAAAGGGCGGCCTCCATCGCTGAAGGTCGCCCTCTTTGGTCTCACTGATCAGGATAGAATGATCAGACCTGGACCGTCAGTCCTGATGCCAGTCAGGCGATATGCCCTCGTCATCCCCATCACCCGACGGAGCCGCCGGCTCGCTCGCCGATACCTGAGAAAATCGGCGCCTTACGCCGGCTTCTGTCGAACGCAGCTGATCAAGGCGATCCGACCAATATTGCATCATCTGCACGCGTTCGCCCCAATGCTCGCCGCGCACATAGGCACGCCGGACATCATTGCCTTCGATGTGGCCCAGCTGTCGTTCAATGGCATCCGGATGCCATTTGCCGCATTCGTTGAGCAAGGTCGCCGCCATAGCCCGGAAGCCATGCGCCGTCATCTCGTCCTGCTTGAAGCCCATCCGGCGAAGCGCTGCATTCAGCGTATTGTCGGATATCGCGCGTTTGTCGGATCGAGGGCTGGGAAACAGGAGCTGACCGCCCCCGGTCATACCCTCCAGCTTTTCCAACAGGCCAAGAACCTGACGGGAGAGCGGGACCTTATGAAGACGACGCATCTTCGTCCGGCTCGCCGGGATGAGCCAGATACAACTGTCCGGATCAAACTCCTCCCACTGCGCCAGCCGGAGCTCACCTGGCCGAACGAACAGATGGGCCGACAGCTGAAGGGCGATTCGCACCGCGCCATCGCCGTCATAGCCGTCGATGGCACGAAGCAGCGGCCCCCACCTTGGCCGGGTCGGTGATCGCCGGCCTATGCTTGACCTGAGGCGTCAACAACGCCCCACGCAGTTCGCTCGCCGGATCCTTGTTCGCCCTGCCGGTGGCAATCGCATAGCGAAAGATCGTACTCAGCGTCCCACGAAGCCTGATCGCGGTTTCGTGATGCCCTCGCGCTTCGATCTTGCGCAGAATCTCCAGCACCTCCGGCGTGGAGATATCCCGCACCAGCTGGTTTCCGAGCGCGGGCCGTGCATATTCGAGAATCCAGATATTCTTGGTGACCGTCTTCTCGGCCCGGCCTCGAGCCTTCAGCCGCGCGACATACTCATCGGCAAGCTGGTCGAACGTTCCGGTTTCAAGCAGCCGCGCCTGGGCGGCATCGGCCTTCCGTCGGCTGGAAGGGTCTTCGCCTGACGCGAGAATGCGTCGCAGCTCTTCCCGCCGTTCTCGCGCCAGTGCGAGCGAGACATCGGGATACACCCCGACCGACAGGGTCTTCTGCTTCTTGAGGAAGGTGTAATAGAATCGCCAGTAGCGCGCCCCATTGGGCATCACCATCAGATACAGGCCCCGACCGTCCGATAATTTATAGGGACGGTGGATGGGCTTCGCGTTGCTCACGGCCATGGCGCTCAGCATAGGGTATCTCCTTCAGGGTACCCGCGAGAATAGCTACCAGCTTTGGCCAGAAAAGGTTGCGAGATGCAACTAGATGCCCTGAGAGCAAAAGGCTCAAAGGGTCGCAGAAATCCGCCATTTCCGAGAGGCGGCTTGGGCATTTCCGAGATGTTCTGAGGGGAACAAATGGTGCCCGGGGACGGATTCGAACCGCCGACACTGCGATTTTCAATCGCATGCTCTACCAACTGAGCTACCCGGGCATCGGGTCTCGGCGGAGGTGACCGCCGGATGGAGGCGTGCCTATAGGCGTCAATCCGGCTCGCTGTCCAGCCCATAATTATCATTTTTTTGCAGGGCTTCGTCGCCCGGCATGCCGGGCACGCGATAGCCCTCGCCCAGCCATTGCAGCAGGTCGCGATCGCGGCATCCCTTGCTGCAGAAGGGGCGGGTTTCCGGCTGTGCCGGCTGGCCGCAAACCGGGCAGGCGCCGGCCTTAGGCGACATGGCCGGCCGCCAGCGACAGCGCAGAATCGGCACGCAGCGTCACCTCGCCACCACGACGGCGCGCGAGTTGTTCGATCCAGTCGGCGCGCTTGTGCAGCAGGTCGATGATCGCCGGCGCGGCGGTGATCGTCGTCGCGCCACCGGTGCCGTGCCGTTCGGCGCGGCGCAACAGCGTCAGCGCGGCGGTCAGCACCGGATCCTCGCGCAGCAGTTCCATCAGATTGGCGCGCTCGCGGCGGCGGATGATCTGGACGAAGCCGAAGCCGTTGACCGCCGTCCGCTCGAACGGCAGCGGCAGATATTTGTCGATCTGCGCGGCCGCGACGATACGTTCGTCCTTGTTGTTCATGGTCGGCAGGTCGATGCCGATCGAGCCGGCCAACCCCATGCGGCGGATCGCCTGGGCCGACAGCTTCGCGCCCTTGGGGCCGAGCTGGGCCGGCGGCAGGCTGCCGTCGATGTCGATCAGGATCATCGCGGGGGTCAGGAAGATGCGCAGCGCCGCATCCTCGGCGCCGACTTCGCCGGTTACCGCTTCCTCCATCAGCTCGCTCCAGCCAAGGGCTTCGAGCCGGTCCTCCTCATGGGCAGGACAGGGACGGATGGCGACATCGGTGGCGCGCAGCCGCTGCAGCAGGCTGGGGCCGGGATGGACCTTGGAACCGGGCTGGGCGATGCGGCCCTTGGCGCGCTTGCCCCGGCCTTCCTCGGCAATCGCCTCGCGGAAGATCTCGACCAGCACATTGGCGCCCTCGGCCACCTTGGGCGGGATCGGCTCGATCAGCACTTCCTCGCCCGAGATCAGGCGCACCACGCCCCGCTTGCGCGGAATGATGGTCTGGACCAGACGGCCCTGAAGGATGGCACCGGCACGGGCAACCTCGCCCTCGCGCTCGATCAGCGCCTCGACGATGCGCCCTTTTTCGATCAGCGCGGCACGGGCCTCGCCAATGCCTTCTTCATAGAGCCATTCGGCCATCGTTCAGTTACCTACTTGTCGTGATTTCCGAGCCGCGAAATATACCATTTCACTCGAAATCCCGACGGTCCAGTGGATAGCCCGCTGCCTCAAGCAGCGTGCGGGTTTCGTAAAGCGGCAGGCCCATGATCGCGCTATGGCTGCCCTGGATGCTGCGGATGAGGCCCGCAGCGCGGCCTTGGATGGCGTAGCCACCCGCCTTGCCCAGCCCTTCGCCGCTGGCAATATAGCGGTCGATCTCGCTGCGCTCCAGCCGCTTGAAGATGACGATGCTGGTCGACAGGCGATGCCGTGCCACGCCCACAGCATCGATCAGGGTGATGGCGCTGTAGACGCGGTGCCGGCGCCCCGACAGCAGGTCGAGACAGGCGCGGACCTCCGCCTCGCTTTCCGCCTTGGGAAGGATGCGGCGGCCGGCGGCCACCACGGTGTCGCCCGACAGGATCAGCGCGCCGGGATGGCGGGCAGCGACCAGCGCGCCCTTTTCGGCGGCGACACGCGCAGCATAGGCGGCCGGCAGTTCGGCCTTGCGCGGGGTTTCGTCAATGTCCGCTGGATCGACGGCATCAGGAAGCACGCCAATCTGCCCCAGAAGGTCACGCCGTCTGGGGGAAGCCGAAGCTAGAATGAGTCGCATCGAAAATGCGGCTTATTTGAAGCGGTAGGTGATCCGACCCTTGGTCAGGTCGTAGGGGGTCAGTTCGACCAGCACTTCGTCACCGACCAGCACGCGGATGCGGTTCTTGCGCATCTTGCCAGCGGTGTGGCCGAGAATTTCATGATCATTCTCAAGGCGCACGCGGAACATGGCGTTGGGGAGAAGCTCCACAACCTGTCCGCGCATTTCAAGCAGTTCTTCTTTGGCCATAATATCCCAGAATCGAAAAATCGCGCCGCCATAGCGCCAAAACGTGGAAAATGGAAGTCAGGACGCAGAACCGAAATAATCACCGGCTGCGACGAGGGCCGCGAAGACGGCATCAAGCTGCTGCGCATCGATGCAATAGGGCGGCATCAGGTAGATGGTGTTGCCGAGCGGCCTTAGCAAGAGGCCCCGTTCCAGGAAGAAGGCGCGCAGGCGCGGGGCAAGGTCGGAGAGATAGCCAGCGTCGGCCGCAATCAGGTCGATCGCCATGATCGTGCCGATCTGGCGCGGGTTGGCGAAGGCGGGATGGCGGGCCAGCAAGGCCAGCCGATCGGCGATGCCCTGCGCCAGCGCGGCAATCCGTCCGCGCACATCTTCCTCGGCCCAGATGGCGAGATTTTCAGCGGCAGCAGCGCAGGCGATTGCGTTCGCGGTGTAGCTGGACGAATGGTAGAAGAGTCGCGCCCGGTCGGTCGAGCGATGCGCCTCGAAGATGCGCGGGGTCGCCAGCGTCGCGGCGAGCGGGATGGCGCCGCCGGTAATCCCCTTGGCCACCGCCATGATGTCGGGCACCACGCCCGCCTGTTCGCAGGCGAATAGGGTGCCGGTGCGGCCCCAGCCGGTCATCACCTCGTCGGCGATGAACAGCACATCGTGGCGCGCGCAGATATCGGCCATCGCCCGCAGCACATGGGGCGGATAGATCAGCATCCCCCCGGCTCCCAGGATCAGCGGCTCGACGATGAAGGCGGCTGGACGCTCCGCGCAGGCAGCCTCCAGCGCGGCAAGCGTTTCCTGCTCGCGACCGGGATGCGGGAAGGGGATGGTGCCGACATCGAACAGCAGAGGCGTCCAGGCGGCATTATAGACACCGCGCTCACCGATCGACATCGCCCCGATCGTATCGCCATGATAGCTATGTTCCAGCACCAGGATGCGGCTGCGCGCTTCGCCCAGCCCGTCGAGCGCGCGATTATGCCAGTAGCCGAGCGCCATCTTGAGCGCGACTTCCACTGCGGTAGACCCGCTGTCGGAAAAGAAGACATGGGCCAGCGGGGCGCGGCCCGGCGTCTGTGGCATGAGATCGACCAGGCCGCGCGCCACTGCCTCGGCCGGTTCATGGGTATAGCCCGCGAAGATCAGCTGATCGAGCTGCCCGGCCTGGCGCGCGATGGCCGCGGCGATGCGCGGATGGCAATGGCCATGGGTCGTCACCCACCA
>Ga0172367_10006571_pt1 | contig 13610 bp, 11 predicted proteins | sample Lak10m_FD_114542 | JGI IMG/M metagenome (GOLD analysis project Ga0172367, IMG submission 114542) | Freshwater microbial communities from Kabuno Bay, South-Kivu, Congo - kab_022012_10m | ecosystem: Environmental > Aquatic > Freshwater > Lake | place: Democratic Republic of the Congo: South-Kivu...
ATTGGGCAAGTGACCAGGGCTGATGATCTCGATCCGATCTCCAAACACCAGTACCCGTACCGGAGCGCTGACGAAGTAGTCGCGGTGAATGAGCGCGTTGGCGACCAACTCTTCCCAGACAGCGCGTGGTATTTCAGCTTGGCCTTGTGAGTTGAAACCCTGCTCCCCCTGCACGGCGCGGGTATTGGCGCTGATGAATCCCAGCGTTTGCTGGAACACATCGGCCAGTTTGCCGGTAATGTCGCGGCTATCGATGTAGCGCTCGTCTTCAATGTCGTTGCCGACGAAGGCCACCGCCTTGACGATGAAGGCTGGCAGCGCGTAGTGCGGCGTCTTGGCGAACAAGAGAGCGCCGGCCACATTGAGCTGTCCCTGATTCATCAGGTTCATGTTGGCCAGCAACTGGGGCAGCGGCTGGTTATGCTGCGCGAGCGACTCCCCGAATTGCTGCTCGAAGAAGGCTTCGAAGAAGGTCATGTCCACGTCGCCCGCGCCCATACCGGCCACAGGCGTTTCGTCGGCATGCACCAGACCAGCCTGCTGAAACAGGCGCTGGATTTCCTCGCGAGAGGTCGCGCGGCGCTTGTCGGCGCCGTTCTTCACCCAGATCACCCCGTTCTTGTCCATGTGGGGCTTGCTGATGCCCTCGGCAATGGTGAGCACCAGTACCGTGCCAGCGGGGTGGGGCACGTTTTCCGTGAGCGGGTTCACGGCGGGGCGCACGTTCTGGGAGGCCGCATTGGCGATGAGCTGGTTGAGACGAGCCACATCGGTGCTGGCAAGGCCTCGCACCGAGCCATCGTCGTTCACTCCGATGAAAATGCGCCCGCCAAAGGTGTTACTGAAGGCGACGATTTCCGCCGCCAGGGCGTCAGCATTGGTGATGTCCGCCTTGAACTGATGGTGGCTGTCCTCGCCTCGGCTGAGGATGTCGATCAGCTCTGTGGTTTCCATAGGTTGTAAACCTCTTTGCGGCGGTTGAAGGCTTCTTGGCCCCCTTCCATGATGTTAATGATGGCTTCCTGTACCGGGCGTGCGTCGATGCTGCCGCTTCGAGTCGCAACCTTTTCATCCTGGTACTGGCAGGCGTGAACCTGTTCGGCATCACCCAGCACAGGAAAATTGGCGTTATGGGTGGCGAAGATGAATTGCGCGTGAGGCTTCATCTCGCGGAGCAGCTTGATCACATCGTCGTAGATGGTCTGGTTGTCCAGATCGTCTTCCGGCTGGTCGATGATAATGACGTCGTTCTGCCGTTGGCTAAGCACGTACAGCAGCAGAGCCGAAGCGCGCTGACCAAGCGAGTGGTGCTTCAGCTCCTTGCCGCGATAGCGGATGACGAAGCGATTGGGAACCTGCCATGTGACGAAGTCGACCAGATTCTGCATGAAGGTCTTCTCGAAAACTTCGGGGGTGCTGCCGGCTTTGGCTAATGCCCCTGGTAGCGCACGCAGAAGTCCGCCGAAATCAACGTGATCTTCCATGACCGCCCGCAAGGTGGTTTCGCGGATGTTGCTGCCTTTGAAAAGTTGCTGCATGTAGCTGATCGCGGCTTCTTTATCGCCTTTGAAGTCGGCTTCAATCTGCAGGGCGGTGTGACCTGCGTTCACGCGATCCAGTTCGCCCTTGATGGTGCCGAATTCGCGCAGCCAAAGCTCGTTGAGTTTGTCGATTTCGGCGAAAAGTGCGTCGCGGATATTGGTTTGCTGGGATTCCTGCTTGGTCAGCGCCTCCAGCATCTGCTCCGCCTTGGTCTTGCGCTGTTGCTGCGCCAGGAAGTCGTCCGGCTGGATGGCGGTCATACCGGTTTGCTTGAGTTCCTGAGCCAGTTGCCGCTCGACTTGCGCGAACTCTTCCTGAAGGCTGGTGCGCGCACTTTCAAACTCGCTCTGTTTGGCGTGGAGGCGGCCCGTAATGACGCGGGCGTCCTGCTCGATTTTCTTGAGTTGCTCGATCTTTGCGACGAGGTTGGAAAATTCGGCGTAGTAGGCCGAAAAGAAGTCTGGGTTCTGCTTGGATACGTAGCTCGTGGCGTTACGAAGATCGTCCTCGTGCTCGGCGATTAATTGCCCCAGAACGAAAACGAAGTTGTCTGCCCGCTCCTTCATGCGTGAGAGCGCAGCGGCATCCTGCTGAAAGCCAAGGCGCTTCTGGAGCTTATCGGCGACACCGTACTCCTCGAACTTCTTCAGCCGGAAGTTAGCATCGGTGCGCTGGATCTCGTAGTCGCGCTTGAGTTCGGCGGTATTGCTGAGTTTGAGCCAGCGCTGAGCGGCTTCGCGCACGTGCTGGCGTTGGGCTTCGATCTCGTCGCGCAGCAAGCGGAGCTTTTCGCCAACCAGCTTTTCCACCAGATCAGTCTCAAAGCCTTCGCCGGTGCTGGAGAGGTCTTTCTGCCCGAAGTAGATCGGGCGGCGCAACACGGTTTCCCGAATCGACACGCCGGGCTGCAATTTACCGCCCAAGTAAACGTTTGGCGCTTCTCGAAAAATGCGGGAGATGGTGAATTCCTGTCCGTACACATCGGAAGCCGTCAGCGTCACCTTGCCACCGCTGCCAAGGGTGTGGCGGATCAGCTCATCCTTGTACTTGGTGTCCTGCGCTTTTTCGCCACGAGGAATATCCAAGGCATAACGCACCGCTTCCAGGATGGAAGATTTGCCGCTTCCACGGATGCCGATGAGCGAATTGAGTTCAGGGGAAAAGTGCAGCGTCTGGCCGTCGAGGATGCCGCCATCGAAGTGGATGCTGCGAATATGCGATGCCTGATGCTTGCGCGGGTCCGGCGCCACACGCGAGGCGGGGTCGCTCAAGGCGAACTTGACCGCTTCGAAGGACAGCTCGCCCAGCTTGAGATGGCAGGTTTTACCCTGGCCAATCTCTTCGATTCGCTTGGGATCGCTGCCTTCCAGTTCGGCGGGATACCAGCTCTTCAGCCAGCCCTGAATTTTGTTGCGGCTGGGCTTGTCTTTTCCGGCACCATCATGCGTGCGAACCTTTTGGAAACCCAGGGTTCGGCGCCGGAAGAACTCATTTTGTCCCAGCTCGGAAAGGCGGCCGCCATCTAGCTCGGCCCATAGCCCGCTGGGGGCCTCCACATGGGCAAAGACGAGAAAAAAATCGCGATGGTAGCTTTCCAGCTTCTTAATGGTTTCCAAGAGGGAAAGCGAGGACCGTCCGTTTTCCTGTTCATACTGCGCGGGGACTTTTCCTTCAAATGCGACGCTCAATAATGGGTTGATATAGTCATGCCCATCAGCGAGCCAATCGTCGGAAAAAACGACCAAAGTGTGGATGCCATTGGCCCCATCGTTGACCGACAGCTCGACACCCGGCAGCAACGCAATTCCTTTTTTTTGGGCCGTCTTGCGCAGCGCCTTGAACTCTTCAAAGTCGAACTTGTTGTGATTGGTGACGACGCCCAGCCGAATTTGCGCTTTCTCCAGCGCGTCGACATAGTTGCTGTTGTAATAGCTGTCATCGCCCGCGTATTTGAATTCGCGGTCTGCGCGGGTGTGCAGATGAAAGTCCGCGCGTATCCACTGCGCACCATTTGCGAAGACGGTGTTGGATGTGCCTTTGATATCGATCTTGGCCATGTTCAATTGCCCTCCAGCGCCGCCAGCTCGCTTACCGTCATTGGTGGGTACTCCTTCACCGGCGTAAAAATTTCGTGTTTACCGAGATGAGCAAAGAGCGAACCCTCAGCATTAAATTCCGACGAACCGATGAGGACATCGAAAAGGAAGTCGCGTCTCTTGAATTTTCCTTTACCGATCGATGCCCACTCCGCAAAGGTAATCGGTTGCCCGGTGCAGGTACGCATCTTCAAGGCGTCGCCGTGAACGAGATTCACCGACAACACGTAGGAAGCGGCCCGGTACCGATTATCCGTCTCCTCGATTTCTAGGTAGTCCGCGAGAATCTCCAGCATATTTGCGCGGCACTCGGTAATGTTGTCCGCCAACAGTTCGATGCCGTAAATACACATCAGTGCGAGCAGCGCGTAGTGCTGTCGCTCGAAGTCCAACTTGCCATACCTGAGTTCGACGGCGGCGAGCTTGCGCCGGAGAACCTGCACTAGAAAATTGCCGCTCCCGCATGCCGGCTCCAGAAAGCGGGAGTCGATCCGCTCGGTTTCGCCCTTGACGAGGTCGAGCATCGCTTCGACCATCCACGCCGGGGTAAATACCTCCCCGTGGTCGGCGACGCGTTGTTTTGTCTTCACCAGTGTCGTGGAATTATTGCGAGGCACAGGGGTGATTTCTCCGCTCGTGGCCTTATTTGCCGCCATCATGCCCCCTTCTTTTGTCAGGACGAGCTTCTGCTGGCTGCCGGCGGTCCGGATCAGCAATCACGACGCCCACCCGCCCGCAATACTCCCGAATCATCACCTCCACCATGTTGGCGATGCTGCGGTGCTCCTGCTCGGCGGCGGTACGGAGGGCCTCTTTGAGGCCGGGTTCGATGCGAAAGCTCAGCGTGGCGGTCTTGGCGTTGGCCATTTTTCCCTCAAGTGCGCTTGTACTGCGGAAGTGCGGTAATGTACTGGAAAGTCCTGCATAATCCAAACGCATGACGTTTGCCTCTCAGGGAGTGAGACATGAGCCGCCACTATTCCCCTCGCGACTTCTTCCGCAACACGCCGAACGCTCTGCTTGCCCGCTATTTCTCTGCGCGTGCTGTCTTGCCGGACTTCGATTTCACGGCGATGAAGGAAACCAAGATCGAGCCGCTGTTCGAGGCGTGGATGGCGCTGCCGGAAGCCCAACGGGCAAAGATGGAGGTTGAGCTGCGCGAGATCGGCGACATGAGCAACGAAAAGGGCGTCAGGGCGATCATCGACGAGGCGCTGTTCCACCTGGACGAGGAAAGCGAGCATCCCGCCTTCGTCGCCCTGCTGAAGGAATTGCCCGGCCACCACGATAGGGCCATGACGGCCTTTCTCGACTACCCAACGCTGTGGAAGGGCGCGACGCGCCTCTACCACGCCGACACGCTTTCCCGCTGGCGGAAGCGCAAGAACCTGCCCAAGAAGAAGGCCGGCGTCGAGCCGGCGAACATCAAGGCACTGGAAGAGGGGATAAAGGGCTACTACCAGGCCACGGATGGGCGGGCCAGACATTGCCGCGTGGAAACCTACCGGCGCGGCGAGCTGGAATACTTCTTCGCCTTCCCCGAGGACTACCCGGTGAATGCACCGGAATGGAAAGGCGACGAACTGGACCTGCAATCGCGCCATCCGCCCTTCGAGATCATTTTCGTCTGGGACGCCAAGGACGGCCGACTCGACCTGTACCTTTCCGGCGACCGGACGGCAGTGGAATCCTTGCAGGCGATCTTTGCCAAGGCCATTCTGGGCTGCGACGAGCTGCCCGAGGACCCGGCCGACAGCCGCGTTTATGACCTCTTCCCGCTGCGCCGGAAGGACTTCGCTTTCACTTGGGACCCGGCGAGCGGTATCGAGTCCGTGCGCGTGAACAAGCTGCGGCTGGCGCTGAACAAGGACCGCAAGCTGACGCTGGAAGCCAACCCGAAGAACGACCCACAGGCGGTCTACAAGCTGCTGGACAAGCTGGCGCCGGCGCTGCCGAGCCACGAATATTTCGTCAATCAGGTGGGCATCACGGCAATGGTGCGGCTCACCCCCACCGCGCCGCCGAAGGCAGTGCCGTTTCAGGTGAGCTTTCCGAATTCCTGCTCGCTCAAGCATGACGAAGTCGGCATGAAACTGCGGGCGATGCTCGAAGCTTCCGGCATTGAGCCCAGAGAGCCCGAGGGCGAAGCCGGCGAGACCCCGACTGAGTCTCAAGCCCTGGCATGACCGAACCCGACGCGCTGGTGGCCTTGTTGGCCCGCGTTGCGGCAAGCGACGGCGAGCCGGCGCGCTTTTCCGAGCGCGAGCTGGCCGAGTGGCCGGTGGTTGCCGTCGCCCAACTCAAAACGGAGGGCTTGCTGGTCAAGGGGCCACCCGCCGACGTGGTGAGCTGCCCCGGCTGCGAGGACGATTGCGCCATGACGGTGGAAATGGCGACGACGGCCGGCGGCAAACTGCGCGCCTTCGTGGTCTGCGACAAGCGCGACGACACGGCCCGCGTGCCCATTCCAGCGGCACTGCTGGAGCAATGGCAATGCACGCCGGCGCAGCTTGCGACACAACTTGCAAAATTCTTGGACCTACGCCGCCCGCTGAGTGACACCGACCCCAAGCAGCTCGATCTGGGCGTGCTCAAGGGCACGCAGGGCTCGGCGCATGTCGTGCTGCATGTCGAAAATCTGCTGACCCTGCATGTTGCCGGGCACGTGTTGCCGCTGGCAGACGTGGTGGATTGGACGGACAAGGGGCTGACGGTCGAGCGGCGGGCGCTGGTGCGCTGCGTGGATTCGCCGGTAGCGGCGGCCGGCAGCGTGGAATCGGCGGCGCAGCGAAAGGCGCCCATACAGGCGCGCGCGAAGGAACTCAAGGCATCGGGCGTGGATGCCTTCATCAAGGCGCTTGTCGCCGAGGAGGGAATTTCCGAGTCGCGCATCAAGCAACTGCTGAAAGAAGTACCACCGCCTGCAGCAACTTGGCACGGCCTGTCCATGCCCACCAAGGGGACTACCTCGAAGCCCAAGAAGACCCAGCGCTGACGCGGCTTTCCGCCGCACGCGCGAGACAGATTGCGGGGTAGCTCCCTACCCCGCTCGCAATGCGCGTCATGTTCAACCACACCCCACGAGGTGCAACCATGACGCATACCATCCTTCGCCTGCCGGCCGTCAAATCCGAGTCCGGTTATTCCCGCTCCACGATCTACCTGCGCATCACGCAAGGGCTGTGGCCCAAGCCGGTGAGCCTGGGCGCGCGCGCCGTCGGCTGGCCGGCCGAGGAAGTGGCGGCGCTCAACGCGGCGCGCATCTCCGGCAAGAACGACGACGACATCCGCGCCTTGGTGCTCAAGCTCGAAGCGGCCCGCAAAGCGGCGGCGTAGGTGCGGACATGAGCGCGACAGATTTTCCACCCGGTCCGCCGGAAACCGACAAAACCGGCGAAACCGATTCGGCACCTCTCGTCGGCAACGACGAGTTCCTGCGCACGCTGTTCGCCGGCCTGTCCGGCGACGTGGCGCCGGTGGTGACCAGCTTCACAGGGAACCCGGCGACGGTGTCGCCCGCCGGCTGGAAAAGCCGGCGCTGGCAGGACGGCGGCAACACCCTGCCGGCCGAGGCCAATAACTATTTCTCGCTCGCCAGCTTCCGCCCCGACGATGCCGGCGAATACCGGCGGCGCAAGGCGCAGTTCGTCGCGCTGCATGTGGTGATGTTGGATGACATCGGCGGCAAGGTGCCGATGGAACGGCTCACGCTGCCGCCGACCTGGCTGCTGGAAACCTCGCCCGGCAACCATCAGGCCGGCTATTTGCTGACCGAACCGCTGACCGACGGCCTGCTTGCCGACCGGCTGATGAATGCGATTGTCGATGCCGGCCTGTGCGACCCCGGCGCCAACGGCCCGCGTGCGCGGCTTGCCCGGCTGCCGGTGGCGGTGAATGGCAAGCACGCGCCGCCCTTCGTTTGCCGCATGGTGACGTGGGCACCCGATCTGCGTTACTCGGTGGCCGAACTGGTGGCCGGCCTGCAACTGGAAACGGCGCAAGCCGAACGCCCGTCAAAGCGAACGGCAACGCGAACGCATACAACGCGCCCCGACGACGGCGACCCGGTACTGATTCCCCGCCCCGATGAAAACGCCGTGCTCGCAGCACTGCGCGAACGCGGCCTCTACAAGGCGCCGTTGGGCGACGGCAAGCACGATCTGACTTGCCCGTGGGTCGATGAACACACCGGCGCAGTGGATGGCGGCACGGCCTACTTCGAGCCCGACGACAACTGGCCCATCGGCGGTTTCAAGTGTCTGCACGGCCATTGCGCCGAGCGCCGCATCCGCGACCTGCTCGGGATGCTGGGCGTCGAAATCAACGCCGCACGGATGAAGCCGACCATCCGCATCGTCGCCGGCGAAATCCACCGCGTCGTCGATGCCGCCGAGCGCGAGCTGGCGCAGTCGCGCCGGCACTATCAACGCGGCGGCCTGATCGTGACGGTGGTCACCGACCCCGGCACGCGCGAGACGCGGATTCAGGACGTGACGCAGCAATCGCTGGTGCGTTCGCTGGCCGGCGCAGCGCTGTGGGAACGCTACGACGCCCGTGCGCAGGATTGGGTGCGCACCGACCCGCCGGCGCGCCATGCCGGTGTGCTCTTCGATTCGACCAGTTACCCGCATCTGCCGGTGCTGGCGGGTCTGACGCGCCAGCCCTATCTGCGCCCCGACGGCAGCCTGATGGCTTCCGCCGGTTACGACGCGGCCACCGGCATGTTCGGCGTGTTCAATGCCCGCGAGTTCGCGATTCCCGACCGGCCAACCCGCGCCGACGCCGAAGCGGCTTTCGCGCGACTGGCCGAGTTGCTGAGCGAATTCAGCTTCGCCGCCGAGGTGGATCGCGCGGCCGCCCTGACTGCCCTGCTGACGGCAGCGGTGCGCCCCAGCCTGCCGGTGGCGCCGATGTTCCACGTCCGCGCGCACATGGTCGGTTCGGGCAAGTCCTACTTGTGCGAACTCATCACCGCCTTTGCCACGCCGCAGCGCGGCACGCCGACCACCTTTCCGGCCGACGACGAGGAATGCCGCAAGCTGTTGCTGGCCGAGTTGCTGCGCTCGCCGGCCGTGGTTGAGTTCGACAACCTGACCGGCGATCTGGTCGCGCACAAGAGCCTGTGCACGGCGCTGACTTCGGAGTTCATGAGCGGGCGCATTCTCGGCGTCTCGAAAACCGCCACCGTCGGCACGCGAGCGCTGTTCCTGTCGAGCGGCAACAACGTCGGCCCGGTGCAGGACATGACGCGGCGCTGCCTGACGATTCGCTTGTCGCCGCAATGCGAAGTTCCGGCCGCGCGCACCTTCACCCGACCCGACCTGGTGCGCGACGTGCTGCGAGAGCGCGGGCGCTACGTCTCGGCGGCGCTGACCATCATCCGCGCGTGGATCGCCACCGGCCGGCCGAAGACCGAATGCAAATCGCTGGCGAGTTACGGCGACTGGTCCGATCTGTGCCGACAGCCGCTGCTGTGGCTGGGTTGTCCCGACCCGACCGCCTCGGTGTTCGAGGCGATGGCCGAAGACCCCGACCGCGAAACGCTGTCGCGCTTGCTGCATGCCTGGTTTGCGACTTTCGGCAAGACGCCGGCAATGGTGCGCGACGCGGTGAATCGAACGGCGGGCATGTACGACCAGGCTTCCGAACTGCGCGAAGTGCTGCATGACATCGCGGCAGAACGCGGAGAGATCAACCGCAGACGTTTGGGTTGGTGGATCAAACGCCACGCCGGGCGGATTGTCGATGGCTTGCGCATCGAGCGTGCCGTCGGTGGCGGCAATGGATCGGCCGAACGCTGGCGCATCGAGGTGGTGGAATCGGTTTCGCCGGTTTCATCGGTTTTGGTTGGCGCCGGTGAAAAATCTGTCAGCGGTGGCGATGGTGCGTCGTATGCGCGTGCGAGCCGGGGCGATTGAAGTGGCCGGGTTGTCGATGACGGCAGCGCGGCCATAACTCGCGAAAAAATTGAGACAACGCCGCCGTTCGCTCTTACACCGCCCGTCACGCGCCTTGCGCCTGGGCGCAAGGGTGGTCGCAAGTCGCCCGCAAGGCGCGCGCCGGGCTCCGCCGTGCCAGCCTGAACCCGCCTCTCTCCGAACTACCGCCGCCCGCAGCGTGACCACCTGCACACGGACTGCGCTCACGGCAGCGCCGTCAGCTTGCCGTCGGGCGTGGTCAGGGTCGGAACCGCCGGCCCAAACCCGCGCCGGTGCTGCGCACCCGCGCTACCGCATCACGGGCTGAACCACCGCCAGCGGCTACGCCCCTGGCTCGTCGCCCATAACTTGCAAAATTCTGGCCTCGGTGCCGCCGGGGCCAAGCTGCGGGCGTCGGTCTGGTGTCGGCCGTATCTCTCTCCGCTTCACCGCCACCCGCCCGCCACGGCGCGCCTCATGGCTGCGCCATCAAGCGCTTGCGGCGAGCAGGCGGCTATGTGGTCACGGGCTCCAGCACTCAAAGCCTGTCTGGTTCAGGCATTGAACATAACGGCGAGCCATTATCCGCACTGCTGCGCAGTGTCCGTGCTGGCGCACCGGATAATCCCCGTTATGTGTAAATGCCTGCCGGGTAACGCCTCGCCCCGGCCCGCCCGGCGTGTTTGTCGTCAAGGGCTCGCACTGCGTTGCTCGTCCCCTTGCCGCCAACCTCGCCACCCGTCCGCCCCCGCCGGGGGCTCCCTCAAAAGCAAACAGCCCGCGAGGGGCTGTTGCTGGTTGGGGGTGGAGGTGGATTACCGCAGTGCCGCCTTCAACGAACTGCCGGCGCTGAACTTCGCGCCCGCGTTGCCGGCCTTCGATGCCTTGAAGCGCGGCACCGTCGCGGCCGGAATCTGGATCGTCGCCCCCGTGCGCGGGTTGCGCCCCATGCGCGCGGCGCGGCGCGCGACATGGAAGTTGCCGAAGCCGTACAAGCTGACCATGCCACCCTTGCGCAGGCTGGTGGCGATGACGGCTTGCAGCGCATCGAGCGCGCGACTGGCGGCGCCTGCGCTGACTTCGGCGTCGGCGGCGATCTCGCGGCACAGATCGGTTTCGGCGACGGCCGGCGCGTGCTTCGGCTTGTGATACGCGGTGTAGGTGAGCGGCTGGCCGGTGCGCGGATTGCGCCCGACCTTCGGGCTCGGCAGGCCGCGCGAGAAGCTGCCGAAGCCCCGGAGGACGACGCGCTGGCCGGCGTCGGTATGCGCTTTCAATCGCGCCTCGAAGGCGTCGATGACGCGCTCGGCGGCGGCCTTGGAAAGGTCGGCCGACATGGCGACGGCGTTGATGGTTTCGGTCTTGTTCATGGTGCTGTTCTCCTTGAAATAGCCGGCGATCCGAGAGCTTGAATCACCGTGCGGAAGGCATTCTGCATAGCCGTGAAATGCAGCGCAAAGCCCTTAGCAGAGCGGCTTCCAAGGCTTTCCGATAGCATCCGAGAGGACGGCCGCCGAAAGCACCGATGCGCAGTTTTTCGATATTGGGGAGCCCCTTGGGGCGGATGGGGCGAGGCTGCCGAAACGGAAACGAGCAATGTAATGCGAGCCGTTGCAGGCAGACCGCAGGGCGGGCGGGGGAACGTGCCCGGCGGCGGGGCGCGGAGCGCGCCGACGGAAGACTTGGGCAAGCGCAGCGCGCAGGGCGCGCGATGGCACATGGCGCGGCCGGAGTTCGTGAGACTGATCCTTGCGGACTTTGCGCTCCACCAGCGGCGATTCAGGGCGCCGGCGCAGGCTGGCGCGCTGGTTGCAGGAGCCAGGTTTGCATAACGCCTGCTATGCGGGGCGAAGCCCGAACCGTTGCAGGCGAAAGGAGCGTGGCGACTGAAGCAGGCAATGGCGCATAGTGCGGCGTTATGTAGGCCGCAGCGAGGGCAAGCGGCGTGACAGCCGGACAGTACGCGCGGGGTTGCCGGCGTAGCCGCTGGAGCCATGAGCCGGCTTTATCGGCTGATGGCGGAAGCGGCGGAAAGTGGCGATTGCCGCAATTTTTTGCACGCGACGGTGGCGACCGGGCGGCGCTCGCCGAACGCGACAAAGCCGTGGCGCGGTTTCATGCGCGACGGCGTGGTGGAGCACGCGACGCGGTAGCGACGGCGCGGGGCTTGCGGGGTTGTTGCAAGCGCCGTGACGGAGCGGTCAGAGAGTCAGACGCGACGCCAGAGGTTTCGCTGCTGCCAGTCGGCGGGAAATCCAAGCCGGTCGGCGCGTACCTTCGGATGCTCGGCCAACAGTGCGGCCAAACGTTCGCCCCAACGGGTGTCGGGCGAAACAACTTTCAGCAATACCTCGATCATCACGGCCTGCGCGTAGAAGCGGCTCGGGTCGGCCAGCTCGGCAGCAAATTGCTTCGCGATAATCGGCTTGATCGTGTAGGCGCGATTCCACAGACGTTGATGATGCGCGGCCAGGTTCCGCAAGTAGGTGATGGCGTGCAACCACGACGCCAGCACGCTGCCATCGAGACCGAAGGTTTTGCCGATCGGCTTCTGATGATCGCGCAGCAGGTTCTTGAAGACCTGCGACACTGTGCCGAAAGAAAGCACTTCGAACACCATCCACGATGGCGGCAAAGCCGGATCGCCGTACTTGTCGTAGTAGTGCTGGATGAACGTCTGCCGCACCGCCGCCTTGGCCGGGTCGTCGCCGATGTCCTTCTTGAGCACGTCGAGAAACTTGTCGTGCCGATACTTCGGTCCGAACAGGGCAGCGTCCATGTACCAATGCGGGCCTTGGCGCTCGCTCATGGTTTGCGACAACACGGCGCGGAAGGCGACTTCGATTCGCTCCAGCGCGTCCATCACCGTCAGGCGCAGCTTGCGGTCGAACACGTAGAGGTCGAGAACGTCGTCGAAGCTCACGCCGTCAAGAAAACGGTGCGAGCCATCGGCGTTGTAGCTGATCTGGAACGGTAGCGAGTAACCCGCCAGCCGGTAATAGCCGATGAACTGGAGATAGTGCTTGGCGCGCGCCGCGTCGGGAATGCCCAGCCCACGGCTACGCAGTAGCGCGATCTGGGCGTCGAGATCGATGGCGGGCTTGGTGAATTTCATAGGCAATAAAAAACCCGCCGGGGTGCGCTTACATGTAGAGGCGTGGCGGGTGTTGTTGGGGAGAGTATAGGGCGGCAGCGCACTTAGATCAATCCCAAAACGCCTCATTTCGCCCCAGAGCCCTACATAGCGGTCCAAGAGCATCCGGCGACGGTCAATAACATGTATTGCGATCCATATGCCGTTAAGTCCATAATGCGGTCACCCGCTTCGACCAACACTTGGCCGAGCAGCAGCAAGCAGAAAAGGAGCACCGACATGGCAAAAAAACTTGACCAGATCATGGCCGCCTTGCCCGCCAAGCGCCGGGGCAAGATCGAGACGCGCGCGGCGGAATTGGCGACGCTCAAGGACTTGCGCCAGGCTGTGGCGCAGACGCAGGAAGAACTGGCCGCGACGCTGGGCGTCGGTCAGGACACGATTTCGCGGCTGGAAAAGCGCAGCGACATGCTGCTATCGACGCTGCGCCGCTACGTCGAGGCGATGGGCGGCAAGCTGGAACTGGTGGCCAAGTTTCCCGACCGGCCGCCCTTGGTCATCGACCATCTGGCCAATGAGACCTCGGCGCGGCACAAGGCGCACGCCTGAAGGCTGACCGTCCGCGAGCATCCCAAGACAGCCCGCCCGAAGTCCCACCCAGATTCCCGCCCAAAACGGTTTTTTGCTGCTGGATCGGCGCTCCGGAGATTGGCTGAACGCCTTATTTCATGAGGCTTGCAGGCTGATTTGCGAGGGGCTGCGACTTTTCATCAGCCAGTAACGCATGGTCCAAATCCAGAAAAGCGAAAGCGCGGAAACACTCCGCGCTTTCTGGTGGGGTCCCCCGCAGTGACGCTAGACCGGCATCCTGAACCGGAGTTCAGAGTGGCCAACTTCCGGCCGCTTCAGGTGCATTCGCACGGAACGCTCACAACGGCGGCTGCATGGTCGCTGACCGAA
>Ga0172367_10006574_pt1 | contig 13607 bp, 11 predicted proteins | sample Lak10m_FD_114542 | JGI IMG/M metagenome (GOLD analysis project Ga0172367, IMG submission 114542) | Freshwater microbial communities from Kabuno Bay, South-Kivu, Congo - kab_022012_10m | ecosystem: Environmental > Aquatic > Freshwater > Lake | place: Democratic Republic of the Congo: South-Kivu...
ATCCCCTGCAATTACTTCACTGGCAGGTTTAAAACCCTTATTTGTAAATAAGAGTAAATCGCCCTTATATAATTTCAACATTTCTTTAAATATCTTAAATTAAAATGTCTTTAAATCATTACATATCATATTTTTCACAATTTAAATCAGACCAAGGAATATTGCAAGCTTTAGCAAAGGCGCATCTATTTAAATTCTCATCATTATTTGGATCAACCTTATTTAACTCTTTATCAGCAGTTGCTAAATATAAAGGATATAATTTATCACAAACTATAGGAAAAGATGATAATGAAGTAATTGGTGTATCACTTGCACCTTGCTTAATCGCAGTTGTAACATTATTTTCTTTATCTCTAATTATATCAACATCAACTCTTTTACTAGCTGAAGCATCAAATGTATTTGCATTAAACTGTAAATTATATATATTTAAATCATTTTCAAATTTACTTTTATCACTTGTAGGAATATTATATATATATTTAAAGGTATATTTATCGCTATCATCAGCAGCGGGGTCAGCTTTTTTTGGTTTTTCAAAGTTTGTATAATTATTCATTATCAAATTATGATGAAGTAATAGATTTTTTGGATAATTTTGTTCAACTGAATATTTATTAAAATCAGCACTAGTATTATCTAAAACATTACTTGAATCAACATATAAACTAGTTTTGTATGTATGTAAATTAGGAATAACTGTACTAGGTCCTATAAAATCATTTGTAAGTATTGTATTTGTTATTTTATAAGACTTTTTATCAATAGCTCTACCTTCTTTTGCAATATCACCTTTATTAAAAATAGTTGGATCCATAACACATCTATAATTAAATAATTGTGTCATTATATTTGAATCAAAAGCGTTGCTATTAGTAGAACCAAAATCATAATTTATTTTGACTTGTTCTAATTTCCAATAATCAGGACAACTTAATACATTGTATTCATTTGCACGATTAATTTTTATTGGAAGAAAATTATAAACTTGATAATATAAATATGAAACTAATAAAATGGTACCTACTATAAATACTACTGTAAATGGAAAAAATCTATTTAATAATACATATTTAAATTTACCAGACATATAACTCCCTAATAACATTATTAATGCAATTATTGTATATAATATACAAATTGCAATAGTTCCCCAAAAAACCTTTTTAGCTTTTTGATTATAAATAGTTAAATCGTAGGTAGATAATTTAGGTTTTTTACTTGAATCAGGACAGCTTGAACTATTGCTAAAAAAATTTCCCATTTATGATTTACTTTCTATATTATATAAATGATTTTATTTCAAGTGTTTTAGTTCCTTTTTGAGATGGTAATTGCGCTCTTTCCATTGGCATCGGTAATGTGCTAACGTTTGCTTTATAATTCATATATTGATTTATATTAGTTATTATTTCATCAACACACCAACGAATAACTTTAATATTTAATTCTCGCACCTGTTCATTTATATTAAAATTTAAATTTTTGCCATATTGAAAATAAATAGAACGCATAACAATTGTTAATTCTTGGTCTGATTGTCGTCCTATCGAATATCTACCATCGCTTGTATTATAAACGCTATTAATAATTCCTTCTTGAAGAATATCTATATTTTCCTTTGAAAAAAAGGTTTCAGACACACAATTACCCGAATATAAACGATTGATTGTATTTAAAACACCTTCACTATAAATCTCAGGATTTTTTGGGTCTATTTTAAATGACTTTTCATTATCATTTAATAAATTAACTCTTCCATTTAAAATATAATGATTTTCTTCATTTTGCATTATTTCTTTTCTTTTCTTTCTTAATTTATAGAAAAGATATGAAAAATATTAATATATATGTAGATGAATTATGTAAAAAATTTAATATTCCCATTAAAGATGCGTCTGCTCATAAGTGTTTATGTGAATATGTTGAGAATATCATTTTTAATATAGTTTCCATAACTTCTATAATCGCTCTTATAAATAATTGTAAAACTATTAATTCAAAGATTGTTTCAATTGTTAATGATTATGTTGTTAAAGCTTGTAATGATAAACCCAAGAAAAAAGCTGTAAAAGGTGGCAATGGTGCTATTGTTCTTCCAAGTGAATTTTATGGTATTGATTCCGGTCGTTATGCTGTCACTAATGTAACTTCTGATATTTTACCAATCAATTTTGCATCAGGTGTTATGCGACCTCAAATCGGTGGTGCTAAAGAGAAAATGGATGTTAATTATTTATGCGATTCGATTGATGAAATTTTAGCTAAACACGATTTAAAGGCTTCTTCAGCTATAAATAAAAAGATTGCTGAACTTATTCATAAATATCTATTATGTTTATTAAATAAATTGAGTAAATCAAAAACTCAAGTTTCAGCAGCTACCATCAAGAAAACTATTAAATCAAGCAAGATTTTTAATGTTTTTAAATAAAAATAATTCTAATTAAAGATAATTTGATTTATTATTATTAATAAGATGACTATTATTACTATTGATGGTAATATCGGTGCTGGTAAAACAACTATTTTAAATCATTTACACACTAATCATAATGTTTATATTGATCTTGAACCGATTGATAAATGGAAATCATTTTTGGATGATATCTATATTAACAAAAAAAATTATTTTAATTTTCAAATAAGGGTTTGGTTAGATCGTTCTTGGATTCAAGAAAAAGATAATTATTCAACTATTATAATGGAAAGAAGCCCTTATTTTATTAGAAATACCTTTAATGAATCGATGCTTAATAATAAATTGATAAGTGTTCAAGAAGGAGTTATAATGAATGAATTTTATGATAAAACTGATGAAATATGGAATTCTAATTATTATATTTATATTCGTTCATCCCCTGAAAAATGTTTAGAAAGAATTTTGAATCGGGGCAGAGAAAATGAAATGAATATTGATATCAATTATTTAAAAGAAATTCACGATTTACATGAACAAACTTATAAAAATGCAATCGAAGAAGGAAAAAACATCATTTTAATTGACATTGAAAATAAAGAAATTGATGAAATAACAAGTGAAATCATTTTATATATAAAAAAAATTAAGTCGTCATAATCTCTCTAATCTCTCTAATTTCATAATCGAAATAATTTTCGACATTATAAATCATTGAATTAAATTCAATAGACTTATTAACATTTCTTTTTCCTCTTTTGGTAGCATTAATTAAACATTTATTTTTATCATTTTCAAATAAAATTAATTGAATATCTTTCTTATCAATGATTTCTTCTATAATTTTCATTACTCTCATAAAAGTTTGATAATTGCACAAGCGAGGATCAGCGATGCAAATATCCCCTTCTTTTTTCCTTAAATCATTTATCAACTTACCATCAATAATATTTGAAATAAAGTCATCATAGAATTTATATTTACTATTCAAATATTCATTATAATAAGTTGTTTTACCACTTCCTGAAAGTCCAATTAAAATTAATAATTGCATTGATGATTAATGATGATTAATGATAAATAACAAAAAGTCATTTTTATTTAAAAATGGATTCTTAATCAACTAAATTAAATTCAATCCAACCGTCATAATAACCATTGGAATAATTGACAATCATGAATTTAAAAGTCTCGCTGCTGTCCTTAAAAGTCATCTCATATAAATGAGGAGAAAGGGAATCGTTAAAACCATATAAATCAGAATCTTCACATTCATAATCTTCTGGCAAATCAATCTCAACGCAATTTTTAATAACCTTTCCAATCAAAGATTCAAATTTCGCATTTTCCCATTTTTTAAAATGACTCACAGAACAACAATCGCCAACTGCTAATAAATCAAAGTTCTTTAAACCATCCGTTTTAATCTTAATAAGACTGTGCGAATCATCATCATCCGCTTCATCATAAGAGATATCGACGATAGCATAAGAATGTTTTTCAAAATCAATGAACATCTTTTGTTAATAATTACCTTTAAAAATCAAAATCATTTTTTTATAAAAATGGATTTAATAAAAAATGATTTTAATTTTAATATAAAACTTTTAAGATAATTTTAAATATGGGTGATTCAACTGTCGATAATAAGTATAAGAAGCATGAACTGCGTAGTCATATCTATAGCAGACCTGCGATGTATATTGGAACTATTGAACCAAATACAATCGATACATTTGTAATTGATAATTCAGATAAGATTGTTAAACGTCAGATTACTTATATTCCGGGTCTTTTCAAGATTTTTGATGAAGCTATTGTTAATGCTATCGATCATTCTGTTAGAACTCGTAAAGATTTAAGTGATGGTAAAACTGATGTCAATATTGTTAAAAATATTCGTGTTCTTATCAATAAAGCAACTGGAATCATTGAGATCTTTAATGATGGCAATGGAATTGAGATTGTTAAACATAGTGAATATGATGTATGGATTCCTGAATTGATTTTTGGCGAACTCCTTACCTCTTCGAATTATAATGATGATGAGATTAAGACTGTTGGCGGTGTCAATGGTTTAGGTATCAAATTGGCTAATATCTTTTCTAAGGAATTTTCAATTGAAACAGTTGATCATATTCGAAAGAAGATTTATAAACAGACATTTAAGGATAATTTGACTATTAAAGAAACTCCAGAAATCAAATGTTGTTATAAGAAACCTTATACAAGAATTTCATTTCTTCCTGATTATGAAAAATTCGGGTTAAAGGAGTTATCTGATGATATCTATGATTTATTCAAACGGCGTGTTTATGATGTGTCAGCTTGTACTGATTCAGCTGTCAATGTCTTTTTAAATGATGTAAAAATTAATATTAAAGATTTTGAAAAATATGCTGAATTATTCTTAGATTCAAAAACAATTCAACCAAGATTTTATGAAAGCCCTAATGAACGATGGGAAGTCGTAGTTGCTGTCAGCACAACTGGCACACATGAACAAATGTCATTCGTTAATGGAATTAATACAATCAGAGGAGGCAAACACGTCGAATATATAACAAATGCGATTACTAAAAAACTCGTTGAAATGACATTAGCTAAGAAAAAGAAGACAATCAAACCACAACACATTAAAGATAACTTATTTATATTTATTAAATCAGTTATTGAAAATCCATCGTTTGATAGTCAGTCTAAGGAAACATTAATGACTCAAATAACTAAATTCGGGTCTAAATGTGAATTGTCTGATAAATTCTTTGAAAAGTTATTCAAATCTGGAATTATCGAAAATGCTTTAAGTGCAACTGAAGTAGTTGAACAAAAGAAATTGGCAAAGACTGATGGAAAAAAGGTAAGTAAAATTATCGTTCCGAAGTTAGATGATGCTAATCTTGCGGGAACTAAAGACAGTAGTAAATGTACCTTAATCCTTACTGAAGGAGATTCTGCGAAAACTACTGCTATCGCTGGTTTAAGTGTGATTGGTCGCGATTATTTCGGGGTCTTTCCACTTCGTGGTAAGATTATGAATGTTAAAGATGTTTCTTATCAAAAGATTAGCGAAAATGCAGAGATAACAGCTTTAAAGAAGATTCTCGGACTTGAACAAAATAAGGATTATACCACAGGTATCAATTCTCTTCGCTATGGTAAAATTATGATAATGACAGATCAGGATCATGATGGTAGTCATATCAAAGGTCTTCTGTTTAATGTCTTTGAAACTCTTTGGGGTTCTTTATATAAATTTGATGGATTTATGACATCTTTATTAACACCAATTATCAAAGCTACTAATAATCAGACAAAACAAGTTCTATCTTTCTATAATATGACTGATTATGAAAATTGGAATTCTCAAATTCCTAATAAAAATCAATGGAAGATTAAATATTATAAGGGATTAGGTACTTCTACCGATGAAGAAGCCAAAGATTATTTTAAGAATATGAAGAAAATCACATATAAACATACAGAACATTCTGATGAATCAATCGACCTTGCTTTTAATAAGAAAAGGGCTGATCATAGAAAAGAATGGTTATCTAATTATAATAAAGACGAAGTCTTAGATTATACTGAAGAAATTGTTGAATATGAAACATTTATTAATAAAGATTTGATTCATTTCAGTAATCGCAATCTTGAAAGATCTATTCCAAATATTATGGATGGTCTCAAAGAAAGTACACGAAAAATCTTATTTGCTTGTTTCAAGCGTAAGTTATATTCGAATGAAATAAAAGTCGCACAACTTGCTGGAAATGTGAGTGAAGTTACTGCTTATCATCATGGTGAGAATTCCCTACAAGAAGCAATTATTGGAATGGCTCAAATATTCGTAGGCACTAATAATATTAATTTGCTGACTCCCAATGGTCAATTTGGAACAAGAATTCAAGGCGGTGAGGATGCCTCATCCCCAAGATATATTTATACAATTCTTTCAAAATTGACTCGTCTTCTATTCAAAGAAGAAGATAATGCAATTCTCAATTATTTAAATGATGATGGTTTAAGTATTGAACCTGATTTCTATATTCCGATTATTCCGACTATCTTAGTTAATGGAGCTATCGGAATTGGTACCGGTTATTCTACAAATATCCCGCAATTTAACCCAGAAGAGATTATTAAGATTTATCTTGGATTAATTGCAGAAATTAAGACAAATATTGGTGATGTATTGACAATTGAAAATATTCAAGAATCAATTCAAATGATTCGAGAGAAAGAAATTGATGAAATTGAACCTTATTATCTTGGATTTAAAGGTGAAATTTATAAAAATGAAAAAGGAATTTATAATTCTAAAGGTGTTTATAAATGGGTAAATGATTCAACTATTGAAATTACTGAACTTCCCATTGGAACTTGGACTGAGAATTATAAGGAGTTTTTAGAAGATTTGATTGTTAAAAATAATCCTCATTTGAAATCATTTGAAAGTCATTATACTGCTAAGAATGTTCGATTCATTCTTAAGTTGAGTGATGGTGCCAAGGAATTATTGGGTGATAAGGTTTTACAAGAGTTTAACTTGACATCAAGCAAACTTCTGGGAATGAATAATTTACATCTATTTACATCAAAAGGTAATATTAAGAAATATGCAAATGTTGCCGAGATTATTAAGAATTGGTCTTATATTCGCATTGAGAAATATCAAGAACGCAAAGAGAATCAATTGAAGGTGATGGAATCTAATTATTTGATTCTATCAGCTAAAATTAGATTTATCATTGAAGTTATTGAAGGAACTATTATAATTATGAATAAAAAACTTAAAGATGTCGAAGAACAATTAGAGACAAAGGGTTATTATAAAAATGAAGATAGTTATTCATATCTCTTACGAATGCCAATCTCTCAATTAACAACTGAGAAGAAAGAAGAATTGGAATTCGAAGTCGCAAAACTTAAAACAGAGATTGAAGAATTGAAATTAACTTCAATAATGACTATTTGGGAAAATGAATTACTTCTATTATTGGAGGAATGGATGAAACATAAATCAGAGATTTTAGAAGATTATGAAAATGATTTGAAGGGTGAAGTTAAAAAACCCAAGAAAGGGAAGAAGTGATTAAATCATTAATACCCCAAACATTTAAATCGTCACTATTATCAATGAAATATTTCCATCTATACGGAAGCATGAGAGATTGATCTTTTTGTAATTTAATAGCAATTATACTATCTTTTTCAGTTGGAGATGTTGAATAAATACTTGCTTTATATATGATTACTTCAGTATCATTATTGGCACTTATAAATAAATATTTATATCTATTATAAATCCAATCATTATCATTATTATTATCATTATTATTATTATCAATAAAAGTAATTGAATTATATTTGAACCAAGAATTAATTAAATCTTCTTTTTCTTTGACACAATCATAAATAACTATTGGTTGTCTCGTATATAATAAAGGAAATGTGAAATCACTTATAGTAGTTTGAAGAATTTGAACTGATGGAGGGAAAATGAAATAACAAGAAATATAACTTAATATTATTATTACAATAATAATGATGATATAATTAAAATTCATTTATTAATTATAAATAGAAAAAATATGACTAAAAAAACAAGAAAACTAAAAGGAGGTAAAACAACTTTAGAGAATTTTATTGGTCTTAATAGTGAAGGGCCTTTAGTCACTGAAAATTTATATCAGCGAGTTAAGGAACACAAAGGCGAGGAATTGAAAAATGAGTATAAAATGCGTAAAGATATTAAAGATGCAGAGTATAAAATAGCACACGATGAATTTAAAGATGAAGAAGAAAGAAATTTTGTTTTGGCAGATAAAAAATTCAAATATGAAAAATTACATAAAGATGATTTTCTCAAAAAACTCACATTATTTTTAAAAGTAATTGGAAATTCTGCATATAATTTAGGACAAGCTATAGGGGGATTATTTAAATTTGGTATTAAAATGATGCAATTTGGTTTTAAAATGATATCAGATTCGGCATCAAAGGCTGGTAGTGGTGTTAGAAATGCAGGTGAATTAGCACAAAAAATATTTAATTCTGGAAATGGTGCTGTTGTTAAATTTATCCTTTTAATAATTTTCATTGCTTTATTTTTTGGATTAGCATTTGGTCTTGGTGGTACTAAAGGTGGTAATATGTCAGCTGCAAATAATAATAATAAATTCAGTATTTTATCAGTTAATGGTGATAATTCATTTTTAGGTAGTTTAAGCACTTCTTTAAATGATATGATTCCCTCAAATTATAGAATACAATTTACCAGTTTTAAAAATACTTTTAATAAATTTTTAGGAAATGATATAGTTGGTAATTTAATAGATAATCAACCAAGAGAGACTACAAGCGTAGGACGCTATAATGGTATAACAAATATTAAGAAGGTTAAAGATAATAGTGGCAAAATATATAATATCTTTAAACCAAGTGATAAAGAATTGATTATTGATTTAAATTTATATTCAAACGATATTGATTTTTATAACTTACCTGAAGGAATAAGAAATGAAATTTTAGCAAAAGCGGATGGAATCAAAGCAAATGAAAAGAATAAAGGGTCAAATGATTTAAAATATAAGTTTGATTTTGTTGTGACATCAAAACAAATGCCTGATGGCAGAGAAAAATATTTTTATAACTTGAATAATTCTTCAAACATTCCATTGACAAATGACAAATCATTAAATAATCATTTTAATTTAATATCAATACCACCTGAAGGTGTTACAATGACTAAGAAAGATTATGAGAAAAATAGAAATAGTTTAATGTTTTCTTTTAAAGATAATAAATATATATATCCTGAAGATGATTTTTATAAATATAAAAAATAGATTAATAAATATTAGATTTATAAATGTCTTTTTGTGTAAGTAATCCATTGGAAAACAAAAAGTTATTTATTCAACCTGTTGAAGTCTGTTCTATTTTGGCTTTGAAAGAACTTGAAAAAAAGACAGGTGGTAAAACGGCTTATGCTTATAATAATTGTAATATATTTAATAATGATTTTAATACATCAAATACTGAAATTAATCAAATATTTAGGAATAAAGATGTAAATACTAATAATGAATTTATTTATAATAATAATAGCGATAAAAAAGATTTATGCCATAAAATAAATGATAATGAATGGATCTTTAATTGTGCCTTGCAAAAATTCAATCCCTTATATACATATAATAGCGAAATTGGCAAATGTAGTTTAATCCCAAATTTAAATTTACCTGATGGTTTTAAATATGGTAAAGAAAAAGGTAAGAATTATATTTATTATGATATAAAGGAACAGGAAAACCCAGATTATCCGACTTATGTTTCACAACAACGCAAAGCTTATTGTGAAAATTCTTGGTATGATTGGATGATAGTCCCAAATTTCCATTTTGATAATCAATATGAGAAAGACTCGGGCAATTTTTCAAAATTGGATGTTCGCAAATGTTATAAACCTTGTGATAAAGGATTACTTCCTTATGTAACTTCTGAAGATAAAAAGATATGTATTCCAAAAGCGGAGGCATTAGATGGTTTATATATGAATAAATTGGATTTTTCCCCTATTGCTATGATAAATCTAATAGGAAATACTGAAGAAACTATTAAACAATTATATCTTTTATTAAGATATGAAAAAATTAATAATTTTAATAAAAAAGATTTAGCTTTAAATATTGATGTATATAACAATAATGATATTCTAGATGAATGTAATTTTTGTTATATGGAGACAATTATTTCAACATTTACCAATCTAATTTCACCAGATACAATTGATATTCAAAATTTTCAAAATAGCAAAGATATTATTAGTTATAAGAATCCATTATTTAATGAAGATGACCCAAATTTATTAACACTTCGTGGAATGGCAAATTCTCAAATGTTAAATGATGCAATACTCGTTCATACTTATTTCATAGCTTATAAATATGATAGATTTTTAAAAGAATATATTAAAAATATAAGTAATTATTATGAAGGTACTAATAATACTAATCTAAATTATGATAAAATTAAAAATCATCCATATAATATTTATAATACTTTAAGTAAAAAGTTTGATTATATTAATCAAATGAATACAAATCGAATAATTAATGTTAAAAATAGATATAAGCGAGATATTGATTCAAGAAATTTAGATAAGTATTACCAAAGATTGGCTAACATTTTCTATAAAGCTATAAATGTTTGTTATAATAATGAAACAAATTTTAGTATAAATTTGATTAGATATACACAATCCGCTTTTGATAATATTAAAAGTTATTTTGCGTCTAATAATTATTCTACTATACATGGAATAACTAAAGAACAATTTGATAATTATAATATTAGTAATATAGATCGAATTGAAATAGATTTTATAGATATTCCCACTCTTGATAAAATACCTTTAAGAGAATATTTAGAAACATTGATGAATACTAGTTTAATAGGAAATAATATTTATGAACAATTTTATAAACGAGATAAAGGAAATGAAGTCTTTTTTTATACTCAAGAATTAATTGAAAGGAAAGGTGGTTGTAAAACTAAACAAATACCCAATCCAGATAATAATGCCACCGAAAAATGTTTAAAATGTGAAACAGTTTGCAATACTAAAGAAAAATGCGAATCAAATCCTAATTGTGCTATTTATTGTCCAGAACAATATCATAATTATGTAACGAGTATTATTGATAATTCAGGAGAAGGTGATGGTAAATGTGGAGTAATTAAAAAAAAATTGAATGGAACTAATGAGAATCCAAATATTAAAATCGAACATAAAACACCACTTGATGATGAAATTAATATACCTGAATTTAATAATCTTTTAAACATTTGCTTAAAAGTCATATTCTTCTTACTCGCTTTTTATATGGCTTATATCTTCTATCAAGTTTATGGTGAAACCTTCTTTTCAATTATTAATTTGATTATAATTAAAGTTGAGAAATTTATACATTGGCTTTTATCAAGTGCCAGTAATGCATATAATAAAAATAATATTGTTCCACCAAATGACAATGAATATGCAAAGAATATCGCTAAAATGGAAAAAGAATATATCGATTCTAAATATGAAAAGGTTGTCAGAAAAGTCGATGAATTATCGAAAAAGCATCGAATAGAAATGGAGGCAAAAGCAGCAATGGCAAATAAATCAAAATAATTATCATAATCATTATTGTTTTTGAAATATTTCTATAAATTTCTTAGAAGAAGTTGAAAAATTAATTATTGGTTTAGGATAATCTCTTAATTCCTTTTTATTTTTATCCCAAGTAAGAATAGTTTTATTATCTATTTCTCTTAATTCTGGAATCCATTTCTTTATAAATTTACAATCTTTATCAAATTTCTGTAATTGTGCCATTGGTGAAAAGATTCTAAAATAAGGTTGTGCATCTGTTCCAGTAGAAGCACACCATTGCCACCCTCCATTATTTGATGATGGGTCATAATCAACCAGTTTAGTTGCAAAATAATGCTCACCTTTACGCCAATCGATGAATAAATTTTTAGTTAGAAATGATGCGACAATCATTCTACATCTATTATGCATCCATCCAGTCACATTTAATTGACGCATAGATGCATCTACTAATGGATAACCCGTTTTTCCTTCTTTCCATTTATTAAAATTGGATTCATTAAACACCCATTTTACATTTGTATATTTGCGATTATAGGCATTACCGAATATGTGAGGAAAGAAAAAGGTTATATTTGCATAGAAATCGTGCCAAAATAATTCACGCACGATTCCGTGATTTACTGGAAGTGAATAATAGACCTCTCGAATACTCACACAACCAAATTTTATATAAGCACTCAATTTAGTTGTTTTGTCTAAAAATGGATAATCTCTTTCTTTATCATAATCTTTGAAATAATTGGCTTTGAGTTTCTTAAGTATTTCAAGGGCTTTCTTTCGTCCTCCATTAACCTTTATATCAGGGTTTGCTTTTGGTCTGAGATAATCAAAATCTTTTAATGATTTTGAATTAGTTGAATCTTTAATTAAATCAGTTCTTATTTCACTACTAATAATAGCTGGTGGTTTTTTAATAACAGATTTTTTATAATAAGGAGTGAATTTTAAATAAGGCTTCTTATCATCCTTAGTTATCATTCCAAGAGTATGAAGAGTATAATCTTCACCACTGATAACATCAATTTTATTTGATTCGCACCAATTCTTAATTTCCGCATCACGCTTTATAGCGAATGGTGTATAATCTTTATTGAAACCAATGACTTTTAATGAAGATTTATAAGTATTTTTAAGAATTTTTAAAATTTTTAAATCATTATCAGAATAATAGAAATTTAATTCTGGGAGTTCATCAAGACTTTCAAATAAGAATTGAACAGAATTTGATGAATAATAAGTATTCTTAGTTTTATCAATTTGATTCTTATTAAAAATAAAAATTGGCAAAATTCTGATACCTTTATAATTACTTCTAATTAAATTTAAAGTCGTATTATCAACCAATCGCAAATCCCTTCTAAAAATAAAAATTGCAATATCTGATAATGATGATGACTTCTTAACCATCTTAATTTCTAATTAGAAATAAAGGATTTCATAAATTCATTAGCTTGTTTAATATTATTTTCAATTTCTTTTTCTAATTGTTTTATCAATAAATCATTATATTCACAATATTCAACAATTTCTTTCTGTTTTTCCATTGATGGAATAGGGATTTTTAAATTTTCAAGTATTGTTTTTGTTATATTTGGTATTCCAATACCTGTTTTTAATTTATCCAAATTTTCATTATTTAATAGTATATAATAAACATATTTCATTAAAATTTTATCTTTAATATGAATTATAAATATATGATCTGATGGAAAGAATTTACCTTCTGTTAAGAAACAATTTCCAATTGTTCCATTTCGTGCTGTTAATATATAATTACCATCATATAAATATTCATCAGTATATCCAGTAATTGAACCAGTTCCATAATATGGATATAATGTACCCGTTTTATTATCATTTGGTTTATTTTTACCAGTTTTAATAAATTCAGATATTTCACCAAGAGTTTTAATTTCATTTTTACCAAATATTTTTTGATTATTTAAAGAATATTCATTTAATTTCTTCAATTCTGCAATTTTTTCATTACTTGTCTTAATTACCTTTTCATATATG
>Ga0172367_10006576_pt1 | contig 13606 bp, 5 predicted proteins | sample Lak10m_FD_114542 | JGI IMG/M metagenome (GOLD analysis project Ga0172367, IMG submission 114542) | Freshwater microbial communities from Kabuno Bay, South-Kivu, Congo - kab_022012_10m | ecosystem: Environmental > Aquatic > Freshwater > Lake | place: Democratic Republic of the Congo: South-Kivu...
CCACCACCACCACCCATTCCACCCATCATACCGCCCATTCCCATTTTGTTCAACATATCAGCTAAATTGTTCATTCCTGGCATCCCCTTCATTTTACCCAACAAGTCGCTTGCTTCTTGCATGAGTTCGCTCTCTTTAATTTCACCCGATTTGAATTTCTGATCCAATTTTGAACCCACATTTTTTACAAGTGACATCAATTTTCCAGGATTTTTAAACATTTTTTGAAATACGTTTTTAAAATCCAAATTCTCTCCATTCTCTCCTCCAAACTCTGCGTTGAAATCCACATCCTTGTCCGTTTCTTCGGCAATTTCCTTGGCGAGTTTTCCAATTTTCCCGTTCAAAATGTGAGAGATGTGATCATGTATCGACTCCGCATTTGCATTTGGTTCTGCAGTGGTTCCATCCTCGTTTTTATTTACATTTTTTGCCCAGTCGAAAAAATTAAATTCGTCTGATGTTGGTTCCGAATCTGACGATGATGCATTCTTCGTATTTGAATCATTTTCACGATTGCCTTCAAACATGTTATACATTTGCTGAATGGTCTCTTCCAATTTGTTGCGCAGCTCATCTTCATTAATCGCTTCAAATAAATTCGCGGCATCCCCAAATGATTTTCGATCCTCAATATTTGTTATAATTGTCATTAAAATCAACTGCAAATACTTCCAAATCGTTTCACGAGTGGCATCGCTAATCCCTTCCGTATTCCACAACGTTTTAAAATCAATATTTGGTAAAAAATGCGTGTTAACATTCGCATAATCACTTGAATTTAGATCAAAAATTTTATCATTTTTATACAGAATATCAAAAAATCTCTCGGGATACACTTTTGAACAGTAATCGTATAGAATTTGGACTACTTTTTGTGTGTCAGATTCAGAATCGGCAGCATTCGAAGTGTTGATTCCATTTGAATCCAAGAATAAACTCAGCGTGTTTTTATATTCTGGAAACGTGTTTGAAATATCAGCAAGAAATTCAAAAATCACCTTTTTAAACTCGTCTGGAATTTGTTTTTGTTTTTTTGATGACATGGATTTTTTTTATAAATAAAATATACTATTTATAAAATACTTGTAATGAATTATTTAAATAGTTGTAAACAATAATAATATATTATTTTTATTCATAATATAGTTTTGTTAAATTGCACAAATTCTGAATATATTTCATCGACTTTTGTTGATTTTCTTCGCTCATGTTTTTGACATAACCTCTTAAACGTTCAATAAAACTGGAAATGCTGTCCGTCATTGTAACATCCGCCGAATAATCTTTATTTATAAAAAAAGAAATGTCACCATTTTCAATAGGTTCTTGATAAGGTAACCGAATACACGTGTTCCAATACTCTAATACCAATTTGGGATTTGTTTTTTTGAATACATATAAAATATTTTTCATCGTCTTTACTTCATCGTCTTCTGGAAATACACTTTGCACATCTTCAATAAATTCGTCAAAGTGTTTATTGAATCCTTTTACAATAAATGATTTTCCAACACCAAAATCATTTGTATTTTTTTCATTATCACTATAATTTACTTGAGATTGAGAGTTCATTACTATATTTTTACTATTACTGTCTTATTTCTGTGTATAATATATATAATATAATATAATATACACTTGTATTATTTTTATATTATTTTTTATAATGTTTATTTTTATTCATTATAATGCAATTTTTTAGTTTAGCTTTTAGAGCAATCACGATGTTGCAGAAAACTGTTCGGTATTCCAGGTGTATTTGCAAGTACTGCACATGTAAACGAATTTCAAATTTGTGTCGTCGTATCGAATGTATAAAACCGTGCACGGCTTGTCTAATTCCGTATTTGTTTCGCACTCAACGTTCGGACACTTCATAGACTTGATTCGCGGAAGCGTTGGATCCAAGTGTGTGTATTCATTTACCACGTCCGCCAAATGAACATCGGATTGTTTGAAATACGTTTTTGATACGCTAATTGTCGACTCAGTATTTTTTTCTTCATTTCCGCAATTTCTGCACTTGTGAATAAGAATCTTAGTTGTCGGTTCTTCCGGGGTAGATCCTGGAGCATCTCCCATCGTAATATAATACATGTTTCTACACACGCTGCAAAACTTCATTTATTTATGTAAGCTTCTATTCTATTACTTATTGTAATTATATAATAAAATACATTTAAATTCAATTTTATTAAAAATAAAAAGAATAAATTAAACATTATGTAATATCCAAACCGTTAAAAAGTTGAATCAACTCTTCGTAATTCACTTTGAATCCAAATAAATAGAGAGATGAATAAAAGTATTCTGTATGCAAAACCTTTTCCCTATTGGCTTGTAGACGCCGCATAATCGCATCTTTATTCTGCAGATAATGCGTCTTCATAATGTTGTAAAAATGCTGACAAAATTCTTGGCTCATCCCGGGTACAACTTTTTGGAAATTTTGAATGCTCGACACAAGTTGATAAATTGAAAACGATAAATTTCGATACTCAATTAGCGAATGATAATTTTTAAAATCTTTATTGAATTTAGTTACTCCGGGCTCATTCAATATTGGTTCATTATCCATAACAGAAATTAGCGTGAGTAACACCGACGAAATGGTTTGACATCCGCTCCATTTCTCTCCGCGCCACGTGTTTAAAATATCAATACACACTTTTCCCGTTTTATAAAAGTTGGGATGAAAACGCGTGGTTCCGTCATTCGTACAATATTGCAAAACAGGTGGCGAATGCGGATAATCAGGAGGAAATGTGAATTTAAAAAAATAATAACCGTTGCAATAGAGAGAATCTTTAGGACCAATAATAAGCGCCCAACCTTCCAACATATTGGTTTCGCTGTGCTTGTAATAAATGCCCTGATCATGTAGCGGATTTTTTACAATTTGTTGTATATCTTTTAGCAAACGTTTTACGGCATCTTTTGATATTGTGATTTGGACTTCTTCTTTTGACGGTTCATTCGCAATTTTGGTGTTGATAGTTGGCATTATGGTTTCCGATGACGTCATATTATTAATTAAATTATTAATTAAACAAATAAACAAAATACAAAATACTATGAATTAATTATTATTGTAAATTAATATTTATATTGTATTTGTTATTAATAAAATATTAAACAAACATATAAACATACATACATAAATAAATATTATACAACTATATTCGTATATGTATATGAAATGCTGCTATAACGGAAGAGTCGTGTATGCGTCATTTGCTGCACTCAGTTTATTGGGTTCATATTATGTTTATAAAAAAATGATATCTTTAAAACAAGTGTGGAAGAGTATTCCATTCATACATAAAAAGGTAGAAAGTGAAATACATAAAATGAAAGAAAAAAATGACGAGGATACTGAAAAATACCACCATAGTCTTATTGAAAAACTCCAGAAAAATGGAATAACAAATATAAGTGTAAAGGAATTAAATACGATTCAAAATACAGGTTTGAATCATCAAACTCTTGTTGCATTTTTGCATACATTAAAGGAAATGGATACAACACCAAAATTAATAAGCGGGACAATGTATGACGACCATGAAAATCAACACAAGGAAATTATGAAAACGGCGTACAATTTATATGCGTACACAAACCCGATGCACATTGATTTATTTCAATCGGTGGTATTCATGGAAAAGAGCCTAATCACCATGATAAGTAAACTTTTAGGAAACACGGAACACCAATGCGGTTCAATGACAAACGGAGGTACTGAAAGTATATTTTTGGCTTTAAAAACATATAGAGACATGAAGCGCGCAAACATGTCGACGAATGGATTTTTTAACGACAGTGCTAATAAAATAAATGTGGTTGCGCCAGACACTGTACACTGCGGAGTAGATAAATTGTGTCACTATTTAAACATACAGCTAATTAAAATAAAATCAAATCCCAATCATCGAGTTACACTTTACGATGTTCTTAAAACGGCGAATCATTATACAGCATGCGTTGTTCTTTCTGCACCGTCGTACGGTTTCGGCATTATGGATGACGTTGAAATCATTGCTCCAGCGTTGAAAGAACGAAATATACCGGTTCACGTGGATGCGTGTTTAGGTGGTTTCATTTGGATGTTTCAAGAAAAAAACATGGCATCAAAATATTCATTTCACATCGACGGTGTGACGAGTGTGTCAGCATGTTTTCATAAATACGGGTATTCGCACAAAGGTGTTTCTTGTATACTTTATCGAGATGAAAGCTTTTTAAAGTATCAATATTTTGTAACGTCCGACTGGGATGGTGGCTTATACGTTTCTCCAACCTTTTTGGGAAGTAGAAGCGGGGGTTTAATCGCACAAGCGTGGGCCGGATTTTTATCGCGAGGATATAATGAATATCGAGACAGCTCAAACCAAATCATCCAAGTCGCAAAGTATGCGCACAAAAAGTTACAAAGTGTTCATGAGTGTCGTATATATCCGCTTGATTTACATATTGTTTGTTTTGATGTGGGCAAAGACACGTATAAATTATATGACTATCTGATTTTCAAGGGTTTTAATTTAAATGCGCTTCAACACCCACCTGCAATTCACCTATGTGTTACAAAAACACATAATGAAACCATTATAAATACAATGGTTGAGGAAATAGAAACATTTATGAAATGTAAAGATACGTTGGACTATAAAGAAGATCTAGCACCAATTTACGGAATGAAGGCGTCTCTTCCAGTTTATCAAAATGAAATTTTGAATGAATGCATTTCTTCGTTCTTGATCAATAAATACTCATGTTGATTCAGATTGAATTAAATTTTTATTAAAAACGGGTGTAAAAATATTAAATATAAGTTTATGATTAAATTATATTTGATATATATAATTACAAGGTAATAAGTTTTTTTTAATAAAAATGTCAAGTACAAAAAATCCCATTGAAGAAATATACAAGTGTAGCATATTGAAACGACATCAAAGTATAGCGGGTGGCGTACCTTCACACATTCTTGTTTTTTATGGCACAAGCAGCGGCGGTTTTGCAGAAGAAACAGGAATATCGTTGAAAGATTTAACACGTCTTTATAACGCTTACATTGATGACGGTTCCAATTCAAGAATGTTTGAGGACATTTTTAGCAAAATGGAACTACGAAATATTGCAACTTATGACATTCAAGTGCACATGGTTCCATTTAAAATATATTCTGATGATTCAGTTGATGTTGTAAAACGAAAAATAATGTTGGCTATAAAAAGTGTTCCCGATCTGCTTGAATTCGGCTATGCATACGATGAATTGTTTTTGTTTTCAAAAACACCAGTAACATTTGATTCAAATGTGGTGTATCATAAAATGACGGAATTTACAAACGGCGAAGGCGAACACAAAGATGATTTGGAGTTCATAAAAACGTATTTAATGGGTTACACTTCATCTACGGGTGAAGCACAACCAAACGCTTCTGGAAACATATTATCAACATTGAGTCAATACAATGGAAAAAACATGTTCAAAGATGTTCCAATTGGACAAAGTATGCATGCTAACCTGTTTGTAAATCCATTTTTTAATACCAGCATTGAAAATGTAGAACTTTCAAAAATAAATTCAAAAGCTCGTCCGTCGGAGTTATTGCTGCATACAAAGAACATTGTTCATAACACACTATTTGCATGTTTTGCGAGAGATGTTATGGGTTCAGAATCGAAATCAATATTCAGTGAAAATGAAGATGCAATTATTTTAAAAGCGTATTTTCCCCTGCTGCATTCAGAAGGAGTACAATCGTTGAGCCAGTTGAAATCGGATTCCAAAAAAATACAACTACGTGAAAAAACGGATGAACTCATAGATTCTAAAGAATTTCAAACAAATATAAAACAAATACAACTGTTTTATGATATTTTCGAAAAATCAACAAAGCCGAGGTTAAAGAGTGAAGAAGCGGGAATCGTTGAAATAAATATTGAATTATTACCGGAAAGCGAATTTAATTTTCCTTTGGAACTTCTTTTTAAGTTGTTTCATGCAACGGAACAGTGTCAAGTGATCAAGTACACTCCGCAATTTCAAGACGCTATCTTAAGAATGTATACAAAAAATCGTACGAAAACGGGGAAAAAAATTCCATATTTCATCCTACAGAATGAATCAGAATACAGTAAAGTGTATGATATTTTTATGAAACACAAGAGAAGAGAACAACAGTTAAGTAGTTCAAACAGTAATCGTATTAGTATTTACATTCAATATGATAAGATGGAGAGACAATACGGGATAAGAAATAGTGAAAGCATCGTTTTTATTTGTGACTTTGATGAACGCGGTCACATTTTTATTCACGCATCTTTTAAAAACGCATATAACGAAGACGCGGTTGATGAAATGATACGCGCCGCAGTTTCCCCACACATACGGTCTATTGTTGAATATTTGCAACAAAATGGATATAAAATGCGCGAATTTTATTCCATGTATGATGATAATGTGGTTATACAAAATATGAAATATTTATTAATATCTAAACTGAATAATGTGGAACCGTTGATCTGGAAACGTTTTTATGGTTGCATGTCCAGCATAATGAAAGTGATTGAGAATAATTGGAATTCGGATGAAAAGGGGGTTAGCATGCAATATGTGCGCGTTCCAGAATTTGACGAAGCGATTTTGCGCGTCGGTTACATTGAACTTCTTTATAATATTGGATTTCGAGAGAAGAAACAAGTGGTTGAACTGCTTGTTTCAAATTTACTTGTTTCGAAAAAAACAGCGGAAAAAAGCTATGAAGAATTTAAAACGAATTTTGAAGGTAAATACAGTAAAATATTACAAAAAAAACAAATGCCGAAAAAAATTTACGTTCGAAAGTTACCGGGGTTCAAAGTGCATATGATGAAAAGTTTGGGTGATAAAAACAATAAAATAACAGTGAAAGTGTCAGGTATTAATAACATATACACTTTAAATCCGATTCGAATCTACCTGGATTCACTTCTTCATATTTTTGGGAATGATGAAAAATATTTACCTGTTGAACTCATAAAACAGTTGTGTGATCTAACCAAACCGTCTATTTCTATTAAAAAGTCAACACAAGTATTAGAACCAGTTGTAGAACCAGTTGTAGAACCAGTTGTAGAACCAGTTGTAGAACCAGTTGTAGAACCAGTTTTAGAACCAGTTGTAGAACCAGTTGTAGAACCAGTTGTAGAACCAGTTGAAGTAGCAGAAAAAAAAGAGGAGGAGGATGAAGAAGAAGAAATTGGAGACTTTGGATTATTAGGAGGCGCCGACTCAGAAGATGACGAAGAAGAAGATATTGGAGAGTTTGAATTATTAGGAGACGCTGAGTCAGAAGATGATGACGACGACGAAAAAGAAGAATATAATGAAGATTTTATTGGAGGTGCATTTGAGTCAAATCCAGTCTATAAAAGGCTTAAAAATATGGAACCGTCACTTTTTAAAGAAACAGCAGGATATGCCACAAAGTGTGGCTGGAGTGCAAGGCGACAACCTATCATTTTGACACGAAAAGAATTGGATAAAATTAATACATATGATGAAGAAGTAGGACAACCGTCATATTATGGTATTCCTTTGGAATACAGCAGTCAAGACGAGGAAGATGGTGACAGTGAAGGAAATGAAAAAAATAGACACTACTACATTTGTCCTAGATATTGGAATGTCCCTGAAGAGCGTTCCGTTTCTCAAAAAGAAATTGACGATAACAAACTCCATGCGCACATTGTCACAAAGGAAGATGATTATAATCCGAATAATAAAGAAAAATACATTATTGATTTGACTTCTCCTCTTGAACATTTCAAAACAGGAAAATACACACCATATTTGCCAGGGTTTCTTAAAACCCTTAAAACCAAATCTGGAAAATGTTTACCGTGTTGTTTTACAGGAGTAAAAGATAAAGAAAGTGATGACTTTAAAGACTACCGAGTTTTTGAAAAAGAACAAGAAGTTATTAACCAATGCAAAATAGGAAAAGACAGAGAAACGATGCAAACAAAAGATGTAACACAGTCAAAAAAAATGAAACAAACAAAACAAGTAACTAAATTAACGGAAGCAGCTTCAAACAAAGAAGAAGAAGGACAACAAGGACAACAAGGACAACAAGGACAACAAGGACAACAAGGACAACAAGAAGAACAAGAACAACAACAAGAAGAACAAGAAGAACAAGAACAACAAGAACAACAAGAACAACAACAAGAACAACAGGAATTTATAAAAGAAAAAAAGAAAAAAGTAAAAAAAAATATCTATGTTTCAAAACCTGATTCCGCATTTCCTCTTCAACAAAATAATCTCGGATTTTTACCACTTTCTCTCCAGCTTTTCTTATTCGAAGATGAAAATTATAGCAAGAAATGCAAGTCTACAAAAGGCGACATGTTGGTTGAAAACGAAATATGCGTTTTACGTATGGGCGTTCTTGAAAGTAAAGATTCCAATTATAATCAATGTTTTATTTCGTGCATTGCAAATATTTATAATTCTCTCAATGATACTTCATTTACACCAAGCGAATTTAAACGCCGTATTCTTATCCCCAAACTGTCTCTTGATCGGTTTGTTTCTTATCAAAACGGAACGCTCGTTGAAACATTCAAAAAATTCGAATACATTGATAAAGATCATTTACTGCAATATCGTGATGCTCTATTATTTAAACGAATATTTGGAAACGGAATCACAAATATTAATTTTGACGACGACGACAATAATAAGGTTGTTTTTTTTAAAACGCTCATCATGTCATATGAAAATTTCATAAATTATTTATCCGATGAAAATGTCGTCATTGATTACACGTATTTATGGGACTATGTTATGGACTCGATCTTATGGTCAGAGTTTAAAAAAGTCGAGAAAGAAGAAAAACGTCAACTACCCATAAGTAAACATGGAGTAAATCTAATTATATTAGAACTCACCGGGAATAAAGAGGAAGTCGGCATTTTGTGCCCTACCAATCATTATTCAGCATCAACGTTCGATCCAAATAAAAAAAATATTATTATTATCAAATATGAAGGTTATTACGAACCGCTTTACACTTATTTATATACTTCAAAACGCGACATTGTCAGCACTGTTTTATTTTCTTCTGCAAATTCTCTGATTATCGATTCATCTATAAAAATCGCTCTTTCAAAAATACAAACATTCTTCCAGTCAACATGCAAACCGGTGCAACTTATCAAATCAATTTCGCAAAATAAATCGTTTGATGAAATTGTACAAATTCTAAAACGTAAAGATAAACCTCAGACACAAGTTAGTGACATGAAACAAATTGTTGATTTTTCGGGAAAAGTTATTGGAATGCAAGTTACGTATCGCGTTACACGAAATGAACAAACTCGACAACTTGTCGGAAACGTTCTTTGCAATCCTTCCGGCATAAATCCGGATCCCGTGTATGAATTTTTATTCGTAAATCAGGTTCCGACAATTTGGAAAACGTATAAACATACCAAAGATTTTGCAGACCTCCTTCAAAAAAAAACCAACGGTGAAATACCATGTGCACTCAAGTTAAAAGTCGTTGAAGATGAACGCGTGGTCGGCTTTATGACAGAAACGAACCAGTTTATGCCAATTAGCGAGCCAGTTCCATTGAAAGACGACGATGAACTAAAACATATTGAACTTGGAAATAGTGTAAACATTGATGCATCCATTCTTCCGCAAATAAGCAGAACTGGATTTGTATTCAAGAAAGATGAAGAGAGAACCAATGATGTTGAAAAAATACGCCTCGAAACCAATTTTTATAACGCCTTTCGCAATATCATCCGAATCCATTTGAATCGTTTTGAAATGATGGAAACACGAAATGCAGTCGAAATACTTTTTCATAGCCGACCACGAATTTCTGATGAAGATCGGTTTAACATTGATAAACAATATCAATCGTATCTAAAAAAACTTGAACAAATGAAAAAACTCTTGCAAATGCTGGGACAGCACAGCATTCAATTTATCGAGATGAGTCCATCTGTTCTAAAAAACATTTATGAAGAAAAATCTACATTGAGTTGTGTAACAAAGCGTGGCGCATCATGTAAAAAATACGCATACTGTTTTTCAGTTGATAAAGATGGCATAGAAGAATGCGGGCTTTACATTCCCAAACGCAACTTGGTTGATGGTTCAGATAATGAAAGCAATTATTATGTCCGACTTGCCGACGAGATGCTGCGTTACAGGCGTATACGCGCATTCATGTTGTATCCAAACAAGTATTTGACATTCGACTCTATCGGCTACAATTTGAAAGAAAATGAAATGTTGCTACTAGATGCCGACTTGGCAAGTTACATTTCTGAAAATAAACGTGCCATCGCTTCCAATGATTACATTGAATACAAGAGTTATTATACCAGCGAAGGTGAGGAGTTCATCGATGACAGTGACGATGATAATGAAGGTGGCGAATACGTTGACTAATTTAAGTAAATCAAATACTGATAAAAAATAAAATTAAATTTTTATTCTATTTTATTTTTTTATTTTCACCAAACTATTACCATATAACATACGGACCTGGTTAAAATCCCATATCATAATCCGGATCCACTGAACCAAGATTCGACCCTTGTACTTTATCCAGCGTGCTTTGTATCGTCAACTTGTTCTTACTGCACGGGTTCAGCGGATCCTCCGCCGCAATCTTATCCATAAACCCTTGTAACAACGCGTCTTTCTCTTCTTCCACCGTCTTATCCGCCGTCGCAATTTGTCCCATCTTCATAATTTGTCCCATATCCAGCATGACCTTGAACGCGCTTGTTCCAAAATAGCCCTCTTGTCCGCACATGACATTCGCCGATACACCGCGCATCTCGTCTAGTTCCGCATGTCGCGCCGCTTTCAAAAACATCTCCGGCGTCTCCTCAAATGACGCCTTTGCAATCGGCCCAATATCATCATTATTTATTCCGTGCCGGAAAATCGAAACCATTTCCGATTTGCACGTCATTCGGTCACATAATAAACTGATGTGGTGATGATTAATATAGGTCGTATCAAACGCTTCATACAGCTCATTAAATAGCGCCTGTCGGGCAGCTTCAATGCCAAGCACCCGATTAATTTCCTGAATATCATTGCTGATCGTTCGTCGCGTGTCAATATTTTGCAGTGATAAAATCTCCATGAAATTCGATCCAACCGCATCTAGCACCCACGTCTCCTTCTTTCGATACGTGTTGTTCTCTTTAGCAACCAAATCCACCACTTTTCGAGCCAGCACCGTTTTAATGCCTTTAATTCCCCTCAAAATAATATTCTTCATCAGCGCATCCTGAAACGTCTTCAACTGATAAATTTTATCCGTCTGGTCTAGCGTCTTCGGATCTTTTTCCTTCTTCTGAAAATCCAGCCGAATTCGAAACACCAAATTATCGCTATTATAATCCGAATAAATACACGACACCTCGCTTTTATCATTCTTCGAATACACCGCTTTAATCGCAAAATGCACATCATCCATCGTAACCCGCTTCTCATACATCGATTCCCGATCCATCTCCATTCGTAAAATCCATTTTGACCGCTCCCGCTCACATTCCGTCTCGTCTTCACCCCCCACCTCTTTCAACATCCGCTGAAACTCCGCATACTGCGCCAAAATCAACCGGTCGGCAGTAATCTTTGTCTCATTCGGACTATCGCTCGGATCAAAACAAATTTCCACACTCTTCACAATATCCTCCAATCGTGTCAACTCGATAAACGGTATCATGTCCGCAGCCGCATCCTTGTTCGACTCATCGCTCGGTTTCAAATAAATCGTCGTCGAAGGATTCTTCGTATTCTCCGATAATGACAGCAGCTCTTCAATTCGCGGAAGACCACGAGTAACTTGTGACTTAGATGCGTCACCGCTTAAGTGAAAAGTGTTTAATGTGAGCTGTGTTGTCGGTTCACCAATACTCTGAGCAGCAATCATGCCAACCATTTCACCCGGCGCCACAATTGCGCGCTTGTACATGAGAACCATCATTTCTGCCAGTGCTACGAGCGCCTTGCGATTAAACCGTTTGACCATGAGCAAATCGCGCGGTGTCAACGAGTAATAGTACATCACTTTAAAGAGTTCGGTGGGCGGAGCATATTCAAGCTGTTCGAATCGCGCATACGTTTCTTCCAGAATAATAAATGTTTCCAGCGGCGTGACATCCACTTCCGAATTCTTGTTGATTTTTTGCATTCCTGCCACATTCGCAACAATGTGTGAAAAGGATAGCGGCAAATACGCATCCGTCGTATTTTTATTTTTAAATACTTTCACGACAATATCCTCTCGAGTTTTCATCAGAAACTCGGTATACTTTTTTGATTTTTCATCGCAAAGTTTCTGCTGCTTCTTCATACGACTGAATGCGGTTTTTGAAAAGATGGCCTTGAGTTCGCTGTTGGTTTCAGAGTCGCCGCTGACCGGGACGTAAAAGTGCGCATACATTTCGTCGGGCGTCATTCCGATGAAATTCATATTCGAGTGTTCAATTTTTACCGTGTCGATGCCGTCTTCGCCGTAATTAAATTGAACAATGCGATTCTTATTGTTTCGGACCGTCATGTCATATTCTACCTTGATGTCTTCCATACCCTTGATCAAGCGGCGCTGAATATAACCTGTTTGCGAGGTGTCGCGCACTTGAAGCCCGTTTGCTAAACCAAAGTTGAGTGTTTTAGGAATTGTCAAGTCGTACATCTTTGGGTGATTTGCCGGATCGACATGTTCAATTGAAATAATTTCATCAAGTATAGCGTCATTGATGGTTTTCACTTTGTCCAATTTAGTTGTCCAAACTATAGATTTCATTTTGTTATTTTTCTCAGGATGAAGGAGTGTAATTTGTTCAGCAAACTGTTGACCATTGGCTCCAGTAATTGTAAGAGCAGTATACCAAGCGGCACCACTCTCTTCAATCGTAATGGTTGCATGTACATTCAAACGAGAGCATAAGAATGCGACATCTTCAATAAAACGATGATTCGTAGAAGTAAGTTCAATCGTGGTATCAGAAATATATCCATGTTTTGAAAAATATGCAGTCAAAAATCCTTTTACATATTCCTTGTTTGCGACATATGCTTCGTTCGGTATTTCATCGACAATCATATCGCCAACTTTCATTCCATCTTCAAAATCGAGACAATGAATTTCACCGCCAGAATATTCGCAAACATTCTTCGCAACCGGAACAAAGTCGCCAACCTTTACATCTTCTGTATACTCTTCACGAAACTGATTTAGTTCTGCATTCCAAATAAGAAGTGACTTGTTTGCAGTGATAGTTACATAACGACCCGCTTTTGTTGAAATCTTGAATAATTTTTCGCCAGGATCGTGTCGTGTTACTGCCGTGATGCTTTCCCATGATACGCGTCCTTCATAATCCATTGTTACAATTTTAACCGGGTGCGTTACTTCAAGATATTCCATATTTTGTTCTTCCATATGTTGAACTCTTGTCATGTTCATGTCAACATGTTCATCAATCCATTCGCCGATTTTAACATATTTTGGAACATCATTTTCAACAATAATTATCGGTGTTTCCCAGCTAACCGACTTAACGGC
>Ga0172367_10006578_pt1 | contig 13604 bp, 12 predicted proteins | sample Lak10m_FD_114542 | JGI IMG/M metagenome (GOLD analysis project Ga0172367, IMG submission 114542) | Freshwater microbial communities from Kabuno Bay, South-Kivu, Congo - kab_022012_10m | ecosystem: Environmental > Aquatic > Freshwater > Lake | place: Democratic Republic of the Congo: South-Kivu...
GTGTCAACAAATCAGTTATGTTCATTGGATGGAAGATATTATGAGATGTTGACATTTTCACCTTTGATAGGACTACTATATCTAACTATGTAAAGTTTTGTAACGACATTCAACATTTCTGTATTAGGGATGTTTTACTATTTACTGGTTGTTTCTGATTGCTAAAAAACTGGTGTTAATTTCATTTTGTTCAATAGATTTTAGCCCCTATCGCTCCCATGCTGACCCATCACCGTAAGCCCGTGTGTTTATCACTCATTTCAACTGACCTGCCATTCTGGTCTGTTGTTGAAACTGCGGGAACATTGTATCAAAAAGACACTGAACGATTCCATTTACTGTTGACAGAACCGCCGCTAGTTAAGCCTAAAGTGGCAAATTCTTTGAATTTAGAAAACATCTGTGCCGAAAATCAAAGCAACACTAAAGCCCCCAGGAGTCCCAGAATTTTGTGGTTGGAGATTTCCCCATATCGGATTATCATGACCATGCAAGGTAACGAGCAAGTTAGTTATCGCCATTTCTGGGAACAAGGAGTTTATGGCGTGAGCCGTTACTGGTTACCCACTGAGTCAGTGCAACCTTATAATCCCATTCGGTTACGAAATTTTACAAAAACTTTGTCACTTAATGGACATCACTGGCCAGAACATTTGCGCCTGGAATACGAATTGTGGGCAGAAAACGTCCAACTAGGAATGTACATCCTCAATCTGGAAATTAAACACTAGTCATCAGTTTTTCTGGGAGTGGGAATTGGGGTATGGGGACTAGGAAAGAGTTTACCTCATATTTGATCCCCCCATCCCCAATGTTTATTGCCCAAAATAACTGGGTTCGTTACCAGGTTTCCATTTGATATTGCAACCAATACTGGGCTTTTGCTCACCTGCCACAGGTTTATCCCCTAGCACTGCGGCAATGGCAAGGCGTAAATCTGCACCCGTTACCGGTTTGTCATTGCTAGGACGGCTATCATCCAATTGCCCTCGATAGGCGAGGCGGCGTTCTGCGTCAAATACAAAAAAATCAGGTGTGCAAGCTGCTGTATAAGCTTTTGCTGTTTCCTGAGTTTCGTCGTTACACAAGGGGAACTTAAAATCCAGTTCTGTTGCCATTGCTTTTAAAGATTCTGGCGCATCATCTGGATATTTTTCCGCGTCATTGGCGCTGATGGCCACGATTCCTAAATCACTAGAGAAATAATCTTTTCCTAAACGAGCTAATTCTGCTTGGATATGTTTGACAAATGGGCAATGCCGACAAATAAACATGACCAACAATGCTTTTTTATCAGCAAAAGTGGCCAGGGAAATTGTTTCTCCGGATACCACTTCTGTTAGATGAAAATCTGGCGCTTGCGTGCCTAATGGCAACATTGTAGAAGCAGTTAAAACCATAAAAAATGCTGATTAGGGTAATGGGGAGTAGGCAGTAAGGAAAAATTCTTAATTCCTAGCTCCTTTTGTCTCTGTTATTACTGTACCCATTACAGCAGATTTCGTCCTTGTGAACTACAAATCATAATCATGAAAATCTTGTGGGGTGGGCATCTTACTCGCTAATAATGTACATCACCACAACGGAAAGTGCTATATTGATCAGTACTCATGAAGTTAGAGACAGGAAATATCCTGTCTCTACATTTGTTAAAAATTATTTGTAAAGATTAGTTTTTATAATTGGGCTAAAAGACCGAAAATGCCGTGCCCTGTGAAAACTTCTAGTGCAATCAAAGAGATAAAACCAATCATTGCCAAACGACCGTTGATTAATTCAGCGTAGGGAGTAAATCCAGTCCGATCGCCTTGCTCATCTACATAAACTTTTGGTTCAATGGCAAAGGCGTTCATTAGACCGTGGTCGTCAACAATGCCTGAGGTGTTACGCATGTAGTTTTTCCTGTCTTTTTTATTATGTAAACAACTGTAACAAAAATAATAATTTTTGTAAAGTATCTGTGCGGACATAGGTTCGACTACAGTCATAGAGGGAAGTGGATATGCCCTCAGTACTTCGACTTCCCTTAATAAGCATAGAAATTAAATGCGTAACAGCTTATGAGTTGGGTGGATCCCTTAAAAGACGGAAAAAGTAGAATAGAGCTTATTGCTGCACTGGGAAGCGACTTAGACATTGTTAATGATGCCAGGGCAAGCTTCGAGAAAACTGCCACAGAGCTAAGTGATAAAGATATTAAGCTAATTTATTACTTAATCAAGCACGAACATACAAGTCCTTTTCGGGGAACTGTCTTCAAATTTAAAGTCAAAGCTCCTCTGTTTGTTTGTCGCCAATGGTGGAAACACGTGATTGCCAGCAATCATAATGATGAGCAACTAGGATGGAATGAGAAAAGCTTTCGATATGTTGAAATTGATGATAGTAGTGAATTTTATATTCCTAAAATTTTTCGCCAACAATCAAAGAACAACAAACAAGCTACTGAAGGTCAATTGGCTGAAAATGCTAATCAGAAAGCAATAGCAATTTATACTCAACAATGCCAAACTAGCTATGAGGCCTATCGTACTCTTCTAGAGTTAGGAGTAGGGAGAGAACAGGCTCGTGGTGTATTAGTTCCTTCAGTATACACTTCTTGGGTCTGGACGGTTTCCCTGCAAGCTGTTTTGCACTTTATAGGACTGCGCCGTGGGGCTGGAGCACAAAGTGAGATTGGGGCTTATGCTCAAGCCATAACTTCCCTGATTAAACCGATAGTTCCTGTTTCAATAGAAGCGTGGGAAACTCACCATAATCATCTTTGAGTAGAATCAGGAGTAATCTTACTCATCCTTGATATGCTCCTTTCGACTTCCCTCAGGGAGCGCGAGGGATCTGAGTGATTATGGTTATCAGTTTAATCGAAAGTGCCACCATGTCAGCTTGCTAACCTGCTTTAATGTGTTCCATTAAATATTGCTGTTCTTAAATGCAAAGGGGCGCAATTATATTTAGCAACCCTTGCACATATTCCTAAGCCAGTAAAATTTAATGTTAATCATGACTTTTTAACAATGCTACGGGAAAGTGCTTGAGGGCTTCGCCTATTAACATGGTTTTATCAGTGTAGAGTGTTTGCTGAGTGATGGTGTTTTGCCAAAGTGACGGCGCTGCTGGTGGTAAGTGAATATATGTATCATCCCAGACTTGTATGTCTAGAGGATATTCTCCAGGTTCAATTAAGCTAGTAAAAAAGCGGGGTGCTATGGTAATTATTGTCTGATTACTATGAATCCTAGCGAAGGCAATAATATGATCTGAATATTTTCCCTTAGCTTCTAATGGTAGGTAGTCACCTTGTTGAAAAACTGTTAAATTTTCTTTTCTGGCTTTTAAGGCTTGGACAATCACAAACAGCTTGATTCTACTATCTTCTTTAGTTGCTAATAGTTCATCTACGAATTTTAAAATATCTTCCTGGGACTGTTTTTTAATGACTTTGAGGTGAGATTGTCTTATTTGAAAATCAACGGGACGACGATTATCAGGGTCAACCATGCTGAAGTCCCAAAGATCAGTTCCTTGATAAAAATCTGGAACTCCAGGAGAGGTGATTTTTAATAAAGTCTGAGATAAAGAATTAAAAATCCCATAGTAGGCTACCCGTTTTTGAAAGGGTAGAAATTCCTGTAAAAATTGATTTTGATCTGAATTTTCCAAAACTGCAGCCACAAATTTAGTTAAGGCTTGTTCATAAGTTGCATTCGGTCTTAGCCAGGCTGTGTAGACTTTAGCTTCTCTAACAGCTTTGAGAACATAATCTTGAATGCGTTGGCAAAAGTCACTATACTCATGTTCAAAAAATGGAAATGCACCTATGAGCATCTGATAAAACTGATACTCATCATTTGTATCTGGCATGGGTAAACTTTTACTTACACTTGTTTTATGAACACGGTTAATTTCATAAAATGCGTAAACTTGTTTTTGCCACTCTTCAGGAATTTCTGACAAAACATTTAATCTGGCTCGGATATCTTCACCTCTTTTAGTATCATGGGTTGAAGTAGTATTCATTGAGTGTAGCCAACGGTTTTTTCTGTGTTGATTAAAGTTGTGAAAATCAGTAATACTTATGCCAAAATTATCAGGGTTTCCACCAACCTCATTTAAGGAAATAAAGCGGTTATAAACGTATAATGCTGTGTCTTCTACTCCTTTGGCCATTAATGGGCCTGTATATTGTTGTAATCGCATGACAAAATAAAGCCATTGCTCTTGATCCTCCGTTGTCAGAGAATTTTCATATTCCAGTAATAAGAGTTTTTCAATAAAATTTAATTCATGGTGTAGTAGGGGAAGATGTGATTTTGCTTGTTGAATTACATCCTGAATATATCGACGATCTGCGGGTAAGATACCGTTTTGATTCGTGTAAGTGCGATAAATGGGAAATAAAGTCAACACTTCTGCAAGGGCTCGTTTTAATCCATTAATGGTAAAGTCATTGCCATAACGATGTCTACTGGCTATTTTTTTTAATATATAAGTTAAATTATCAACATCTCCGGCTAAATTTCTTTCTAAAATTAAATGCTTTTTATCAATAGCAAGTTGCTCATAAGCTGTTCTAAATCCTGTTACATTCCAGTAAATTTGAGTAAATTCTTTTTCCTTTGCAGTTTGACAAAAAATGCCATTGAGATAATTTAAGAAATCATAACCTGTAGTACCCTGAATTGACCAGTGGTTAGGTAAATCTTCCCCTGAATGCAAAATCTTTTCCACAGTGATGTATGTATCACCTGTTTTTTGTCTCAATGTCTGTAAATACTGGCTAGGGTTATACAGTCCATCAATGTGGTCAATTCGTAAGCCAGTAATTTGATTTTCTTTGACTAACTTCATAGCCAAAGCGTGGGTGTGGCAAAAGACTTGATAATTTTCGATATTCAAAGATATTAATTCATTAATGGTAAAAAATCTCCTGTAATTAATTTCTTCTGCCCCAACTTTCCAAAAAGCAAGACGGAAAAACTGTTCAGAAAGTAAATTATCTAAAAGGTTAAAGGTATCTGGTTTACCTGGTTCACCATTAAAAATTCGCAAATTTTCATCAATAAATCCTTGGATGTTTGTATTATCTGTATAAATTTCCCACAACAATCCTTTCACGAAATTAACTTGGTCTTGTCTTTCTTTTGGTGTGACATCAGCAGGTATATGTTTTACCATATAAAGGATGCCAAGTAATCTGACAAATATGGGATTATTTCTCCCTAATATTTTAGATAATTTGCCTATATTATAATTTAGAAATATAGCGTAAGATTCTAATTTTATGGGAAATCGCAAATCGTAATAATTAACACTCAAACCATGTTGGTCATATTTGAGTTTAATTTCCCCATTTTCTAAAGAAGCACCATAAAAGTTGCCCAGTAAAGGTGCTAAAACTGGTTGTTGACTATCACCAAATCCGTTGATTATGGCATTATTCCAGGCAATGTCAAAGTAGTTAGCATAAACAGAATTAACACCATTTTCTAAAACATCCATCAAATATTGATTTTGGCTATCATAAGCCATGTGGTTGGGGACAATATCTTGTAACCACCCCATATGATGCTGTTTTATTTGTTGAACTAAAGTGCTAAAATCTTCTTGTGTTCCTAATTCTGGGTTTAGTTGATTAGGGTCAACTATATCATAGCCGTGAGTACTACCTATTCTTGCTTTAAATATTGGTGAGGCGTAAAGGTCAGAAATGCCTAATTCATCCAGATAATTGATAATTTTTTTAGCTTCATTAAAACCAAATTTGGAATTAAATTGAATGCGATAAGTAGCTGTGGGAATTCGCATAGGGAAACTAACTCCTTGTTGATCCAACCTCAGAGGCCCAGGGTAAACAGAGAAAAGTTTTCGTTTTCTCTATGGTTCGTTATCATTTAATATTTTTCATAAACGGCAAAACTCTGCTTAGTTAGGGTTAATTGTTGACACAATTTAGGTTTTTGTGGTAAGTTTGAACCGCCACCTAACCATTTTTTTTGAGCAGAATCTAAAATTTTTACCCAATTGCCACCTGTAAACTCTTGACTAAGAGTAACATCAGAGTTATTAAAATTCATGGCACAGAATATCTGATTTTTTCCACTAAATTTAAACCATGAAATTAACTGTTTTTCTTCTTGAAAGTTTATTTTTAAATTGTGTCTTTCCCGTGGCAATAAAGCTCGGTTTTGGCTGCGGATTTGAATGAGTTTTTGGTAGAAGGAAAATAAAACTTGATGTTTGCCTGATTTGCGTTTTTGCCAATTGAGCTTGCAAGTGTTAAAAATATCAGCAGATTCTGGGTCCGGTGGTTCTCCTTGGGAATGAAAGGCGAAAAATTCTTGTTTACGTCCTTCTCTAACTGCTTTAATTAAATCGGGATCCGAGTGACTAACAAAGTACATAAATGGTGATTCTTCACCATATTCTTCTCCCATAAATAACAAAGGAATGTATGGAGAAAGTAATAGTACTCCAGCAGCTAATTTTAATTGTTCAAAGTTAACAATTTGCGATAATCTTTCACCTAAAATTCTGTTCCCTATTTGGTCATGATTTTGGATGGATACTATAAATTGATATGAAGGGCGATCGCCTGGGTAATTGCCATGAAAACGTTGGCGATAATTTGAATATTTCCAGTCGTAAACAAAGCTGTCTTTATAAGCTTTAGCCAAATGTTCGCACTTGCCAAAATCTTGGTAATAACCAATGCGATCGCCTGTGAGCAAGGTATATAATGAATGATGAAAATCATCACTCCATTGGGCATCAATTCCATAACCGCCTGATTGATGAGGACGAATTATTTTAGGGTCATTTAAATCACTTTCAGCAATTAAATAAAATTTTCTTCCCTGGTGCTGAGAAAACACAGCCACATTTTCTGCAAGTTCAGCTAAAAAGTGTTTTGCACCCAAATCATAAATAGCGTGAATTGCATCTAAGCGTAAAGCATCAATATGAAATTCACCTAGCCAATAAAGTGCATTGTGAATAAAAAATTGACGGACTTCGTAACTATGAGCATCATCAAAATTAATGGCAGTTCCCCAAGGAGTACGATAAGTTTCTGTAAAATAAGGGCCAAAGCGACTTGTATAATTACCTTCAGGGCCAAAGTGGTTGTAAACCACATCTAAAATTACGGCGATTCCTTGTTGGTGACAGCCATCAACCAATTGCTTTAATTGATGGGGAGTACCATAAGAATTTTGTACGGCAAAGGGATACACCCCATCATAACCCCAATTGCGATGGCCTGGAAATTGAGCTACTGGCATGAGTTCAATGGCATTTACCCCCAACTCTCGTAAATCTGGGAGTCGGGGAATAATTGCCTCAAAAGTACCTTCCGGTGTGAAAGTACCAACGTGCAACTCATACATAATCATGGTTTCTAAGGAAACACCAGACCAATTACTGTCGCTCCAAGCAAAGTTGTGATCGATGACTTGGGAAGGACTGTGTACACCATGAGGTTGAAAATTGGATGCTGGGTCAGGTCTGGATTCGCTATTATTTAATTGATATAAATAAAGTGTTCCTGGCTCAATATCCCTAGCAATAACTTGCCAATATGACCCTAGTTGCTCCATGGGAAGCAAGCGCTGGTCAGGAGAGACAATTTCCACAGCGACGGTGTTTAAATTTGGTGCCCAAACCGTAAATTCACAAACACCATCACCTAAATAATGAGCGCCAATTTTCATACAAAATCCTCAAGGAACTTTCTGCTACCCAATACGGCGTAATACCACAAGCGATCGCTCAACTAGTGGTATAGTTTGATAACCTGTGAAAAACTTCCCTGGTGGGACAAAGCGCGGTTCATTGGTATCAATTACCATTTCCCATCCCCTTTCTTTAAAACCTTTGGGTAGGGCGAAATCAATCGGCTCATAATGAGCGTTATGAAATAGCAAAAAACTCTCATCGATAATGCGCTCACTATGAGGCCCTGGAGTGGCAATTCCTTCGCCATTCAAGAAAATTCCCATGACTTTGGCATAATTAACTAGCCACTGCTCATCACTCATTTCACTACCATCAACATTGAACCAACCAATATCACCAATGCCAAAACCGTAAATCGGTTCACCCTGAAACCACTTGCGCCGTCGAAATACTGGATGTTGATGGCGGAAATATATCAGTTCACGAGTGAAATTCAATAAATCGGCATTTGCTGGTTTTAAATCCCAATTGCGCCAGGAAATCTCATTATCTTGGCAGTAGGCGTTATTATTACCATTCTGACTAAAGCCAAATTCATCTCCGTTCAGCAGCATTGGTACACCCTGAGATAACATCAAAGTTGTTAAAAAGTTGCGTCGTTGGCGTTCTCGCAAGGCCAACACCTGTGGGTCATCAGTTTCGCCCTCTACGCCACAGTTCCAAGAATTGTTATGGTTTTCCCCATCTTGATTGTTTTCTTTGTTGGCCTCGTTGTGCTTTTCGTTATAACTGACCAAATCATTGAGGGTAAAGCCATCGTGGGCAGTGATAAAATTAATACTTGCATTGGGACTGCGCCCATTTGTTTGATACAAATCAGGGCTACCAGTGAAAGAGTAAGCAAATTGCCCCAAGCTGTGGTCTACACCACGCCAAAAAGAGCGTACAGTGTCCCTATACCTACCATTCCACTCAGACCATCGTAAGGGAAAGTTTCCTACTTGATAGCCGCCATCTCCCACATCCCAAGGTTCTGCAATGAGCTTCACATCTGCAAGCACCGGGTCTTGATGAATAATGTCAAAGAAAGCTGCTAGGCTATCCACTTCATATAATTCCCGGGCTAACGCCGAAGCCAAATCAAAACGGAAGCCATCCACGTGCATTTCTGTTACCCAATAACGGAGGCTATCCATGATTAATTTCAGGACTTGGGCATGACGGACATTCAAAGAATTACCACAGCCTGTAAAGTCCATGTAGTAGCGGGGGTCATCTTTAACTAGGCGGTAGTATACAGCATTATCAATACCTCGCAGTGATAACGTTGGCCCTAAATGATTGCCTTCGCCAGTGTGGTTATAAACTACATCTAAAATCACCTCAATTCCCGCAAAGTGCAGATCCTTGACCATCTGCTTAAATTCCGTCACTTGTTGTCCCAATGTTCCACTGGAACTATAACTAGAATGGGGTGTGAAATAGTTGATAGAATCGTAACCCCAGTAATTAGTTAGTCCTTTTTCCATTAAATATCCAGGACAGGAGTAAAACTCATGCACAGGCATTAATTCCAAGGCTGTAATTCCTAGTTGCTGAAGATATTGAATTACTGCTGGATGGGCCAATCCGCCATAAGTACCGCGTAGTTCTGGTGGAACATCTGGATGTAACTTGGTCAACCCCTTGACGTGGGTTTCATAAATGATAGTTTCGTGCCACGGCCTATATAACAGTTTATCATCTCCCCAGTCAAAAGACTGATCCACCACAACACATTTAGGCATCATTTGAGCATTATCTAAATTAGAAAACACCAGGTCTGGTTCAGGTGCATCCCAAGAATAGCCAAAGATAGCTGGACTATGTTGAATTTCGCCATCAATTGCTTTAGCATAGGGGTCAATTAGCAGTTTATTCGGGTTAAAGCGATGACCCAACTCCGGTGCCCAAGGTCCAAGTACTCGAAAGCCATAGCGTTGTCCTGGTCCTATTCCTGGGACATAACCGTGCCAAACAAAATTATTTTTTTCCCTTAGAGGTAAACAAATTTCATTGTCTTTTTCATCAAAAAATAAACACAAGTCTACCCCAGATGCATTTTCTGAAAATAAGGCGAAGTTTGTGCCTTTTCCGTCCCAACTAGCGCCTAAAGGATATACGTTCCCCGGCCATAGTGCTACATACATAGATATATTTTCAACAGTTAGTGTTTACTGCGAATAACAAAGTTTGATGCCTTGGATGTAGTTTTTTAATTAATGACTTTAGTTTGAATTTAACTCGATATTGCTGCTAGTTATTCCATCAGTGGGATGAAGAATTATTGATTCCATAAGATGGAATTAGTTAGGTTTATGTTAAATATTTATGTATTATAAATTACCTAAACTTTTATGAAATTTTGAACAGTAAAGCTAATATAGCTCTTTTTTTTGAGAAAAATTTATTAATTTTAGTTTTATTGGGTATAAATTTAAAAATTAGCTTATTGTGTTAATTTAAACAAAATTGCTGCAAATTAAAAATATAGCAATCCTAAATCATTTATGAGAAAATACTATACTCATGAAGTTTAGGGAAGTCAAAAATTTGACAATGGATGGATAGTTCAAATAACGCCTTGACTACAGTAAAAGAATGACAGAAAAAATAAAACTCTCTAATTAATCGTTTTGCTTGTAGCCACATATCTTCTACAGGATTCTGTTGTGGTGCATTCGGTGCAAATCTCAAGCAGGTAATCCACCATCCACCTAATGCTTGAGCAATTTCAATCCATTCTTGCATAATAATTTTTACATTTTGCAGTGCTTCTTGATAAGTTTCCCCATCCGCAGCACATCCAGGTAATTCTAGAACCTCGGCAATAAACTCTTGGTCTTCTTGACTCCAATAAAGTATGATTTCATAATGAAGCATCATTTTAACCTCCTAGCTGGTATTTGAGAATTACTGCACGAACTTGTTTAACTTGATACGCTTTGGCTTGAGAACCTTTAGGTTGAAGATTCAGAATTTCTTCTATTCCTTCTTGGGTAAAATATGATGACTTCCGCGAACACGTTCATCGAACCCTAAACTGCATAACAGTTGACATAGTTGGGTAAATGGAATGTTTGCATCAAATGTATCCAATAAAAATTTAGCGAGGAGTTTGTCTTGTTGGCTCACAACTTATGATATTTTCCCTGAAATGCTTATAATAACCCCAACCTATCTCCCCTGGTAAGCTTGGCTAATGCACCCTTTGCAAATTTGCCAAAAGCGTAGATACTCACAGGACAATAATCTGTGTATTGCGATCGCACCCTTCATATTATCAAAGGGATTCCTACGGAGCGCTTCGCTATCGCACAAGTCTTGATGTGCTGGTTTCTTTTGTAATCCCAACCAACCCCGCAAAAGCTCATTTTTACAGTAGTTGGGTATAAACCTCATCCAGTGATGTTTGACTAGCTTGAAGCCAAAATTCAGTTTGATCATCAGGAAGCAGAGTCACTAGCACTCTTGTTCCTTCAGGTAACTGTGCTGACTCCAGCAGTTCGATTTTTCCTTCCCAAAGGGTAGCCCAAAGCGTTTTTAGCATATCCGTTTTATGAATGGTTATGTTTTTATTTTATGCTTCGATGCTAAAAGAGTGTAGATGCGTAATTTTACTAGATAGTAAATTTGTACTCACAAAAATTTTACACCGCGCAGCAAATAAAACTTCTGTGTAGGTTACAATGTGGTGCATAATTTTGGGTAACAAAAAGAACGCCCAATGGGTTAAAAATCACTTTGATGCCTACTGAATTACTTGCTGAAACTTTAATAACACTTTCTGTCCGAGAACGGAAAGAATTAATTTTACATCATGCTTCATTAATTGATGTGACTCACATCGCAGATGAAGATTTACACATAGCATACAAATATGGAAAAATCATTTCCTCAATAGCACCTACTTACTTTCAATATCAAATTGCACAAGATAAACAGAATGGATCAGTTTTACAATTAGATAGATAATCTCAGTTAATTGCTAGTAAAACAGAGAAGTTTGGAGATGATTTTATTGCGTGGTTAAAAGCAGACTTTGAAAATAAAAGTGCAATACTTGAGCATCATCCTAACCCACACAATCTTTTTGAACTCTGTGGAGCTAAATTCCTAGTTACTAGCAACTCAGTAACAAGAAGCCTTAGCACTAAAATGGGCATACTGTGGGAACAAATAGCTGATATTAGTCCTTATGTAATTGTTCCTGAATTTGAATTTGAAATCAAAATTAAGGCAATAGATATTATTATTTTGGCTGAAGAAACAGTTCAATTTGCACAACTTAAAACTTTAAAGGGAACACTGACAGGTTCACAAAATAATAGAGCTAAAAAAGAATTAAGTATTCATGATAATCCATTATTTGTATCAGCTTTTGATTTGGGTGACTGGACATTTAACAATCCTAAAATAAATCGTATTGCTGATAAGAATTTTTGGAATAATATTTACATAAATTATGAGATTTTTGAAGCCCACGTAAGAACTCTGTTACAGAGAATTGATAAAGCCTTTGCCGAATTGGCTACAAAATAAGCCGTTTCAATTTTATAGCGAAAAAAGAGAGAGTTGTTCAGCTATTTCTTTACCTTTTGGCTTGTTTCCTTGAATTAAGCTAAAAATATAACTACCAATCTCTTTTGCAAGTAATACCGGAACTGCATTACCAATTTGTTTATACTTAGAACTTATTGAACCATAGAAAATCCAATCATCGGGAAAAGTTTGAATTTTTGCAGACTCAGTTACAGTTAAAGAACGCAACTCTACAGGATGACACATATCTGTAGCTTTTTGATGTGGACTTGTAGTTATTGTCGGAGAAGGTTTATCCCAGGATAATCTTCTATAAAAACCCACTTTTCCGCCTCCCGATTCATAAGCACCTCCCATAGCCTCTTTTTTTAATTCTTCTGGTAAATTTCTCCAATTTTCTCCCGCTACCAATAATATTAAATATTTTAAACGACTTTCTGAATAACTAATAAACTCTGGTTTGGGATCAACTAAACCTGTTAAAGCATCTCTTAAAGTTCGCCATTTAGGTAAATTTTGACCATCTTTGCAATATTTAGGAATAGGAAATGTAGCAGCTTCACCATCTCTAGAACCAATAAATACTACACGCTGTCTATTTTGTGGAACACCATAATCTGCGGCTTCTAAAAGGTTATAAACTACGTTATATCCTAGTTCTTTCATTTCGGCTAATACCACCGTCAAAGCCGCACCAGCCATTTCGTCAGCTTCTAAAGGTGGATAATTTTTTCCTCGTTGATTAATTGGCCTGTGACGAAGAGAAGCAGAAAGTAAACCTTTGACATTTTCCATCAAGAAAAAACGGGGCTGGACTTCTTTAACTATGCGGATAAAGTCCATGAATAAACTACCGCGAGGGTCCATGACTGAACCCCTTTTTCCGGCTGTACTAAATGGCTGACAAGGTGGACCACCTGTTACTAAGTCTACTTCACCAGGTTGTAAAGCGCGACCTAAATTTAAAACTCTCCCCCCTTCTTCAAGTAGGTTTTGGGAACTAACTTTTTCTATTTCTCTAGGAACAGCACTTTCTGTAAGATAAGGTCTATTCAGAAGAATTGTTTTTGTAGCATCACTGTCTTTTTCTACTACACTTACTGTATGAAATCCTGCTGCTTCCATACCCAAGTCTAGACCAAATGCACCTGTAAATAAGGAAATAGAAATCGCTTTACCATCTATCATGAGAAACACTACTAAGGTAAATAAATATTTTGTAGAGTACAATTATACTATAGCAATCCTAAATCATTTATGAGAAAACATTATACTCATGAAGTTTAGAGAAGTCAAAAATTTGACAATGGATGGATAGTTCAAATAACGCCTTGACTACAGTAAAA
>Ga0172367_10006579_pt1 | contig 13604 bp, 10 predicted proteins | sample Lak10m_FD_114542 | JGI IMG/M metagenome (GOLD analysis project Ga0172367, IMG submission 114542) | Freshwater microbial communities from Kabuno Bay, South-Kivu, Congo - kab_022012_10m | ecosystem: Environmental > Aquatic > Freshwater > Lake | place: Democratic Republic of the Congo: South-Kivu...
TTCCGCACAAAATGCAGCGTTTTTTTTGTCATATTATTAACTGTTTTATATTTGTTTTGTATTCTAATTAAATATTACAGGAAATATAGCATTTTCACCAACTATTTTTGACCATTAAACCATCTAAAAATCGGCCTTTATGTACCGATTTTTATTTTCTATTCAATTTATTTGTAGTTGTTAAAACTTTTTTCCTAGTCTTTCTTTTATTCTTTTCTCTCCCATTACCTGCATAATTAAACAGAGATTGGGCGTACGGGTGCGGCCGGTAAGCAGAAAACGCAGGAGTTTGGCCAAGGTGCCTACTTGCCCTTTATACTTATCCGGGCTTGCCTTATAATCTTTATTGCTACCGGTGAAGCCATATTTTTCTCCGATAATTTTTAATTTATCAAACCAGGCTCCCTGATCATCGTTAATATTATAAGCGGCCAGGAAATCATTGATGAAAGCAGAAATATCAAGTTCCTTAAATTCTGTTTTTAAGTTATTTAATTCTGCTTCATCAAGGCTGAATTTATCATCAAAGAAATAAATAATTTCATTTTTAGTTTCTGACCAGCGACCGATATCTTTGCGCGGCTGAGCTTCGCCTTCGCGTTCAATATTTAATATTTTTTGGCTATATTCAGAATTTTTTATTAATAAATCAGCCAGTTCTTGATCATATTCTTTAGCCCAGTTAAGAGAGCGAGTATAAACTGTTTGGGCGTTTAAACGAGAAACTATATTTTTACTTATATCTTCTAATTTCGCCACATCAAACAAAGGTCCGCTGGAATTAGCTAATTTTTTCCAGGTTATCGGAAAATCTTTATAAGAAGCGTTAGGATTAGCTTTGCGCCAGTCCTCGAAATTAGAGTTAGCCAGATTAAGCAGATATTCAATCACCGCCTCTTCCGGATAGCCGGCGGCATAATAATATTCTAAATTAGCCTCTTCATCTTTGCGTTTGCTTAATTTTCTTTTTTTACCCTCATCTAATTTTTGAATGGGAGCGAGGTGAGCATAGGCCGGAGCTTCCCATCCCAGAATTTGAAATAATTGCAAGTGCAGCGGCAGGGAAGGAAACCATTCGTTGCCGCGAATAACGTGGGTTGTGCCCATTAAATGATCATCAACGGCATGGGCAAAATGATAGGTGGGCAAGCCATCGCTTTTCATAATCACAATATCTTGGTCGTTTTCCGGCATTTCTCGGCGGCCAATCAATAAATCATTAACCGTTATCTTGTTGTGGAAATTTCCCGGCGATTTTAATCTAACTACGGGCTTTAGCCCTTTGTCTAAAGCTGACAAGACTTCTTCCACACTCTTATTGCGCCAGGGGGTAAAATGTCCATAATAGCCGCTACGCTCACCCAAAGTTTCTTGTCGGGAGCGCAATTCTTCTAATTCTTCCGGAGTGGCAAAACAAGGATAGGCTAAGCCTTTTTGCAGTAAATCTTTAATATAGCTTTGATAAATTTGAACGCGAGCGCTTTGGAAATAGGGGCCGTATTTGCCTTTTTCTTGGCCGTTTTTATCCGGACCCTCATCGATATTAAGGCTATATCTTTCTAAGGCTCCAGCAAACAGGCCGGCGGTTCCGCTTATCTCTCTCTTTTTATCCGTATCTTCAATGCGCAAGATAAAAATACCTTGGCTTTGATGAGCGAGGCGTTCGGAAATCAGGGAGGCATAAAGACCGCCAATGTGGACAAAGCCGGTAGGACTAGGGGCAACGCGTGTAATCATTGCTTCTTTGGAAATAGTTCTTTGAGGATATTTTTTTTCTAATTCTTCCGGACTGAGTAGTTTTTCCGGAAATAATCGCTCAACTAATAAATTTATTCCATTCATAATATTTAATGTTAGCTTGATATTCTAAAATTACCTTAAAATTTAGGAAAAGTAAAGATAGAAATAATTTTATTAAATTAATTTTTCTCTTTCTTTTTTCGCTTTTTTATTGTAAAATGATGGTATCGGCTTAGTTTTTAAAAATTTCTATTTTGCGGTATAATAAGCTTAAGATAAGCCCTAATTATTTCCTGTCCTTATGTCTGTTGATGAAGAGCTTCTAGCCGCTCAAAATATCAAAAATCAACCCGATCAAGTAGCGTTAAGCGCTGACCGGGCAGGGTCTTTGCGCGAACAGCAAAGAGCGGAAAACTCGGAAAGAGAGGGCGAAGATCTCCGTTCCAGCGTGATGACGGCCAAAAAGGATAAAGCTGTTAAGGAGGCTAAACGGAAAAAAGAAGAACGAAAAAGCATCAGTTTTCGTCACAGCCAAATTTTAAAAGAGAATATTTTTAATTTAATCGATAGCTTTGGTCTTACCTTTTTTTATATCGTTTATCATTGGTTTCAGAGCAAGCTGGGCAACAAGCGTAAGTATGTAAAATTAGGGTCGGAATGGATGGACAACCCGGCGCTGACCGAGAAACAGCGCGATGAAATCGGTAGTAATTTTGCCCCTTGGGAAAATTGTTGTTTTGTTTCTGCGTCTATTGGTTGCTTAATGGCTATTTTGTTGTCTACTTTACCTCTGGTTTTAATAGGCTATTTTATTGCCCATCCTTTCAAAGCTGCTTGGGCAAATTTATCTCTACTTTGGGATATTCTCAAATCATTTCTTTAATTTAATTTTATGAGCCTGCCTTTTCGATTTAATTCTAAAAAAAGACTTTGGCCGATTGTTTTTCTTTCTCTTTCTTTTTTAATGTTAGCTTTACCTAGTTACGCTTCTTGGGATGGAGACACTTTAGGCAGTATTATCGGCTGGATTATCGGCATTTATATTAGTGCGCTTGGTTTGATTTTAATCTTGGTGATAAAAGGTTTAATTCTTATTGCTACTTATCAAAATTTTATTGGTTCGCAAGCTGTAATTGAGGGATGGGGAATAGTGCGCGATTTATCCAATATGTTTTTTGTGGTGATTTTATTGGTCATTGCTTTTTCTACCATTTTACATTTGGAAAATTATAGTTATAAGAAATGGCTGCCTAAATTAATCTTGATGGCAGTTTTAATTAACTTTTCCAAGACTATTTGCGGTTTGTTGATTGACGTCGCGCAAATTGTAATGTTAACTTTCGTTAACGCTTTTAAAGATATTGCCGGCGGTAATATTATTGATATGTTGGGTATCAAGGATATTGTCACTATGGCTAAAACGACTGATGGGGTTGGATTTTGGACGATTGTCGGTGCTTATGTGCTGGGGCTTATTTACATGATTGTGGCCCTGGTGGTGGTTACCACCATGATGATGATGCTGGTAATGCGCTTAGTGATGATTTGGATTTACGTGGTTTTATCCCCGTTAGCTTATTTATTAGCCGCTTTTCCGGGCGGGGCTCAATATTCTTCCAAGTGGTGGAAGGATTTTACTCAAAATCTGATTGTCGGACCAGTTTTAGCTTTTTTTATTTGGCTATCTTTTGCGGCTCTGCAGACCGGCAATGAATTGGATGTTGTCAGTAGTGCTCAGAATGCTTCGGTAACTGATGAAACTAGTAACATTGGCGTTAAATCGGAAACCTCAGTTAATAGTGCGGTTGCAGCCAATCAAGCTTCAACTCCCGGCTCTTTAATTAAATTTGTTGTTGGTATCGGTATGCTGATTGGCGGTTTAAAGATTGCCCAGGAAATCGGCGGGGCGGCTGGTTCCATTGCCGGCAAGGGCATGGGCAAACTAAGTACGATGGGAGCGGCTACCGCCGGGTTTATTGGGGGGGGCGCTTTAAGTTCCGGTAAAAGTTTGGGTGTGGGTATTGCCAAAAAAACAAAACTTAAAGAAGGTTTGGGGTATATTTCTTCAAGAACAGGTGTAGCAGGTACGGTTTTAGCCGCTACCGGCATTAGAGGCTTAGCAACTAAAGGCATGATGTCTTTAAATGTTCAAGATAAGAAGATTAAAGAAAAGGCCGAACAAAAATTAGCCAATATAGACGATACGAGAGTGATGGCTCGCTATGCTAATGAAGCTGCTTTTACCGGCAGCGGCATGGCGATAAGAGGCAAAGCGCGTAAAAAAATGCCTAGTGCTATCAGAGGCTACGAAGCAATGAATAATGCCTTAGCCGATATGAATCGTGAAGATTTAGGAAAATTATCCGATGCCGAATGGTATGCCCTGGGCTCTAGAGGAGCATCCTTGGGCGGTCGTTCAATAAATTTTATTAATAAAGATTCCGATGCTCGTGGTGCTTTTAATTTAGGTATGCAAAATGCTGGCATTCCTCCGACCGACTTTATTGTCGGTACCGACTCAAGGAATAATCCACTTACCGGAAATGATAGATATGGTAGTTATATGAATCCTAGTAATCCACCACTTTCTCCGGAAGTAATTAATACTATTTCCCGCCAAGGCAGTCATAGAACTGATTATTATAAAGACCCGAAACCAATTGAAGCGGATACGACAGCCAAAGTTGCTTCGGAAGACCAGAACCAGGAAAGAGGGGGGGGCAATCTTTCCATTAATCAATTTGCCGGCGGCAAGTCAACGCTAGCAGCTGATTTTGATAAGTTAAATATCGATGATATTGAGAAGGCGTCGACGGGAGACAAAGATTGGCGCAATGTTCGTGGGGTTAATACCAGTGATCCGGCGATGATAAAGAAAATCGCCGATAGTCTTACTTCTTTAATAAATAAGGAGATATCTTCTTTGCAGGCAAAAGGTAATTTGAGCGGAGGGGAAGAGAAGAGATTGTCAAGTTTGAATGAGGCTAAAAATAAATTGGCCAATCCCGAAAATTTAAGCAATCTTTCTCTTGTTAATTCAAGCGCTTCCCGTTTTAAGATGAGCGATGTCAAAGAAACGGTCATTCATGAAGAGATTCACGGCCTTGGTTATGAAAATGAAGAAGAAGTAAGGACGGCTACTTCCAAAATTATGACCAGCCGCAATTATGACGCTCGTAAAGACAAGTCCGCGATTGATTCTATTTTGGGTAAAGAGCCGTCAGCCATGCGTCCGGTCGACCGAATAATTGCCGACGAAAATTCGTCCGCTTTGGTTGTAGATGACTCTCCGAAGGGCGTGGATATCAATTTTTCTAAAATAGAACAAAAGCTTGATCGTTTTGCCGATCAATTAGAATCCGCTGGTTTGAAAATAAATAATTTTAAAGCCTCTAATATTAGTGGTATGGCTGGAAAAACTCCAGATTTTGCTTATTTATTTAAATCTCTTAAAAAATCATTGTCCGATAAAAATAGTTCTTCTTCCCGTAAAATAGGGGCCCTTGCTACCTCTTTTGGCATGGAAAAGGCGGAAACACCTTTAGAGTTAAATGTTATTGCTAAAAATATTTCTAATGATTTGATGCCTAAAAATAATGAAACTCAAGGGTAGTTAAATTATTAATATTATGAATTATATAATTGATAGTCTAAATAAATTCTATAAACTACCCATTGATGTGAAGGAAAAAATAGGTGGAATTGATTCAATGCTGGTTATTAAAAATATTGAAAATGATTACGGCGTCGATATTAGCTTCGCCTTGATTCTGATAGCGATAGGTGAACTTGATGCGAACGATCTGCCGGTTTATCTTCAAAAAAAATATTCTTTGTCGGCTGATGATTCTTATGATGCGGCGAACGAGGTGACGCGTAAGATATTCAGTAAATTTTTTTACATTGATAATAATAACAATAAAACCGACCAATCTTTGTTGATTTCAGAATTTAATGAAGGGCTATTTGATTTATTTAAAGATTCGTCCAGGGCTTCAATTTTTAATAATAATGTTTTTAAAGTGTTAACTGAGGATGCTTCTTTTTTAAATAAATTAGAAAAAAGTTTATTGGAGAATAAATTATTTATAGGTGACAAATCTTTTTTATCTTCAGGTCGTAAATTACAGCCATCTGTTTCTAATTGGATTAAAGATTTTTTAACTATAAACGGTACAGATAGTTTCAGTGATATAGATCTTATTCGTTATATAACCAATAATAAAAACGCAAAAAATTTATTTAAAGATGATAAAACTTTACTTTTTAAAGTTTTAAAAACTTACGCAAATATTGCCTTTTTCTTAGAAAATAGTAATATTAAGCCGCTTTCTTCACTTGAATTTATTCCAATAAGTTCTAGTGATATTGTTGTTGAAGATAAGCTTCTATCAGATAATACTAATAATAAAATAGATTTAAAAACAAAAAAAGATGATAAAAAGTTGGGTTCATCGTCTGATTTTAAGAGCTCTGATTTAGGTGATTTGCAAAAAATATTGTCGAATTACGATTATAATAGTTTGGAATATAAAGCAATTAAACAGGAGATAGATAGATTGCATAAAATGGGTAAATAATATTTTTATTAAATTTAATTGTCTTTCCAGCCGCTCTTTCCGGGGTGGTTTTTGATTATTTTTTTGGATATTTTTTAAGCTTTTCCTGCTTTCCAATTTTTGGGGAAATATGCTAAAATGGAGATAATGCCCGAAACAGATTTTGTTGGTTTTTATTTTTAGTTTTTCCACTAAGCATGTTCGATTATTTGCAACAATTTAATAAATTACCTAAAGAATTAAGAGAAAGAGTTTCCTCGCCGGCGGCGATGGAGATTTTGTCGTCTTTAGAAAGTAAATATGGCTTAAGTTTGGCGATGTTGGTAATGCAAGTGATGATTAAGCAAATTTTAATCAAAGATTTGACCGCTTATTTAATTTCAGAAATGAGCTTAGCTCCGGATAAGGCTCAATCTTTATCTAAGGAATTACAAGAACGTCTCTTTTTCTCGGTCGCTTCCTATCTCGGTCTCAAGGCAGCAGTTCCTCTTAATCCCGAGGAAATAGAACTGCAAGCTTTGATGAAGGAAAATGGGATAGTACTGCCCAGTCAAGATTTAATGAATCGATGCCGGCAGATATTATTTACTTATCGCAAGGGAGTTAGAACTAAAATTGATACACGATCAGCTTTAGAGAGGCCCGTAATGCAAGGAGGCCTCGGTTTGGATTCTGTAGTGGCAGATAGATTGTTGCGCGCTTTGGACAATCCTGTTAAAAAAATAGCTGATTCCTTGCCCTCGGTTCCGTCCGCTTTAGCCGAGTTGGTTAATAAAAATGAGGCGGCTGCTTATGATCTAAAATCAGCTATTGCGAGCGGATCAATCAAAGCGCCAGCATCTTTGGCTGCAAAATTTAAATCGGTAACACCCAAATTAGATTTGCAGCATGAGTTGGAGGCTCCGGAAGCGGAATTAGTCTTAGAGGCGCCGGATAAAGTAGAGGCTTTAAGCGCTCCTAAAAATTCAGCGGTGCCGATAACGGCAACACCTTCTCCAAAAATTATCCAGAAGGATGTTACCGATAAAAATGTTTTAATTTCCGGCAATTTATCCGAGGGGGCTTTAATAACAGAAAAAATAATTAATATTAATCCTGATAAAACAGAAATCGGGAGACCGACGGCGATCGCTTCTTCCCCGGATAAAAAGGGCCAGCCTGTATCCGTGCCGCTGCCAGTCTCTTCAAAAAATAAGGCCGACGTTCAGGGTAGGGCCGCTATTACTCCTTTAGTCAATACTGATTCGAACAAATTTGCGCCAGCTAAGAAGGCTAATATCTGGTCCAAATTATTTAAAGGTGGAGAGACAAATAAAACCGATATCGGTTTAGGTAAAATCAATTCTGCCAGTAATCACTTGGCGGAAGCGGTTAAGGTAGCCGCTCAAGCCGCGGCCGTTTCCGCTCGTCCAGCCGCTTCTACTGAGACTAAAACAAGAATGGAAGACGTAAAAGCACGTCCGAAAGTAATGGGCCCTTTAGAAGAATTAAAATATTTAGATTTAATTAATTTTCGCCGTTTAGGCAATAACCCCAAAGAAATTACCGATAAATTAATAATGAAGATAAAACTTTTAGAAAAAGATGGTTATGATCGAATGGTGGGGGGGGTGAAAGCTTGGCGGCAAAGTCCGGTCAATCGTATTTATGTGCGCTTAGCCCAAGAAGCGGTCTCTCAAGGCATTACTTTGCGCGATGCCGTCGCCGCCAGACAAGCAGATAAAAAAGAAACTTTAAGCATGGAAGAGATAGAAGCAATCGTGGCTATGAATAGCCGTTTAATGTTTTAATATGCAGCAATTTACGGTTCCTCAATTTATTGATGTTGAAAGCAAGATTATCGGTCCGATCACGACTAGGCAATTTTTAATTTTTTTGGGAGCGGCGGTAATTATCGGCATTAGTTATAAGATTTTTGATTTTTCTTTGTTTTTGACTATTGGGATTATAATTTTTGCTTTGGCGGGAATTTTCGCTTTTCTTAAGATAAATGGACGTCCTTTTCATTTTTTTCTTCTTAATTTCATTCAGACTTTAAGACGGCCATCTTTACGTGTCTGGAATCATCAGTTAGGTTTCGTCGAATCTTCGGAAACAATAAAAATAAGCAAAGAAGAAAGGCCATCTATAGAAAAAGAAGTTTATAAATCATCTCGTTTAGCCGATCTGGCTTTAGTGGTTGACACTAAAGGCCGTTATCGCGGAGACGATAATAATGAGACAGCTTAAAGTTATGCCTGATAAAAATAGTTTGGTGCGCAATAAAATAAACGTTTCCACCCAGCAATATCTTGATATCGCCGAGATTAAGGATGATGTCGTGATTATGAAAGACGGCACTTTGCGGGCGGTGCTGTTGGTGTCCAGTATTAATTTTGCTTTAAAAAGTGAAGATGAACAAAACGCCGTTATTAATTCTTACGTGATGTTTTTAAATAATCTAAATTTCATGTTGGAGATAGTCATTCAGTCGCGGGAATTGGATATTGATAATTATTTGGGTTATTTACAGGAAAAAGAAAAGCAGCAGATTAATAAGCTTTTAAAGATTCAAACAGCTGAATACATTGAATACATTAAAGAGCTAACTTCAATGGGTAAGATCATGAATAAGCGCTTTTATGTGGTTGTGCCTTATAATCCTTTATCTGATAAACACAAAAGCTTCTTTGCCTTATTGGGCGAATCTTTAAAGCCGGCAACTTCTATTAAGCTTAAGGATAAGAGCTTTATCCGTTACAAAGAGATGCTTGATCGTCGCTTGGAAAGCGTTATCGGTGGTTTAGAATCAATGGGTGTGAGCGTTGCTCGTTTAGATACGCAGAGTTTAATCGAGTTATATTACAAAACTTATAATCCGGAAACGGCTAAAAATCAAAATCTGGTTGATTTAAAAAAAATAAGAGTCGAAGAGAATTAATTAGGACTTATGATTAATTTTAATCAAAATGAAAATAAACAAAAAATAGGCTTGAATACGCCGATTTCTTTATCTCCTCAGAATCGGGAGCGCCCGATTGAAGCTGATCCGGTTTTAACTAAAGAAATTATTGAAGAAGAAAAAGCTTTCAGGCGCGGCGTGTTGACGGTGCGTGATATTATTTCTCCGGCCAGTTTGCAAATTCATCCTAATTATTTAAGTTTAGGCTCGAAATTCGTGCGCACCTTATTTGTTATCGGCTATCCGCGCTATATTAGTGTCGGTTGGTTTGCGCCGATTATTAACTTAAATTTGACTTTTGATGTTTCCATGTTCTTTTATCCGGTAAAGAGCGCCGTAATCTTGAAGCAATTAAAAAATAAAGTCGGCGCTTTAGAGGCGCAGATTATTTCTGATGCGGAGAAGGGGGCGGCTCGTGATCCTTTGCGAGAAACCGCTTTACGCGATATTGAATATTTGCGCGACGCCTTGACTCAGGGGACAGAAAAATTCTTTCAGTTTTCTCTTTACGTGACTTTATACTCAGATAACTTGGAAGAACTTGATCGGATGTCCGATCAGGTAGAAGATATTTTTGGTTCTCGTTTGGTTTATTCTCGTCGGGTTTATTTTCAGTCGGAACAAGGTTTTAATTCTACTTTACCCCTGGGTAACGATGAACTTTACATTACTTTTAATATGAATTCTTCGCCGATTGCTTCTTCCTTCCCCTTTATTTCTAGTGAGTTAACCAGTGATCGCGGTATTTTATACGGTATTAATCGCCATAATAACAGTCTGATTTTATTTGATCGTTTTTCTCTGCAGAATGCCAATTCGGTTGTATTTGCCACTTCCGGCGCCGGCAAATCTTATGCCATTAAATTGGAAATTATCCGTTCTTTAATGATGGGTTCGGAGGTAATTGTAATTGATCCCGAATACGAATATAAGCATTTGGCGGAAGCGGTGGGTGGCACTTACATCAATATTTCCTTGTCTTCCGAGAATAAAATCAATCCCTTTGACTTGCCGCGCGCCATTGGCGGCGAAGCTAAGCCTAAAGATATTATTCGCAGCGCTGTTATTACTTTGAAGGGCTTGGTGCGCTTGATGTTGGGCAAATTGAATTATGATGAAGATTCAATTGTTGATCGAGCGCTTTTAGAAACTTATGCCAAAAAAGATATTACTCCCGATTCGGACTTATCTTCAATTGAAGCGCCGGTGATGTCTGATTTCGAGCAAGTGCTTGACGGCATGGAGGGCGGTTCTGATTTAGCTCTGCGCTTAAAGAAATATACGGAGGGTACTTTTGCCGGCTTACTCAATAGCCAGACTAACGTGGAGATGAATAATCAGCTTGTTTGTTTTTCCGTGCGCGACCTGGAAGATGAGCTCCGGCCTTTAGCAATTTATACCATTGTCAATTATATTTGGAATACGGTGCGCAGTGAAATGCGACAAAGGATTTTAGTTATCGATGAAGCTTGGTGGATGATGCAGAACGAAGACAGCGCCAAGTTTATTTTTGCCCTGGTTAAACGCTGCCGTAAATATTATTTAGGCGTGACCACGATTACTCAGGATGTTAATGACTTTTTGGCTTCTCCTTATGGACAAGCAATCGTTACTAATTCTTCTTTGCAGATTTTATTAAAGCAGTCTCCCGCCGCTATTGATTTAATCCAAAAAACTTTCTTATTAACCGAAGGAGAAAAATATTTATTATTGGAATGCGGCGTGGGCGAAGGCATCTTCTTTGCCGGCAATAAGCATGTAGCGATGAAAGTTGTCGCTTCTTATACTGAGGATCAATTAATAACCTCTGATCCGCGCCAATTGTTGGAAATAGAAGAAGCTAAAAAAGAATTCAATGAAAGCTTGACTGAAGAAGGTCCGGCTTAATTAAAAATATATGGACAAGCGTCAAAAATTAGGATTATTAATCGTTATTGTCGGTTTGATTATTATCGCCGCTATTATTTATTTTATTTTTATTCGTAGGGTTGAAACTGTGCCGCCTGCAGAAAACCCGACAGCGAGTACGACCGCGCAGTTGCCGACAGAGCCCTCAGATAGTAATATCACCCCCAGCGATAAGCCGCGTAATTATCAGCAATATGATGTTTCCAAAGAAGATGAGCATCAAGTTGGCGCCGCCGATGTGGCCAAACTATCAGCTGCTTTTGCCGAGCGCTTAGGTTCTTTTTCCAACCAATCAAATTATAGCAATTTTGAAGATTTAGATTTATTTATGACCGCTTCAATGCGCGCTTGGGCTAATGATTATGTTGATAAAATGAAGGCGGACAATCCTTATAACGGCAATTATTACGGCATCACCACTAAGGCGGTCAGTACGGAAGTAAAAAGTTTTGACGATAATAAGGGTACGGCGGAAATAATTGTCGTCACTCAGCGCCGAGAAGTCGGAGCGGATGGCGGTGAGCGTGATTTTCAGCAGGACTTGCGCTTAACCCTTTTAAAAATTAAAGACCAATGGCTGGTCGATGGCGCTTATTGGCTTAAATAATTATGGCAATCAAGAAGGTTTATACTTGTTCTCACTGCGACGCCCAGTTCCCTAAGTGGAGTGGGCGTTGTTCCGAATGCGGTTCTTGGGGAACTTTATCAGAAAGTATTTTTGATACGCAAACGGAGAAAAAGGAAGAAGCGAAAAAAATTGGCGGCGCCGAAATTTTTGATTTAAGATCTTTAAAAGGAGGACCGGAATTAAGAATAAAGAGCGGTTGGGAAGAAATCGACCGCGTTTTAGGTGGCGGTTTACTGCCCGGCTCTTTGCTGCTTTTAAGCGGCGAACCGGGAATCGGTAAAAGTACTTTAGCGGCGCAGTTGGCGGACGCTTTGAGCAAGGGTCAGGAAGTTTTATATGTTAGCGGGGAAGAGTCGGCGATGCAAGTTAAATCTCGTTTAGAAAGATTGGGCTGTGATTTGGCGAATCTCCGTTTTATTGGTGAAACTAGTGTAGAGAAAATTAGCGGCGCCGCTTTAAAAATGAAACCAGCTCTAGTGGTGGTTGATTCTATCCAGACGGTTTATTCTTCTTTAATACCGGCCGAGCCGGGTAGTCTCAGCCAGATTCGGGCAGTAGCGGTAAAGTTTCTAGAAATTGCCAAAGAGCACGATATTACTGTTTTATTAATCGGCCATATTACCAAAGATGGCCAGATTGCCGGCCCTAAATCTTTAGAGCATATCGTTGATACGGTCTTGTCTTTAGAAAATGAAGCCGGCAGTAATTATTGCCTGTTGCGGGCGAGTAAGAACCGTTTCGGTTCGGTCAATGAATTGGGAGTTTTAGAAATGACCGGCAAAGGCTTTATCGAGGCTAAAGATCCAAGTTCGGTTTTTTTGGGGCAGGGAGACTCGGCAATTGCCGGTTCGGTCGTCGGTTGTGTGCTGGAGGGTAGTCGGCCGTTTTTGGTAAATATCCAAGCCTTAGTGACCAAGACGGTTTTTGGTTATCCGCAACGCAAGGCGAGCGGCTTTGATTTAAATCGCTTGCAGGTATTAAGCGCGGTGATTGCCAAGCGGAGCAAGATTAATTTAGTGACGCGCGATATTATTCTCAACGTGGTCGGCGGTTTGAAAATCAACGACCCGGCTTTAGATTTAGCGGTGTGTGCAGCGATCATTTCTTCTTATTTAAATAAGCCCTTACCAGCCGGGATGGCGGCGATAGGCGAGGTCGGTCTGGGGGCCGAGCTACGTCCGGTTTTCCGCTTAGAACAGCGCTTAAAAGAGGCGGAGAAGTTGGGCTTTAAGAGCGCAATTATCCCTGCAGGGGCAGATTATAAATCAGGTAAATTAAAGTTGTTAAAGATAAAGAATTTAGGGGAATTAGTGGAAATATTGGCTTAAAATTTTTAAAAAAAGAGCATATTTTATTGTTCTTTTTTATTTTTCCTTGACTTAGTAACTTAAATAGTATATAATTAAGTCATTATAGTAACCTAAATAGTATAATTATAGATATTATATATGATTTATCGAGAAATTACTAAAGCAGTCCAAGAGTCTTTGTTTAAAGGCAAGGTTATTATTGTTTATGGACCAAGACAATCAGGCAAAACCACTTTAGTAAAAAATTTGATGGCTCAATACGCTGATGACTATGTCTATTTAAATTGCGATGAAGTTGACGTTCGCTTGGCTTTAAACGATAAAACTTCGACCGAACTGCAGTCTTTTATCGGCACTAAACGCTTAGTAATCATTGATGAGGCACAACGGGTTGAAAATATAGGATTAACCCTTAAATTATTAGTTGATAATTTCCCGGAAATGCAAATTTTGGCGACCGGTTCTTCTTCTTTTGAATTATCTAATAGAATTTCTGAGCCTTTAACCGGAAGGAAAAA